>JACCDW011811147.1_pt1 | contig 18231 bp, 25 predicted proteins | sample 7449781 | NCBI WGS metagenome assembly JACCDW01 (sample SAMN15323449, study PRJNA562643) | freshwater metagenome | isolation source: river surface water | place: USA:Blue River Watershed | collected 2017-08-18
GAGTTACTACGATATTGTGGTGAGGGAGATATTATTATTGATCATGGCAATAGTAATTTTAAAGACAGTCGGAAAAGGGCAGAACGTCTTGCAAAGTTGGGTATCCAATATATTGATTGTGGTACTAGCGGCGGTGTTTATGGTCTGGATCGTGGATACTGTCTTATGGTTGGTGGCGGAAATACTGCGGTCGCCACTTGTGCGAGCATTTTTGATGCCCTTGCCCCAGGGATCACCGCTGCCCCAAGGACTCAATTTGACTCGGATGTAACCTCTGCAGAGTTTGGTTGGTTACACTGTGGTGGTCCAGGTGCTGGTCACTTCGTAAAGATGGTTCATAATGGAATTGAATATGGCATTATGCAGGCATATGCCGAAGGTTTCAATATTATTAAGAATGCTAATGCAGGTGCCAAATATGTCAGAGAAGGAGACGCAGAAGTTGCTCCCATGGCAGATCCAGAATCTTATTGCTATGATATTGATGTTGCTGAAGTTGCTGAGTTATGGCGTCGTGGTAGCGTGGTTGGCAGTTGGTTACTCGATCTTACTGCTGATGTGCTACGCAGGGATGGTAACCTTAAACAGTTCTCTGGAGGCGTATCCGATAGCGGTGAGGGTCGTTGGACTGTTTCTGCCGCTGTGGACCTGGGGGTTCCCGCTCCTGTTATTACTACTGCCCTATTTGAAAGATTTAACTCACGCAATCTCGGATCATTCGGAGCAAAAATTCTGAACGGAATGCGTTATATGTTCGGAGGTCATCATGTTAGGTAAAGCACTTCTTTTTGTTGCTATTCCATTTGTATTATCTACACTTTATTTCGGAACATGCGGAGGATACTATGATTCCGAAGACTATAAGGGAAATGGAACCGCACATTAGGCAAAGATATTTTTTTGCCTTATCCGCATTTTCTAGAATGTATGGAGTAAGGACTGCTTCTAATGATATGCATGTTAAGCAGTTTTGTATTGAATGGTCATGCTGGGATGTGAGTGCCCCTCTGTCAGGTCTTGATGAGGTGGATCAATACTTTTATTACGAATACAAGAATTGGAGAGGAAGATGATTTTTCATATTGTAGAGGCATTAGCAACAAATCAGTTTTTTCTTTTTCTCTGTGGATGTGGATTGACAATAATTCCTTTTTCTGGTATAGTATACATACATTCTAGAAACAAAAAATAATTTTTTTGTTAAATAATACATAATTTAGAAAATAAAATGGCCACAATAAACTATACTATATCATCTGTATCATCTGGATTAACTTGGTCTGGAACATTTGAAGTTACTACTACTTCAAATCAAGTAAAAACAGAAATTCCAACTTCTGTAACAGCAGACTCTAGTGCATATACTTTTACTCCAGATTCCAGTGTTGGATTTAAGTATTATCCAGATGCAACTCTTGGACATAATTATGTTACTTGGAGGACATATAACGGAGAATCTCAGTACCCAGATAGTGGATCTAGCTTTGATGTATGGTCTTCAAATCTTTATACTGCCATTGTTACAAACAACATTACTTGGGCAGGACTTGTAGGGAATAGTTATAGCTTAAATACTACGAAGCATAGTTTGATATATAATTATAATGCACCATATGCTCCATATTTTTGTATGGGTGGTACTATTGCGTTTTCATAATTAATTTTTTTTGTATGAATTTTTTCATACATTTTTTCGGGGTGTAGCGCAGTTTGGTAGCGCATCCGCTTTGGGAGCGGGAGGTCGTAGGTTCGAATCCTATCACCCCGATTACCAGTTCTTTAACTGGTACACTTGACTAAACAAGGTCAAGCACTTATAATATCTGAGTAATTTAAAAACTACAATGTCTCTGATCGAAAAATTCAAGAAGGATGTTAGCACTCTTCGCTCTGCTGCTAATGGAGAAATCTACCTTGATGTAAAGAATCCGAAACTTTATAAAAAGGTTTTTCGTTATTATCAAAATGAAGGGGTTGTTTTTTCTGGAGAACCTCTTGATGATTATGAAATGTTAATGGAATATTTGGAAAATGATCTTGAGTCTGTTGAAGTTGTTTAAAGAACATAGTCTCGGGATGACTATAAAAGCGCACTGGTCGGGAGCAACCCCTTTATGAAAAATTCTAATGTATTGAGATACATTGGGAACATTCTTCTCTTATCTGGATATTTTGTTCTGTTATGGGGAGATGCAAAAGTTGGATTACTTGTCAAATGTATTGGGAATGTTTTTGTAGTTCCCTTTGCTATCAAGTATAAATTTTGGGACATTTTAATATTATGTGGTTTTTATGCTGCAATTGAAGTTCCAAAATTAATTCAACTAACCTTTCCTAATTTGTTTGTAAATTAGGTGGTGGAGTCAATGACCCATTTTGTCCTCGTCGGATTGGACATAAAATATGCCGACTGGTGTGGATGGGGAAACCCCGCCTAGTTTCTTATTTCTAGATAAAAAATAAGTGGCGAGCCTGAGTTGCAAAGGTGGGTTGCATAAACCCATCTTTTTTAGTATAATGGTAAAAAGTACTTTACTTTATGAAAGTAGCATTAATTACAGGAATAACCGGACAAGATGGATCATATCTTTCCGAACTTCTTCTAGAAAAAGGATATGAAGTTCACGGAATAGTTCGTAGAAGTTCTCTTATTAACACCCATAGAATAGATCATATCTACGATCAGATTAAACTGCACTATGGAGATCTTACAGATTCTACTAATCTTGTAAGGGTTATCCAGCAAGTTCAACCAGACGAAATATATAATCTTGGTGCTCAAAGTCATGTCAAAGTTTCTTTTGAAATGCCTGAGTATACTGGACAAACTGATGGATTAGGGACACTTCGCATTCTTGAGGCAGTTCGACTTCTTGGAATGGAAAGTAAAACTAGGATCTATCAGGCATCTACTTCTGAGATGTTTGGTAATGTTCAAGAAATTCCACAGAAAGAAACAACGCCTTTTTATCCTCGTTCACCTTATGGAGTCGCAAAAGTTTATGGATACTGGATCGTCAAAAACTACAGAGAATCATATGGATTACATGCAAGTTCTGGAATTCTTTTCAATCACGAATCCCCTAGAAGAGGAGAAACTTTTGTCACAAGAAAAATCACTCAAGGATTATCACGCATTTCAGTTGGGCAACAAAGTGTACTATATCTCGGGAATCTGAATGCAAAGCGTGACTGGGGACACGCTAAGGACTTTGTAGAGGCGATGTGGTTAATGCTCCAACAGGATGAACCTGATGATTATGTTATTGCTACAGGAGAACAATATTCTGTTCGTGAGTTCGTTGAGGCAGCAGCACCATACTTTGGAATGAGTATTGCATGGGAAGGTGAAGGTATTAATGAAGTTGGTATTGATAAACTTACCAAAAGAACGGTTATTAAAGTAAGTCCTAAATATTTTAGACCTGCTGAAGTAGAGACTTTATTAGGTGATGCCACTAAGGCAAAAGAAAAACTAGGTTGGGAACCTAAAATTTCATTTGAACAATTAGTTGAGGATATGTGCATTTATGGACAATAGTATGTTTTATAAGATAGAAAAATGTAGAGTCTGTGGTAATGAACATTATTCTACAGTTTTGGATCTTGGAAATCAGTATCTATCAGGAATTTTTCCTAAATTCATAGATCTTGATATGTATCGTGGTCCTTTAAAACTTGTTAAGTGTGATGAACTGACAGGTGGATGTGGACACGTTCAGTTAGAGCATACTTTTCATCTTCCTACAATGTATGGAGATGAATATGGGTATCGTTCTGGATTAAATGGTAGTATGGTAAAACACCTTAAAGGTAAATATGAAAAAATTTCTAATTTTCTTGATCTAAAAGAAAATGATATTGTAATTGATATTGCTGGAAATGATGGTACGTTTCTTGGATTCTTTTCTCCAAAATTAAAATTAGTAAGTATTGATCCAACCTCTAAAAAGTTTTCAAAATATTTTAAAGACCATGTAGATTATATTGCAGACTTTTTTACTGAGAAAATTTTCCGACAATTTTTTAAAAATTCTAATGCAAAATTAATAACATCTTTTTCAATGTTTTATGACTTGGAAGATCCTTGTCAGTTTGCTAAAGAAGTAAATTCTGTTTTAGATCCTGAAGAAGGTATTTGGGTTTTAGAGCAAAGTTATATGCCAGAAATGTTAAGGGTCAATTCATTTGACACTGTTTGTCATGAACACTTATCATATTATGGAATGAGGCAATTGAAATATATCATGGATCGTGCAGGATTTAAAATTATTGATTTTGAATTTAATGATGTAAATGGTGGAAGTATTTCTGTCGTAGTTGCTAATAAAAATAGCAAATATGAAGAAGCAACTCAAATGTTGAATGACCTTCTTCAAAAAGAGTTAGATCTTAAACTTGATACTATTAAACCTTGGGATGATTTTTCTTTCCGTATTGAAGAATGTAGAGTTAAATTTTGGGAACTTATTAACGATTGTAAAGAAAAGGGATTGAAGATTGCAGCTCTTGGTGCAAGTACCAAAGGTAATGTAACCCTTCAAACGTGGGGAGTTACATCAGATGATATTGAAGTTGTTGGTGAGGTTAATCCTGATAAAGATGGGTCATTTACTCCAGGAACTTGGATTCCTATTAAGAGTGAAGATTCTGTGATTGACGAATATGATGTCTTTGTAATTCTTCCTTGGCACTTTAAAAATTTCTTTATTGATAGTCCAAAGTTTAAAGGTAAAAAATTATTGTTCCCACTTCCAAATGCTGAAATTATAATTCCTTGATATTATGAAAAAAGACTCTAAAATATTTGTTGCTGGACATAGAGGACTTGTTGGTTCTGCTATTGTAAGAAATTTAAAACAAAATGGATATACGAATATTATTACTAAAACGCGCCAAGAATTGGATCTTTTAAATCAAAAAGATGTTTTCGATTTTTTTAAAGATCAAAAACCAGAGTATGTTTTTGATGCAGCTGCTCGTGTTGGAGGAATTTATGCAAATGATACATTCTCCGGAGATTTTATCTACGAGAATATACAAATTCAAACTAATTTGATTAATAGTTCTTATAGATTTGGAGTAGAAAAATTTTTATTCCTTGGATCTGTTTGCATCTATCCAAAATTTGCTGAAGTTCCAGTAAAAGAAGAATCGTTATTAACAGGATTTCTTGAACCAACAAATGATGCGTATGCAATAGCAAAAATTTCTGGAATTAAAATGCTGCAGGCATACCATAAACAATATGGATTCAAAAGTGTTTCTTTGATGCCTTCTAATTTATATGGACCTGGAGATAATTTTCACTCACAAAATGGACATGTAATCCCAGCAATGATGACTAAGTTTAGTAATTCAAATGGAAAAGATGTTACTTTTTGGGGTGATGGAACTCCAATGCGTGAGTTTCTTTATGCAGATGATCTTGCAGATGCATGTCTATTTGCAATTAAACATTTTGAGAATGCTGAATTAATAAATGTTGGTTCTGGTGAAAATATAACAATTGAAAATCTTGCAAAGATAATTGCTGGTATTGTTGGATACTCTGGAAACATTGAATGGGATATAGCACGTCCAAATGGAACTCCCAATCGCCCATTAGATTATTCTAAAATGACTGAACTTGGATGGAAACCAAAGCATAATCTTTATGAAGGACTAAAGAAAACTTATCAATGGTTTATTGAAAATACTTATTATGATAGTTGTAAATAAAATCTTTTATATTAATTAGTAATTATTTTAATTCTATGATAAAAAATATTACAGATATTGGCATTATGATGAGTTGCTTTAATGAAGTTAAAGCAGTTTCATTTGCAATACAGGAACTACGTAAATTTTATCCAAAAAATAAAATTTATGTTTTTAATGAAAGTAATGAGAGTTATGAATTTTTATTGAAAAATGATTCCAATATAAAAATAAAAAATGATAAAGACACGATGAGTTTTTATTATGAAAATAATGTTAGTGATGTATATTTACTTCCTGAATTTCAGATAAAAATTCAAGATGCTCTTCTAACTTTTTTGGATAGGATATGTCAAACTATAGAATATACAAATAGCGAATATTTATTATTGATGGATCCTGATGTTCTAATTAGGGGAGTATTAAATATACCGTCAAATGTCAATCTTCTTGGATCACTTAGAAATAAAGGAGTTCCTTCATCAACAAAAAAAATATTAAGTGAGATAGAGGGTTCTGTGGTTATAGATGAATGGGGTGCTACACCTGCAATATTTCGAGTAGAAACTTTTAAAAAATCTTATAATAAATTTTTATCTACTCCAAATTTACTAGAAAAATTAACTAAATCTTGGAGTGCTTTCTATGCACATGATGTAATTATTCCAATTTTATTTTCTCTTATAGGTGAAAGGGAGCATTTAAATAATGATTTTACTGAGTGCAATACTGATTTTGATTGGCAAACAAACGGGAAAAAATTAGTTCATCATTATAAAAAATATTATGATAATGTTGAAGTAAAATTTCCATTCTTTAAAGAGGTATAAATATGAACATTTTTATTGTTAATAATTCTGAAGAAAATTGCGGTGTTCATCAATATGGAAAAAGATTTGGAAATATTGCATCTAAGTCTAAAAAATATAATTTTATATATTGTGAAATAAATTCGGAAGATGAATTTATTTCAAAGTTTAATGAGTATAAACCACAAGCAATAATTTATAATTATTTGTCAGGAACTATGCCATGGTTAAGTGGTGGGATAGTTCAGACATGTAGGGAACACAATGTAAAGCAATATACAATTGTTCATAACTCACACTATCATGGATTTGATTATTATTTACATCAAAATCCATATCATCCACATGTAGATGATAGAAATTTTGCTCTAGCAAGACCTTTATTTGATTATAAAACAACTAATTCAAAAACAGATAATGATACCTTACATATAGGATCTTTTGGATTTGGTCTTACATGTAAGTATATTGATAAAATTTGTAAACTTGTAAATGAACAACTATCATATAGAAAAGTTCAAATAAATTTACATTTGACTGAAGCACATTTCTGCCCAAATGCAGATACAATCATTTCAATTAAACAAGAATGTTTGAATTCAATCACTCATGATAATATTAAGTTAAATACAACTCATAACTTTTTGACAAATGATGAGATGTTAAATTTTCTTGCTAAGAATGATTTAAATATTTTCTTTTATGAAAAATATCAACACTATAATGGTATTTCATCTACAATAGATTATGCACTTTCTGTCAAAAAACCAATAGCAATTTGTAAAAGTAACATGTTTTCCCACATCTGGGATGTCCAACCATCTATTTGTGTGGAGAATAATTCTTTGATTAATATCATTAACAATGGATTTTCTCCATTGGAAGAAAAATATAATTCATGGACAAATGAAAAATTTATATATACATTAGAAACTATTATTGAAAAAACATTTGGGGATTAATCGTGATTAAATTTTATTCTGACGCAAAACAAGATCAATTTGTTGCAAATATTTTAAATTTTAAAAAAAATGGTTACTGTGTAGATATTGGTAGTAATCATTCCGTCATTTCAAATAACACTTATGTCTTTCAAGATTGGGACTGGACATCTATTAGTATTGAAAGTGATGGAGTATATAACGAAAGTTATTCAACAAGAAAAAGTGGAGTTCATTTAAATGAAAATGCTTTAACAGTTGATTATAAAAAAATTTTTGAAGAGTATGAATTTCCTAAAAGTATTGATTATCTTTCTTTAGATGTTGATACTGCAAGTTTAAGTGTACTTCGTATTTTACCTTTGGGTGAGTATAGATTTAAAGTAATCACTATTGAACATGATCAGTATCTTTATGGAGATACTTATAGAAAATCACAAAGAGAACTACTTCAGTCTCATGGATACTTTCTTTTGTGTTCTGATGTTTATGCTGAACAACCTGGATATGAGGGTAAAGAATGTCCTTTTGAAGATTGGTGGATTGATCCTTCAGAATTTAGTGAAGAATTAATTGAAAAAATTAAATGTGATAAAACCCTCCCATCAGTAATTATTTCCAAATTCTCTTGAGTAATAAAAACATGAAAGTACTTGTAACCGGCGGAGCTGGATTCATTGGATCCAATTTAGTTGATAAACTTATAGAAAAAAATTATGAAGTTGTAGTAATTGATAGTGAGTTTTCAGACGCTCATGATCAGTTTTATTGGAATGATAAAGCACAAAACTATAAATTTGATATTCGGGACTATCAAAATACACGTCCTCTTTATAATGGGGTGGATTATGTATTTCATCTTGCCGCAGAGGCACGTATTCAACCTGCCATTGAAAATCCAATTGAAGCAGTCAGTATTAACTCCGTTGGTACTGTGACAGTTCTTCAATGTGCTCGTGAAGCAGGCGTAAAGCGTGTGATGTATTCTTCCACATCTTCTGGATATGGACTGAATCAAACTCCAAACATTGAAACTCAACCAGATGATTGTTTGAATCCCTATTCAGTTTCGAAAGTGAATGGTGAAAAACTATGTAAGATGTATACGGATTTATTTGGTCTCCAAACTGTTTGCTTCCGTTACTTCAATGTCTATGGAGAGCGTCAACCTTTGCGTGGACAGTATGCTCCTGTGATTGGTATTTTCCTTCGTCAGAGGGCAGCAGGAGAACCTCTAACAATCGTTGGTGATGGAAACCAGCGTCGTGATTTTACTTATGTTGGTGATGTCGTAAATGCGAATATTCTTGCTTCTACAGTGGATATTGATAATGAACTTTATGGTACTGTGTTTAATGTTGGTACTGGAAAAAATTATTCTATAAATGAAATCGCAAAAAATATTTCAGACAATACAATAAATATTCCACCTCGTATTGGAGAATCTAAAGTTAGTTTATGTAATAATGAAAAACTTGTAAAAGTTTTGGGATGGGAACCTACAATGGATATTTTGTCCTGGATTAAAAACCAACTTTAAATAGAAATATTTTGAAAAAAATGTGGTAGAATAAAATACCTAACAGTTTTCAAATTTAATTATAAATTTTCTATTAAGGTAGACAAATAAAATATGTCCAAACAAAAAGTTATTATTTGGGGATACCCTTTAGATTCCCATACACATTCTTACATTCATGGTGCTTGGTATAAAACGTTTAAGCATCTTGGATACGACACTTATTGGTTTCATGATGAAAACTATCCAACTACATTTGATTATTCCAATACACTTTTTATTACTGAAGGGTATGCTGAAAAAAATATTCCTTTAGATGAATCATCAACATATTTTGTACATATTTGTGTAAATCCACAAAAGTATATTGAAAAGGGTTGTCGTTTAGTTGACATTAGATTTAATGTAAACCAAATCAATGACTGTAATTATTCTTATGAGTTTAATAAGACTGATGCTGTAAAGATTGATGATGTATCTTTCTATAATAAATCCGCAGATGATTCTGTTCTATCTGAAAAGTTTAAAAAAGGAATTAGTGGATATGAAGCATTGTATCTGAGTTGGGCAACAGATCTTCTTCCAGAAGAATTTAATTATGATGATCGATTCATTACCAGAGAAAGAAAGATCTATCATGTTGGATCAATCGCTGAGAGTAACATCAATGAAATCAGAAAGTTTGGTCAAGCAATGCAAGAAAATGGAATTGAATTTGTTCATAGAAATCCTTGGGTTAATCCTGCAACTTGGGAAGAAGTAAAATACCTTACTCAAAAATCTTACATTGCGCCAGATCTTCGTGGGTCAGCAATGAGGTCAGAGATTAATGGTAAGGTTGATACGGGTGCTAATCATAAATTGATTGGTTACATTCCATGTAGAATCTTTAAAAACATTAGTTACGGTCAGATTGGAGCGACAAATTCTAAAGCAGTTAAAGGATTGTTTGGGGATCTTGTAATTTATAATGATGATGAATATCAATTGTTCTATGATACTGACAAGAAAAAGGATAATATAGATTATATTCTGGAGCAAATGAAATATGTTCAAAAAAATCATACCTATATTAATAGAGTTGAATCGATCATGAAAGTTTTTAATAGGGAGATTTGATATGTCGGTAACACTTGTAACATCCTTGTACGATATTAATCGTCATAATTTGGATGGAAGAACTTGGGGTGAATATCTAGAATGGTTTGGCAAAACATTGCAACTCAAATCTCCCATGGTAGTATTTGTAGATCAAGATTTGGTTGAATTTGTGCAAGAACATAGAAAAAATCTTCCCACAAAAATCGTGGAAGAGTCAATTGTTCAAATTCCTTACTATCATCTTAAGGAAAAAATGGATGCGGTAATTCAATCTAAAGAATATCAATCTAAAATTTCTGATCCAAATAGAATTGAATGTAAAAGTAGTTTGTATAATATTATTCAATATTCAAAGTTTGGATGGTTGGAATTTGCAGCAGACGAAAATTGCTTTAATTCTGAATATTTTCTCTGGGTTGATGCTGGATTATCTAGATTCTTCTATGATATTAATTTAAACAATTCTTACCCTGGGGAAAATGCTAAAGAATCTTTGCTTGATATTAAGGATAGTATTTTGATTCAAGTTTTTCTTTCTTATTATCCAGATCTAGCAAACGCAAAAGAAATATCTGAAGATTATCTTCGAGATAATCGTTCTTATATTATGGGTGGAATGTTTGGTGCGGGAAAAGAATCCATCAAAAAGTTTCGTCCAATTGTAGATGACATTTTAGATCAGATGTTATCTGATAATCTTATCAATAACGAGCAAATTGCTTTGGGTTATCTGTATAAAAAACATCCAGATCTTTTCGTAGAGTTTTTTAACGAATCTCATTTACATAGAAGTTATGAACTCGTTGTGGAGTTAAGCAAATGAAAATTACTTTAGTTGGACCTGGTATTATGCCAATCCCACCTACTGGTTGGGGTGCCGTTGAAATTCTTGTGTGGGATACAAAAAATGCATTGGAAAAACTTGGGCATAAAGTTCAAATTGTAAATACCAGAAATCAAAATCAAATCATTTCTGAGATTAATTCATTTAGACCAGATTTTGTTCATATTCATTATGATGAGTTTATTAGTGTCTATCCATATATTCAATATCCGAAAGCAATTACGAGTCATTTTGGATATCTTGAGAGACCTGAAATGTTTGGTGGATATTCGAACATTGCAAATTATTTTTCGCAACTAAAACCAAATGTTTTTTGTCTTTCCGAAGGAATTAAAAACATTTATAACATTTTAATGAATGTTCCAGAAGAAAGATTATTTGTAACTCCTAATGGCGTAAATACCGCAGCATTTACGTATACTAACGATCCAAAATATTTTGATCGTAGCATTTATTTGGCTAAGATTGATTATCGCAAACGTCAGCATGAATTTCAATCTATTGATAGTCTTTGGTTTGCTGGAAATATTGCTGATTCTAGATTTGATACTTCTAAGAATTATCTTGGGGAATGGAATAAACAAACTCTCCATAAAGAACTCACACAATATGGAAATTTAGTTCTTCTTTCTGACGGTGAAGCACATCCTCTTGTATGTATGGAAGCACTTGCGGCTGGTTTGGGTGTTGTGGTAACTGAATGGGGAAAGGCAAACTTGGATGACACTAAAGAATTTATTACTGTTATTCCTGAAAGTAAAGTAAATGATATTGATTATGTTGAGAATGAGATTATCAAAAATAGAAAATACTCTTTACAATATCGTCAAGATATATTAGAATATTCTAAAAATTTTGAATGGTCTAATATCATAAAAAATTATTACCTTCCAAATGTTGAAAAATTAATTAATAAATTATGATTGGATTTAATGCTCTAGGACAATTAGGTAGACTTGGAAATCAAATGTTCCAATTTGCTGCTCTTAAAGGTATTGCTCGACATCGAGGATTTGAATATTGTTTTCCTCCTACTAAAAATAAGAACGAATGGACTGATCATCAATTACTCAATGCATTCAAACTTTCTTCTACTAGTCAATTAAATATTCAGTTTATTGATATTGACAGACCAATAGTTATGGAAGAAACCTTTTCATTTAATGAAAAGTTTTTTAATGAGTGTCCTGATTGGGTTTCTATTCAAGGTTATTTTCAAACAGAAAAATATTTTAAGCATATTCGTGATGAGTTGTTAAAAGATTTTGAGTTTCGGGATGAGATTTTGGAACCTTGTAAAGAGATGATGTCTCAATTCGATACTTCTCCAATTTCACTTCATATTCGTAGAACTGACTACCTCACAAATCCAAATCATACTACACTTGGATTAGATTATTATGAAGAGGCACTAAAACATTTTGGTAATACTGAAGTTCTTGTATTCTCGGATGATCCAGGATGGTGTAACCAACAAGAGTTATTTTCTGATGATAGGTTCTTGATTGCTGAAGGAAATACAAACTATGTTGATCTGTGCCTGATGACATTGTGCTCCGGACACATTATTGCTAATTCTTCATTCTCTTGGTGGGGTGCATGGTTATCGAATAGTAATCAGGTTGTAGCACCTTCTGGGTGGTTTAAGGGGTCAAATAATGAGCACCTAGATACTAAAGATATCATTCCTGAAATTTGGACAGTTATTTAATGAAAGTTGCTATTGCATTTATTGGTACTGGTAAGTATCTTAATTTTCTTCCTAAGTATTATGAGAATATTAAAGAATATTTTTTACCCAATACTGAGAAGACATTTTTAGTATTCACTGATGGTGAAGGAGATTTTCCAGAAGATGTTAAAGTTTATCCACAAGAACATCTTGAATGGCCTTTTATTACTCTTAAGAGATTTGAAATTCTTAACAATGCAAGAGATCTAATTGTTAAGAATGATTGGTTAGTTTTCATTGATGCTGATGCTCTCGTTGTCGATAAAATTTTAGAAGAAGATTTTTTTACAGATAAACCATTATTTGGAGTACATCATCCTTGTCATGCACTTGATATGCCTCCCCATACAAAATATCCTGGTGCATTTGAGACTAATACAAAATCTTTAGCTCATATAACTGAATCCGACGATTTATCTGTATATTATCAGGGGTGTTTATGGGGTGGAAAAGTTCCTGAAGTTTGTGATATGATTGATAGTCTAATAGAAAGAATCAATCTTGATTTAGAAAATGGTGTTATAGCACTATGGCATGATGAAAGTCATATGAACAAGTACTTTATTGAAAATAAAAATTTAGTGCATACTCTTGGTCCAGAATATGCATATCCAGAAGTTTTTTCTAGATATTGCAATTTTGATCCAAAAATAGTTCATCTTGCAAAAGATAATTCCAAATATCAACGATAATAATGGACAAAAATAAAGCAGTATATAAACTTAAAGGACTTCCTCCAATTTTTTATATCAATATTGATGCTCAAACAGAAAGGGCGCAGTATATGGAAGATCAATTTAAATATTGGGAAATAGAAAATTATACTCGTATTTCTGCTTATGATGGTAGAGATGGAAATGATCTTGGGGATATTTTGAAAGGTCGTTATCCTGATATGATGTCATCTGGAGAAGTTGGATGTACAACATCACACTTAAAGGCAATTCGTTATTTTTTGGAAAATACTGATCATCCTTGTGCATTGATCATGGAAGATGATTGTGATTTAAGTACAGTACAGTACTGGCCTTTTACTTGGAAAGATTTTTATGCAAAGATTCCTTATGCTTATGATGTAGTTCAACTTGCTATTATTAGTACCACTCCAGTTCATGTCTCCCTTCACAAAAGATTTGTAAATGATTTTTCTACTGCATGTTATTTAATTACTCGACAACACGCTCAAAAATTGGTTAATTTGCATGTTCGAGGTGATAAGTATAAAATTGATAATGGAGTTAAACCCCGAGCAGTTGCAGATGATTTAATTTATAATTCTGGAAATACTTTTGCTATTCCATTATTTCTTTACAAGATTGAGTTGGGATCATCTATCCATACTGATCATGTCGATACATTTCATAAAAATACGTATGAAAGTCTTTGGAATTTTTGGAAGATTGAAGCATCTAACGTAGAAGATTGGAACACAATATTTGATTATAATCCTTATTATGGAACTCTCCCACCTGGATATGAGGGGCAATAGTAAGCATTTATACTTATTAATGTCAGAATATCATGACAAAGGGGCTTGACGCCCCTTTCTTTTTGCTATATACTTCTGTAACAGTTCTTTACAAAACTACAATGACTGTAACTACTAATGAATATGGGCAACAAAATATGTTTGCCAAAGAACCTACAATGTATTATGAGAATTATGGAATGTTGACACCTAATCAAGTCAAGGAACGTACCAATGGGCGCTGGGCAATGGTCGGTTTTGTTGCTGGCATTATTTCTTATGTTAGCACTGGCAACTTCTTCTTCGGGATCTTCTGACAATTGATTGACAATGACTGAACTTTTGTTTACAATGACTTCTGTTGCCTTCTTCGTTCTGTTGGCAGCATCCGTAGAAAAACTTTGTGAGACTTACTAATGGCAACCTATAACGTTACTCTTCAATCCCCTGACGGTACCGAACAAACTATTCAGTGTGCCGACAATCAATATATTCTTGAAGCTGCTGATGAGGCAGGTGTGGATCTTCCTTCATCCTGTCGTGCTGGTGCTTGCTCTGCTTGTGCTGGTAAACTGATCAGTGGTACCGTAGATAATGAAGAACAATCTTTCCTTGATGATGATCAAATTGCTGATGGTTGGGTACTTACCTGTGTAGCATATCCCACCAGCGATTGTGTAATCCTCACTGAACAGGAAGAAAACCTGTGAGTGCTGATATGCTTGGGCAATTTAATCTTGCCCTTCAAGAACTTGTTGAAACTGGTACTTGGGATCGAGATGTAGAACTAGAAGTTAAGATTGCTGGTACCCTAAAGAATGACAAGTTTATTGTAATTAAACCATTCAAAGAAAAACTGGTTTGTAATCCAAACCCAGAACTAAAACAAAAACACCCTTATCAAGGAGAAAAACAATGACTAAAATTTTTACTGAAACTGCTGAGCGTTGGAACGGTCGTCTTGCAATGCTTGGATTTATTGCCGCTGCTGGATCTTATCTTATTAGTGGGCAAATCATCCCTGGTGTATTTTGATTTGAATAATTAAAATAAGTACTTAACTCTGTCTCTAAATAAGAGGCAGAGTTTTTTAGTATTATGCCAAGAGGACATTTGGATAAGGATACCATAAAATGTGAAGTCCTTAAGATAAAAAGAGATTTGGATAAAGAATGGATGAATAAATCTGGATATGATCCAAAATGGTTGGCGCATCAGTATCTCAATAAGGTCTTAGATAAAATCGACGAGTACAGGGCTTGACAGGTTGCACCAGACCGTAGTATGATAAATAGGTAAACAAATGTTACAAACCTTAACGGATTTGAAACATTGTCACACACCCGTTAACCGAGACCTATGGGTGTATAAGAACGTCTCTCATATCCCCGCTGAGGGTGCGGGGAACATAGTAACTCCACCATTTCCCTGATATAAATAACTAAAAAGTATTCGTAAGATGGACGCAAAAGATTTTCGTGGTCTTCAAGAAGCATATATGGATGTTTATGAAGGGAGTGCAATCGCAGGAAAACTTGCGGATTTAGCACAAAGCAAAGCAAATAAATTATTTCAAGGAAATAGACAGTGGGATCCAAATAGAGCAAAAATACAAATATTACAAAGAATTTCTGATCTTGCTGGCGCAAGAAATCTTGATAAACCAGAACCAGAATATGCAGGAATGACTTTAACTCCGCCTGGTGGAGGAGGAAAACCTGCAAATTTACCTCCAACAAGACCAGTTAGGAGCAGAGGCGGATCTGGTGATGTGACAGATCCTAATAGGGATAGAGGAAATAAAGATCAAAGACTTTCGGATTTTGTTACTGGTAAGAGAAATAATCCAAATTTGACTGCTAAAGAAAGAGAAGAAAAAACTAGATCTAAACCTAAATCTAGAACTCAAACTAGAGGTTCAAGAGGTGGTGGGTCGTCATCTTTACCTAATTTAGGTTCTCCATCTGGAACAACTGGGAGATATCAGGTTGGTGGTAGTCCGAGTTTTGGTATATCTGGAATAAAACTTGCTGATGAATATGACTTCTACGATATCATCCTTTCACACTTACTTGATGAAGGATATGCTGATACTCAACAAGCAGCAGAAGCAATTATGGTGAATATGAGTGAAGAGTGGAGACAAAGTATTCTTGGTTGATTATTACGAAATACTAACATAAACTTCATTACAACTCCAAACCTACCTAAATAATAGTAGGTTTGGAGTTTTTTATGTGCTCTGCTATTGTTCTTTCTACTGATAAACATAACTATCGTAAAGTTGCTCAACAGCACTATGGACTTACTGATGAGCAAATGAAAGATATGGATGTTCACCATAATCCACCAAGATGTGAAGGTGGTAGAAACATTCCAGAGCACTTATATCTTTATCATCCAGCAACTCATAAAATCATTCACGATAAACAAGCAATCAACTGGGCAAAGAAAAGTAAAGGAAACTCAACTGAAAAAAGAGGAAAACCTCCAAAGAAAACTGAACCAACACAACAAGAACTTTCTATTCTTAAATATCGTCAGTCGGGACTATCAAGAAAAGAAGTTGCAGATTTACTTGGACTAAAAGAACATCAAGTGAAAAGGGCTATTCGTGAGTGCTCAAAGTTTGGTTATGAACTACACCTCAAATCAGGACCAAAGAAAGGGTGTAAGCAAAGAGGTGGAAACATAAGAGGCATTAATCAATACACCACTTGACTTCCGCAGAGGAAGGTGTTATGATAAATACAACAACAGGTTAAGAAATGTAAAGTTTATTAACTTGTTAAGTGCCCCACCAGGACTAATGGGCACTATAAATCCGTCCTTCATATCTGCGGTGGAGGGTGCCGCAGAGCATAATTGTATCAGTTCGTCCCCCCGAACTTTTAACTAACTCTCTTAAAAAAAATGACTGCTACAATTTCAGTAAAACAACAAGAAAATCTTTGGGAAAAGTATCTCAACTGGGTTACTTCTACCGATAATCGTATATACATTGGCAATTTTGGAACCTTGATGATTCCAACATTGCTTGCAGCAACAATTTGCTTCATCATCGCATTCATCGGTGCTCCTCCTGTGGACATTGATGGTATCCGTGAACCCGTTGCTGGTTCTCTCATGTACGGAAACAACATCATCTCTGGTGCTGTTATCCCATCGTCCAACGCAATTGGACTGCACTTTTACCCAATCTGGGAAGCTGCTTCCCTAGATGAGTGGCTTTACAACGGTGGACCTTTCCAACTGGTAGTGTTCCACTTCCTCATCGGCATCTATGCTTACATGGGTCGTGAATGGGAACTCTCATACCGCCTTGGTATGCGTCCTTGGATCTGTGTTGCTTACTCTGCACCCGTTGCTGCTGCTTCTGCAGTGTTCCTTGTCTATCCTTTCGGTCAAGGTTCTTTCTCTGATGCGATGCCTCTAGGTATCAGTGGTACTTTCAACTACATGCTTGTGTTCCAGGCAGAGCATAACATTCTTATGCACCCCTTCCACATGTTGGGCGTCGCAGGTGTCTTTGGTGGTTCTCTGTTCTCTGCGATGCACGGTTCACTTGTGACTTCTTCACTGGTCCGTGAAACTACTGAGCAAGAGTCACAGAACTATGGTTACAAATTCGGTCAAGAAGAAGAGACTTATAACATCGTTGCTGCTCACGGTTATTTCGGACGCCTGATCTTCCAATATGCTTCGTTCAACAACTCTCGTTCGCTACACTTCTTCCTTGCTGCTTGGCCTGTTGTCGGTATCTGGTTTACTGCCCTGGGCGTATCTACGATGGCTTTCAATTTGAATGGATTCAACTTTAACCAGTCCATCATTGACTCACAAGGTCGTGTGTTGAACACTTGGGCTGATGTGCTCAACCGTGCTGGTCTTGGGCTCGAGGTGATGCACGAAAGGAACGCTAGATTTGTTGGTGTTCTTGCCTAGTAATAGGCATTAGTAAAATCGGGTTAAACGGGGAAACTCTCAAGTAGACAATCCCGTACCAAGTCAGAAAGGGTTTAAGTTTTCTGAAAGGTCTAACGACTAGGTAGTGAGTCCCAACAATAATCTACCCACGAATGCCCGACTCCTTAATAAACATAAGGATGAAGAGATA
>JACCDW010449542.1_pt1 | contig 18228 bp, 15 predicted proteins | sample 7449781 | NCBI WGS metagenome assembly JACCDW01 (sample SAMN15323449, study PRJNA562643) | freshwater metagenome | isolation source: river surface water | place: USA:Blue River Watershed | collected 2017-08-18
AAATACCAATGCAGATACAATGGCACAAGCGTTGGCCATTGCCTTGGGCGCACATTTCGATGTAACGCTCACGTATTGCTTTGAAAAGCAAGGTGTTTTAAGGGATCCTTCGGACGACACTTCGGTGATTCCACAGATTAATCAGGCAAATTTTACGCAATTAAAGGCAGATGATATCGTATCAGCAGGTATGATTCCCAAGCTCGAAAATGCCTTAAAAGCCATTGACGAAGGTGTCCAAACCGTCCGTCTTTGCCACGCAGATTTTGTTTCACAGCCTGACAAAGGCACGTTAATTCAAGCCTAGATGTATACGGAAGAACAATTTCTTGATGCTCAAAACCTGTTGGCCCAGCTTCTCGCTTGCCCGTCTTTCAGTCGGGAAGAACAAGGAACGGCTGCCATTATTCAGGAATTTTTAGCTGCCAGAAATATTCCATTTCATACGTTAGGCAATAACGTGTGGGCGAAGAACTTGTTATTCGACGCAGCCAAGCCTACCATTTTATTAAATTCCCATCACGATACTGTAAAGCCGAATGCCTCTTGGTCCTACGAACCCTTTGCGGCGACCATCCAAGATGGGAAAATGTACGGGCTCGGAAGTAATGATGCAGGAGCTAGTTTAGTGTGCTTAATCAGTGTTTTTTGTGCATTTTTCGACCGAGAGCTGCCATTTAACCTGGTGTTAGCGGCGACAGCTGAGGAAGAAATTTCAGGTAAAGGGGGAATTGAATCCGTGTTAGGCTCAGCCGATTTTCCGGTGATTTCGTGGGCGATTGTGGGGGAACCAACGGATTGCCAACTGGCCATTGCGGAAAAAGGATTGATGGTGATAGATGCAGAGGTAAAAGGTCTCGCGGGTCATGCCGCTAGAAACGAAGGAGTGAATGCGATATACCTCGCATTAGAAGATATTAGCAAAATTAAGGCATTTGAATTTCCAGAAGTCTCAAAGGTACTCGGACCTGTAAAATGCACTGTTTCGGTGATTAATGCGGGAAAACAGCATAATGTGGTACCAGACGTATGTCACTATACGATAGACTGTCGGGTCAATGAATGTTATTCGCTCGAGCAGGTACTCGAAATTTTGCGTGGCTTGGTACAAGCGGAATTAACGCCGCGGAGTACCCGCTTGCAATCGAGTAAGATACCTGATGGACATCCGGTGCTTGCGGCAGCTGCTGCGTTGGGATTGACGACATTTGGGTCTCCTACCCTTTCGGATCAAGCTTTAATGAGTTTCCCGTCCGTGAAAATCGGACCCGGACATTCGGGAAGAAGCCACACGGCGGATGAATTCATTTATTTGGAGGAGCTTAAACAAGGAATCCAAACCTATCAAAATTTACTTTCACACTTAATCTAAAAAGATCGTGGCAAAACTTTGGCAAAAAGAAAATCAAAAAACGGACGCAATCATTGAGCAATTCACGATTGGGAATGACCCTGTTTACGATTTGCAGCTGGCGCGCTACGATGTCATGGGTTCGCTTGCGCACATTACCATGCTCGAGCATGTGGGCTTATTGCCTTCCGCAGAATTAGAGCCACTTTGTGTGGAATTAAAAAATATTCTAAACACGATCGAGGATGGAACCTTCGTCATCGAAGACGGCATGGAAGATGTCCATTCCCAAATCGAATATTTACTGACGCAAAAACTCGGCGATTTAGGAAAGAAAATTCACGCGGGCCGTTCTCGGAACGACCAAGTTTTAGTGGATTTGAAGTTATTCATGCGGGCTGAAATCATGGAAATCGCTGACGCGGTGGAAGATTTATTTGATCTTTTAGTGACCAAAAGTGAGGCACATAAAAACGATTTATTGCCCGGATATACGCATTTACAAATCGCCATGCCCTCTTCGTTTGGATTGTGGTTTGGCGCATACGCTGAGTGTTTAGTCGAAGACGCAGAATTGTTGGAGGCCGCATTTCGGTTGGCCAATAAAAATCCATTAGGTTCAGGCGCCGGTTATGGCTCTTCGTTTCCACTAGACCGGAAATTAACAACCGTTTTATTGGGCTTTGAGGCTCCACATGTGAATGTGGTAAATGCCCAAATGTCGCGTGGCAAAACGGAATTTTATGTCCTCAACGCCATCAGCCAAATCGCGACGACGCTTAGTCGGCTTGCCATGGATGTCTGTTTATACAACTCCCAAAACTTTGGCTTTATCGAATTACCAAGTTCCTTAACGACGGGCAGTTCGATCATGCCGCATAAAAAGAATCCTGATGTCGCAGAATTATTGCGTGGCAAATCGAATAAACTCAAAGCCGTTCCGAACCAAATGCAATTGTTGATGAGCAACCTACCATCTGGGTATCACCGGGAATTCCAATTAACCAAAGAATTATTGATGCCGGCCATCGACGAAATCAAAGATTGCCTGGAAATCACGCAGTACATGGTTTCGAACATGCAGGTCAAAACTGATCTATTGAAGGATTCGAAATATGACTTATTGTTTTCTGTCGAAGAGGTGAATAAACTAGTCGTTGCAGGAATGCCATTCCGGGAAGCTTATGTACAAGTAGGTAAAATGATCGAAGCTGGTAAATTCAATGGAAGTTCACGCGAGCTCAATCACACACACCTAGGAAGCATCGGAAATTTAGGACTAAACGAAATTCAAGCGCAAAAAGATGCGGTTTGGAGTCGCTTCGGTTTTGAAAAAGTGGAGGATGCGATTGAGGGCCTATTGAGCTAGTTGGCGCGCCAACAACTTCTGCATATACTTTCCTAAAATATCGAATTCTAAATTCACGCGATCTCCTACGTTCAATTGGTGAAAAATCGTGTGCTCATACGTATACGGAATAATCGCCACAGAGAATGTGTCCACGCCAGATTCAACCACCGTTAATGACGTTCCGTTCACGCAAATAGATCCTTTTTCAACCGTCACATGGCCAGCAGAATATTGAAAATGGTATTCCCAAGAGCCATCGAGCGTTTTAATCGAGGTACAAATTCCCGTCAAATCCACGTGTCCTTGCACGATATGTCCATCAAAACGACCGTTTGCGGGCATGCAGCGTTCTAGATTTACTTTTTGGCCAACAGCCAAATCGCCCAAATTCGTTTTTTGTAACGTTTCTTGGATTGCGGTTACGCGGTATTGATCGGATTTAATTTCGACCACGGTTAAGCAAATGCCGTTGTGAGCCACCGACTGGTCTACTTTCAATTCGTCTGTGAATGGCGAAGAAAACCAAAAATCAACATTCGATCCGTGCGCTTGTTTGCTTTCCAAAACGCCCATCGATTCCACAATACCTGTAAACATGTGATTAATTTTATATTTTTACGAACCCAAATTTACACGCATTCCTATGAAATTCAATCGCTGGTTCTTGATTCTCATTCCGATTCTTGCTGTTCTCACCTATGTGAGTCTACCCAAAAGCAAACCAGCTCCCGCACAATCGACCGTAGACTCCTTAGCGATCGTTGAATCACGTAAAGCAAAAGATGAAAATTTAAGAACGGCGGAAGATTCTCCAATTCCCAATAAAGCCGCATTTACAGGTTTACATTATTTTCCATTTAAGGCTGAATGGTCCATTTTGTTTGACGTGACGCGCGCAACCCAGGTGGAAAAAATTGCCTTAAAAATGACAGATGGAAGTTTGGATTCACTGATTGCATTTGGGAAGATAACAGCCACGATTCAGGGAAAAAGTGTTTCGTTGAACGTGTACCAACATGACTCTGGCGATTTTTTCATCCCATTTAAAGACAAAACCGCCCCCACAGAAACCTATGGAGGCGGTCGGTATTTGGAGTTACCCCTAACTAATTTGAAAGAGAACCAACTACGCGTTGATTTCAATCAAGCTTTTTTTCCTTTTTGTGCCTACAATAGCACATTTGCATGTCCGATTCCACCGCGTGAAAATGAGTTAGACATTCGGGTAGAAGCGGGTGAGCGTAATCCTTAGTTGGCTCTTCGCACAAAAGATGCCCCAGACAAATCCTTACTAATCACAGGATTTCCGAGATACGTAATTTTGGAAGCGCCGGAAGCCTCCACGCGCAAGGACTTTTGGACATTCAATTCCACATGGCTGGCCCCGCTTGCATCTACATCGACATCCCGCGCAATCATATCTGTTAAAACAAGATGACTGGCACCCGAAAGATCGATGGATAATTTCAACACTTGGCCTTTCATTTCAATTTTAGATGCGCCTGATAAATCAAGCGTAAGCTTGTCGGCAACAAGCTTCGTAGACATCAATTTAACGGCTCCACTTCCGTGAAGCGTCATTTCTTCTTCGTCCAAGAATCCTTCCAACGTAACTTTTGCGGCTCCGCTAAATTCCGCATCCTTCAAACGTGGCATGGTGATGTTTAGCACAATTTTTTTGTTGTTATTCTTCCAATTTTTCCAGTTTGACCAATAGGATTCATCTAGCGTAACTTCTAGCTTTGAGCCATTCACTTGAACTTCAACGTTCTCTAAATCACTTTCGTTTCCGGTCGCCGAAATGGAATAGGTATTTCCTTTAAAGACATGTACCTCAAAGGCATGTCCAATTTCGAGGGAATTGAAATTGCCAACTTTATATTTTTTAGTGGTTAGGTCGGCAGAGGCCAACATGTTGATGGAGACTCCTAGTGCCGCAATCAGTAAGTAGATCGATTTTTTCATATGTTTTTTTTAACGGTTGGCAAGATGATTCCTCTTCCCAAAAGGTTGCATGTTACTTTAAAATAGTCCAAATTTCTTTCTTCCCGAGGGCATTCGCATTGTTGGCAGTAGCCGATGCATATTTTTTTCCACGTAAAGATTCGGATACATTTAGATCCATCCGGGCTTTTTTATCAATCCATACGGTTGCATTTTTTACATTAAAACCAGAAGCATCTAATTCGGACCGATCGTAAGTAGAAGCGGCTAACGCATCCGAACGACCTTCCATTTTCAGACTATGAAAATCGTGTAGAATCACTTCCATTTTTGCGGCATCGAAACCAGAAATTTCTGTGCGACCATTACCGCCCAAATCTACTTTGCGTAAATCTGGCGTTTCAATCGTCACAGTCACGTTGCTAGGCAAGGACTTAAAGCGCAATAAGCTACCGTCCACTGCAGCGATTTGGCTCCAATTATCCACGGGTTCTGAAGATTCCATCGAAATTTTATACTCAGCAGCTTGTTTGATCGCAATCTTAGCCCCTTCTGTTTGACTAATTTCAATCTGGGTAAATGGATTAACCGTTTTTGAGATGGAGAAGTTGGACGACGTTGCCCCATCCTCTGTCTCATTATCGTTCGAATCAGATGAATCACTCGATTGATTTGGCTCGCGGTTTAAGCAGACAAGTCCTTTATCTCGGGAGAAGGTCCATTGGGATCCCACAAATAAATCACCGCCATCTTCATTAAAATAACCTAAATCCAACATATTTTCCATGAAGTGACCAAATTCACGCGTCATACCAAACGTCACACCGTATGGGATCAAGACCTTCACACGCATGCGCTGATTTCTAAACTTTAGATTTTTCAAACCAAAATGGCTATCCAGTAGGACCTTTTTGCCTTGAATAGCATAGGCATATTTAATCGCGCGCGCATTGGTTTCTGCTTCAGCCCGGGTGCGGCCATTAGATTTAGCAAATTGAATAATTTGGATCGTTTTCCCGTCATAGCCCTCCAGTGTAATTTGAGCACGTGAAAATCCACCTCGATTGAAATCATGTTCTTCATCTTCGTCCAACAACTCATCCGTGATGATGTTATTCCCGAGAAGCTTTTCCCACATATTCTCATTTGATTCCCGTTTCACATCGAACACATAGGCTGAATCCATAGTGATTTCCTTCGTTTGATTTAGCGTTGCAGTCCGCTGGAAGTTGCGACCAACCAAACTAAACGCTGCGAATAAGCCGATCCAACCAATAATAGCAATGGTCGTTGATGTATAAGAATAAATTTTATTGGTCAATTTACGATTCATCAATAAGGACAATCCGCCAATACCAATTCCTAAAATCATAGGAATAATAGCTGCGTATACCGCCCAAATTGCCCAGGCTGGTAAGTCTTGCGCTAATAAATAAACAGGGATTCCGGTTTCTCCGAAATTAAGACCAACTAAACCATGATCCATACCTGAAATTCCAGAAGTCGTGGTTACGACCAATGCCACGGCAAAGGCGATCGAAATGATGAGTAACAAAATACCTACTAGGTATTGTACAAACCATTTAACTCCCATCAACACGGGCTTGAATGCCGTGAAAATAGTGGCCAACGTACGGAATGGGAAAAGTAAAATACGCGTCAAAGGCTTTTCCTCACCCGAATCAGGTTGGATCGTTTCTTTGATATTTTTTTCAATGTTCTCCAGCGTAATCGGTTCCCCTGTCATCGCCATTTTATCGGTCACTGATTTTGCCTTCGGCGTGATGGCCATAATAATGATGTACGCCACAGCTCCCGAGCCAAAAAAGAACAAAGAAATAACCGCTAACACACGCAATAAACCTACATCCCAGCCGGTATATGCAGAGATTCCTGCCATAACACCACCGATTACTTCATTCTCCGGATCACGGTAAAATTTGCGATATGATTTGTTGGCTTCAGCAGTATATTCCCCCGGAATGGCGATCCAACAAGCTATATACACCCAGAAAACTAGATTTGCTGCATGCAATAATGGAAACAGACCGAATAGGCCAACGATCAAAATCAATCGAACCCAGATGGGATCAATTTCAAAATAATTTGCAATGCCGGATGCGACCCCGCCAATTTGTGTATTGGTCAAATCGCGACGGAAAACTTTTTTTGCTCCTGACTCAGCCGAACTGGTATGCGTTTGCTCTTGTGTTCCTTCTTCCGATTCGATTTCCTTGAAATCAGCTACGGTTCCCAGCGAGGCAATTAACGCATCCACGTGCGCTTGGGTGATTGCCTCTGTTTTTTCGGTCTCGCGGATGTTCCAGAATTTTTCTGCGATACGCGCTTCTATATCATCTACGATGTCTTTGGCACCTTCGAAATTTTTGAAATAGGCATGGATGGATTTTAAATACGCATCCAATGTTGCGAAAGCATCTTCCTCGATGTGAAATACGATGCCTGCTATATTAATTGATAACGTCTTTTTCATGTCTGAAAAGTTTAAACTTGAGGAGTTTGTGGGTGAATAATTTGGGAAACAGAGGCATGTAAATCATCCCAAGTCCCGTGAAGCTCAGCTAAAAAGGAAACTCCCTTTTCAGTCAAAACGTAATACTTACGTGGCGGACCTGAAACAGACTCCACCCATTTGTAGTCGAGAAATCCCGCATTTTTGAGTCGGGTAAGCAAAGGATATAACGTCCCCTCCACGACCATGATTTGAGCAGATGTTAATTCAGTGAGCATCGTAGACGCATACACCTCACCCCTTGAAATAATTTGCAGAATACAGAATTCTAAGATTCCTTTCCGCATCTGCACCTTGGTATTTTCAATATCCATCGGTTGTTTTTGTTTTTTTGATGGGACAAATGTATAAAAGGTACTATGTATTACAAAGTACCTTAGAAAAAATATTTTTGATTTGTGGATAAACGGTTAGTAATTTGTGTCGAATGGCATAATCTGCCCTACTCGAAACCAAACGCATGTTTAAAGAAGTCTCCTTACCACTCGCCTTTTACAATCGGGATACCTGGTTGAAAGTGGCATTTTTCGGAGTTTGCGTCTTTATGGCTGGTTTCTCCTTGTATTTCACCGACGGCCTGGTTAGTAAACTCGAGGAACGGGAAAAACAGCAGATCGAATTGTATGCGGAAACCATCCGCTACGTGATGACGAGTGATGAAAATGCGGATATCAATTTTTTCTTTGAGCGCATTAAGAAAATCAATGAAAACAATACAATTCCGGTGATTTGGAAAGATGGTAGTGGGCACTTGAATTCCATCAATATTGCCATGTCTGAGTCGCTTTCTACGGAGGAAAAGCAAACTTTGCTGCAATCCAAACTCCAAGAAATCATTGCAGAAAATAACAAACCCATCGAAATGGACATGGGTTTCCAAAAGGAATACATCTATTATGGCAATTCTAAATTGCTGAAATTATTGCGCTACTACCCGCTATCTCAGCTCTTAGTTGTTTTAATTATCGGCTTTTTAGGCTACATCTTTTTCTCCTATTCACGTCGAGCCGAACAGAATCGCGTATGGGTGGGACTTGCCAAAGAAACCGCTCACCAGCTGGGAACACCACTTTCCTCACTCACTGCATGGGTTGAAATTTTACGAAATGAACCGAGCATCAATCCGGAAATCGTTGTCGAGTTATCCAAAGATATTCAACGACTCGAAACGATTACTACCCGTTTTTCAAACATCGGCTCCATGCCTATTTTGAAAGAGGAGGATTTGGAAGAATTAATTTCCAGCTTCATTAGCTATCTGAAAATCCGTATTTCAACCAAGGTTCACATCGAGATCAAGTCGGCCTTAATCGCAAATCAAGTGGCGAATGTCAATAAATATCTATTCGAATGGGTGATTGAAAACATCTGTAAAAACGCAGTGGATGCCATGGGTGGAACGGGAGATATGTTGATTTACTTACATGAGGGAAAGAATAATCAAATTTACATTGATATCAGCGATACGGGAAAAGGAATTCCTACGTCCAATTTGTCGAAGGTATTCGCACCTGGATTTAGCACCAAAAAGCGTGGCTGGGGCCTAGGATTAACCTTAGCCAAGCGGATTATCGAGAATTACCACGAGGGGAAACTAAATATTAAATCTTCTGAGCTAAACAAGGGGACCACCTTCCGTATTTCACTGCCTAAACCAGCTGTGTCATGAGTTCTTCCAATGTCGTTTTCGGATCTGCACTGATCGTTATCGCCATCGGATACGTATTGAAAAGTCTCGGATTCATTCAAGCGCACGACGCTAAATCCGTCTCTAAATTCTTAATGCACACCACCTTTCCGGCTTTGGTTTTCGCCACCATGACGCATATTGAGTTGTCGGCAGACCTCATGTGGCTCCCCCTCATCGCCATGGTTTTCGGCATGGTTTCTTCCTACATCGGATTTTTAATGTTCAAAAATGAGCCGAGAGAATATCGGGGAATATTGACGATGGGATCTGCTGGCTGGAACTTAGGGTTATTTGCCTATCCGCTGATTGAGGGTATTTGGGGATGGGAAGGTCTGACCTATGCAATCATGTTTGACCTTGGAAATTCAGTGATTAATTTCATGGTCAACTATGGTATGGGGACCTATTTATCGGGTCAAAAACAGGAAGGGAATACCTGGGTGCATGTGACGAAGCGAATCTTTTCGCTACCTCCATTTTTGGCCATGTTAATTGGCTTAGCGCTAAACATAGGGAATGTGGGAGTACCTGCCTTAGCGATGGAAATTATCGATACCGTTGCCAAAGGCAATAAACCCATGGTTTTATTGCTCATGGGAATCTATTTCAGTGTTCGCCTTCCCAAGCGAACCTATGCCAAAGTATTTCAAGTACTGAGCTTTCGGTATGTTTTTGGCTTGAGCGTAGGTCTTCTACTCTATTATATGACTCCGTTTTCCTTCGAATATCGTAACATGATACTCATCTGCTTGGTACTTCCTGCAGGCATGACCTTAATTACGTATGCCGATGAACTGAATTTCGATACGGGAATTGCCGCGGCATTAGTGAATTTTTCGATGCTGATCAGCTTTGCACTGATGTGGCTGCTGGTGGGCATTTTCCAAATGACCACCCATTAAACCAAATAAAATTGGTATTTTTGCCTGAACAATTACAGCCCGAATCGGTTAGTAATTGGTAAATCAACATATTTTATGGTCGTTCCGTATAAAAACCAGAACAAGGGCAAGAAAGAGCAAGTTGCCGACATGTTCAATTCCATCTCGCCTAAGTACGATTTCTTAAATCACTTATTGAGTGGGGGAATTGATATTATCTGGCGCAAGAAGGCCATCAAATTACTGAAAGATAAAGGCATTAAAAGTGTACTCGACATCGCGACAGGAACCGGTGATTTTGCGATCGAAGCGCTCAAAATAAATCCCGACAAGATTGTGGGCGTAGACATCTCCGCCGGTATGCTTGCATTCGGGAAAGAGAAAATCAAAAAACTAGGTTTAGAAGACAAGATCACCCTACAAATGGGGGATTCTGAAAAACTACCCTTTTCAGACAATAGTTTCGATGCCATCATCGTTAGTTTTGGGGTGCGTAATTATGAGAATTTAGAAAAAGGCTTAACGGATATGTTGCGGGTATTGAAACCAGATGGCTATTGTTTGATTTTGGAATTCTCAAATCCGCGTAGCTTTCCGATGAAGCAATTGTATTCGTTTTACTCAAATTACTGTTTACCGATTTTAGGCAAGCTAATTTCAAAAGATCCAGCTGCCTATACTTATTTACCTGAATCTGTTGAAGCATTCCCTGATGGACCTAATTTCATCTCCATTTATGAGAAAGTGGGATTTGTTAAGACTAATTGGATTCCGATGACCGGTGGCATTTGCTCCATTTATTTGGGTAGAAAAGCACCTAAAGTTAAAGCACCCAAAACCCAAAAACTTGAGACGGCATAAACTCCTATTAAGTCTATCCATTAGTTTGATTGCATTTGCTGGTTTTGCACAGCAGAAAAAATATGTGCGAGTGTTTCATGAGTACTACGATGAAAAACCACTTCATTTTGGGTTTTTATTTGGCTTTGTCTCCTCCAATTTTAACGTTAGCACAAATACAGAGTTACCCGGCGGAACCTACTTATATTCCCCACGAAATTTTGGATTTCAAATTGGCGGTCTAGCCAACTATTCCCTCAATCCACACTGGGAAGTAAAATCAGGCGTAAACATTGCCTTGTATGATCGGCAGTTAAGTTTAGATGCAGGCGGTACGGTGCCAGAAGTATTAACACGTGAGTCAACTTGGTTGGAAATCCCCGCCCTCATTAAATACCGCTCCATCCGACGCAAGAATCACCGTGTTTATATGATTGGAGGATTGAAATTTGGCGTAGAGGCCAATGTCAAGAAAAAGAGTTCAGCGTTAACCACAAACACGGCAGATTTATCCTTGGAATATGGATTTGGCTTGGAGCAATTCTTCCAGTTTTTTAAGTTTACCCCAGAGATTCGCTTTTCACATGGTTTGGTGAATATGTATTCTGATCCGGGAAGAGCGGGTTCGCCGTGGTATAAAAATGTCAATAATCTCAAAACGCATACCGTGAGTTTGATCATCAACTTTGAATAGCTAAGGCAAATTCTTTCTAGCTTTGGCAGGATCAATGATCGTTTCTAAGGTAGAGACAGCTGAAACGCCAAACCAACCAGAACCCTGTAATTTTGAATTTTTATTCGTGTTCACGAGGTTAGTAGGGATATTCGCTGCCGGACGTGCAAAGAGTCCCGCATTATTTAATTCCAAACGCGCCTGCGAGTAAAAACTGAATTGATCTAACGAAATAGAATACAGTTCTAAAGTAAGTCTGTCCTTAGCCACGTATAATTCAGGGTTAATAGCCCGGCGAATCGGAAGATTAAACATCAAACCATCAGTTCCTGAAACTTTTTGCAAAGCGGAGTCATAAAAAACCAATAAATCAGAGGTTGCATTAAAGAGTTTACCGTTTTTGTAAAACTTCAAGCGGTAGCAATTGCCTTCCCCTTTCAAATCATTTCCAAAAAACCGTGCTTCATAGCCCTCTTCAGGCTTTCCTTCACCCGATTGACCCGGATTTGCAGTAGCTTTCTTATACGCAATTGAATCAATGGGCGGAACCGGATTCATTTTAGCCGAGGCAATAAAGGTGTCCGTTCCCGTCTTAACTGTCAACTGGTATGTCCGACCCACTTGGCCTAATCGTCTCGTTGAATCAGCAGGGGTCCAAACGTATACACCTGGAGTTTGTGTACTTTCTACAAAGCGATATTCATTCGTTGCATCATCCTTCACGATGACCTCAGCAGCTCGAATGGCAGGTGCAGGTCCATTGTCGAAAAAATCTTGCGAACGGGTTAATATGATTTTCTGAGCTCCTGGAAGATTCGTCAGGGTCGCTTCCACAACCAAAAAACGATCAGATGCTGGACTATCCAAGGTCACAACATCTTCGCAAGAGAAAAGCAATAATGATAAAAATAAAACGAGATAGCGCATCTTAAAACGTAAAATTATAGGTGACAGCCGGAACAAATGAACCAATGATAGATAATTGAACAGCCTCCGTTTTCATGGTATTCGTTTCATTAGGCTGCGTGTAAATGGAGAACGGATTTCTTCGATTATAAACATTATAAACTGAAAACACCCACTCCGAAGAACCTTTACCAAACAAGGCTTTCTTGTTTTTCTTCGTGGCTGAAAAATCCAATCGATGGTAATCTGGAACCCGAATATTACCGCGCGTACCAGGTAACGTTTGCGGATAAGCAATTCCTTCATAAATGTATTTCTGCGAAGGTATCGAATAAGGCACGCCAGTTATGTAAGCAAAATTGGCCCCAAAAGACCATTTGGCCGACAACGCATATTGTCCCACTACATTTAACGTATGCGTTCGGTCATACCGATTCACATACCACTCATTATTGTTCAAACCTTCTATTAAACGCTCGGATCTGGCCAGCGTATAACTAACCCAGCCTGTCAACTTACCCACATTCTTTTTCACATAAAATTCAGCTCCATAAGCGCGACCTTTGCCAAAAAGTAAATCCTTTTCAAACAGGGGATTCAAAAACAAATTCGCCCGATCTGCATAGTCAATCTGATTCTGCATTTCCTTATAATATACCTCGACAGAAGTCTCATAATCATTACCACTTTCTCCAAAATTCTTAAACAAACCTAAGGCTACTTGATCCGCAATTTGAGGTTTAATGTTATTGGTAGACGATGTCCATACATCCAAAGGTGTCGATGCAGCCGTGTTAGACATTAAGTGAACATATTGCGCCAAACGGTTATAAGACGCCTTAAAGGAGGAATTTTCCCCCACTTTCAAGTTCATTGCGAAACGCGGCTCCCAATTTCCATAATTCGCCACAGAGGCAGTTGACGCAATTTGTATAGGCTTCAACGTAAATGAAGTCGGATTCTCAATACTTGCAGGCACTGCGATACGCTCATAATAAACGCCATCATCACTACGGTAATCATAATTTGAATAGCGAATTCCATATTGAACGGAAAGACGAGGACTTATTTTCCATTCGTCCCCTACGTAGGCCGACAATTCTACCCCGCTTTTATTTGACTGACCAAACTCACGTCTGTCTCCATTAGAAGAGGCAACCGCTTTGCCAGGAGAAAATTGATAGGTCAAAACCTGTGCCCCAAAAGTTAAGGTATTATCTGGCGTCAGGTAATACGTGAAGTCAGGTTTGAAACTTAAATTTTCAATATTCGATGTCCAGCGAAATGCATCCGAAGGACGCTTATTTTTCAAATCTGAATCCAATAAATAATCATAATTACTGTAGAAAGCGGTGGCATTTAAGAACAACTTATTCGAGAAGACGTGATTCCAGCGTGCCGAAATTGTGCTATTCCCCCAATTGAATCCAAAGCCTGTACCAAAAACATCTCGACCGAAATAACCAGATAAAAATACCGTATTCTTTGAATTGATGTTGTAATTCACTTTGGCAGTCAAATCGTAAAAATTAAACGCAGCATCCGCATTATTTCCCGTTAAAAACGGCTTAGCCAATACGTCAATATAGGAACGTCGCGCAGCTACGATAAATGAAGCCTTGTCTTTAATCAACGGCGCTTCAATGGAGATTCGAGAAAAAATAACCCCAATTCCCCCATTTACCTCGAGTTTTTTGGCATTACCCTCCTTCATTTTAACATCTAAAATAGACGAAACCCGACCACCATACTGCGATGGAATTCCACCTTTAAATAACTTGACATCCTTTACTGCATCCGGATTAAATACCGAGAAAAAACCAAATAAGTGAGAGGAGTTATACACCGGAGCATCATCCAATAGCACTAAATTCTGATCTACTCCACCTCCACGCACATTAAAACCGGAGGCACCTTCGCCCACGGTAGAAACACCAGGAAGTAGTTGGATCGCACGCACTAAGTCAACCTCACCTAATAAAGCAGGAATTTTCCGAATGGTTTTGATATCAATTTTATTGACGGACATTTCAATACCCTTGACATTTTCATCTAAGGCGTTCGCTAATACGCGAACCTCCGCTAACTCATTAGAAGCAGGAGCTAATTCAATATTTAAGGTTTGATTTTTGGAGGAAAAAGTAACTTTTTGCTCTTGCTTGACATATCCTGAAGAAGAAAAAACTAAGGTGAAATCACCCGGCTGAACCGACAAACTAAAGAAACCGTATGTATTCGTTACGTTACCTGTTTTTAGTTCTTTGATATATATGCTGGCACCGATTATCCCTTCTCCACTCGTGGCATCTTTAATATAACCACTCAACGTTGCCTTTTGAGCAAAAGAAGTAAATCCGAGGAACAAAAAGATAAAAATCAAAAAGTGGCGTGCCGACATACATATAAAAATAAACCACAAAGATAACGTCAAAAGGACCGATTTGTTTTATTTAGCAATTTTTAAAAGATTTCGGTAATATAATTCCGTTATGTATTTTAAATTAGATTTTTTCGTAATTTGCTTTCACTAGCCAATAAACCTGACGCATGGATCTGAAAATTTTTGGAAAAATCATACGCGAAAAAAGAAACAACCTCAATCTAAGGCAAGAAGAGTTAAGTGAAAAGAGTGGTGTAGCCATCAAAACGATCCATTCCATTGAACTCGGAAAAGGAAACCCTGCCATCAAAACAATCTTACGCATTTTTGATACACTCGAACTCGATTTCATCGTCGTTTCAGCCAAAACAACTGCAAATCAATAAATTATGGAACAAGCCATTAGTTTCGAACGGGTACCAACCCACATCTTTGATGACTCAGAAAAAGCCTCAAAGGCGGTTGCACATGAAATCGGTGCACTGATTAGACAGCACAACCAGGATAAAAAACCAACGGTACTGGGATTAGCCACCGGCTCATCTCCCAAGAAAGTCTATCAGGAATTAATTCGCCTCCATAAGGAAGAAGGTTTAAGTTTCAAGAACGTTCATACCTTTAATTTGGATGAATACTATCCGATGGAACCTGATTCGGTACAAAGTTATACCCGCTTCATGAAAGAGCAATTGTTTGATCATGTAGACATACCGGTAACAAATTACCATATTCCTGATGGAACTCTTGCCTATGATAAAATTCCAGAGTTTTGCAGAGACTACGAAGAGAAAATCGAGAAACTTGGCGGGTTTGATTTTTATTTATTAGGTATTGGACGCAATGGACACATTGGTTTCAACGAACCAGGCTCGATCATCACCTCAAAAACGCGTTTAATGACGCTCGACATCCTAACGAAAATCGATGCAGCGATTGACTTTGGTGGATTAGAAAAGGTACCTAAAAAAGCCATTACATTAGGGATTGATAAAATCATGAATGCAAAGCGTATCGTTTTGCTTGCTTGGGGAGAACATAAAGCGGAAAGTGTTGCTCGGGCTGTGGAAGGACCTGTTACCTCCGAAATCCCTGCTTCTTATTTACAACAACACCCAAACACCACCTTCATTTTAGATGAAACGGCCGCTTCCCTACTGACACGGATAAAAACGCCCTGGGTAGTAGATTCTGTTACTTGGGATCGTAACATGATTAAAAAAGCAGTTACTCACTTATCCTTGACGCTGGGTAAGCCTGTTCTTAAACTGACGACGAAAGATTATAACGAACATGGGATGTCGGAATTACTGTCCCTGTATGGTCAGTCGCACGATATCAATATTGAAGTTTTCAATTACCTGCAACACACCATTACCGGTTGGCCCGGTGGCAAACCAAATGCTGACGACACCCATCGTCCGGAGCGCGCTTTTCCTGCGCGTAAAAAAGTAATCATTTTTAGCCCGCACCCGGATGATGACATTATTTCCATGGGTGGTACTTTTCAGCGTTTACACGACCAAGGACACGATGTTCATGTCGTTTATCAGACATCGGGAAACATCGCGGTAGCAGATGATGAAGCGCTCCGATTTGCAGAATTTGTGATTGATTTCAACGAGAAATTTGACAGCAGCAATGCCAAAGCAAATAAAATCTACAAGGAATCTGTTAAGTTTCTCAAAGGAAAACGTGACTCTGAAGTAGACATTGCATCCGTTCGCGAGATCAAAGGACTCATTCGTCAAGGGGAAGCAAAAAATACCTGTCGCTTTGTAGGCATTAAAAAAGAGAATGCGCATTTCTTAAATATGCCATTTTATGAAACCGGAACCATCCGTAAAAAGCCTTTGACCGAACCTGATATCCAATTAATTATGGACATCATCGAAGAGGTTCAGCCGCATCAAATTTATGCAGCAGGTGATTTAGCCGACCCACATGGCACACACAAAGTGTGCTTAGATGCCATTTTCGAGGCAATTACGCGCTTAAAACACCGCGAATACATGAAGAATTGCTGGGTTTGGTTGTACAAAGGGGCTTGGGCAGAATGGGATATCGACCAAATTGAAATGGCCGTACCGATGTCTCCCGACCAAGTATTCAAGAAACGCATGGGTATTTTCAAGCACCAATCCCAAAAAGATGGCGTCGTATTTCAAGGAGAAGACTCCCGGGAATTTTGGCAGCGTGCCGAAGAACGTAACCGCGGCACCGCAGAATTGTATAATAAATTAGGCCTCGCAGAATATGAGGCCATGGAGGCTTTTGTTCGTTGGCGTTTTTAAGCTAACGCTTCAAACAATATCTCGGCGGTATGCTTCGCGTGGCGTTGCGTACCGTCGTGAATTTGGTGTCGGCAACTAGTGCCCGACGCCACAATTTCTACCTCAGGTCCTTGGGCACGCACGGTCGGAAACAGCACCAATTCCCCGATTTGCATCGATAAATCATAGTGCTCCTGCTCGTAACCGAACGATCCCGCCATCCCGCAACATCCCGAAGGAATCAATTGCACTTCAAAATTTGCCGGCAACGACAAGGCTTTTTTAGCGGACACTAAGGAGCTCATGGATTTTTGTTGGCAATGTCCATGCAACTTCAACAAACGCTTATCCGCTTTAAACAATGTTTTATCAATCCGCTTCGCATCTGCTTCGCGCGCGATGAATTCTTCTAACAAGAGTACATTTTTACTTAAATCTTGAGCTTGGGCTTGCCATGCATCTGAAACTAAATCAGGATATTCATCTCGGAAAGTTAAAATTGCCGATGGCTCGATGCCCACTAGTGGAATATCTGCTGTCACAAGTGCCGACCATAACTCCACATTTGCTTGAGCTAATTTTCGTGCCTCATCTAGCATACCTTTCGACAAGAACGATCGACCTGAAATCGGATGTGACATCGTGCGGACTTCATAGCCTAAAGCTTCTAGCAATAGTACTGCTTTCCGGCCCACTTCCGCATCGTTGTAGTTCGTGAACTCATCTACAAACAAATAAACAGCCTTATTAGATTCGATTGATTTACGACCTTTCAGCCAAGACCAAAGCGATTGCTTAGCCAATAAGGGCATGGTGCGATCTGGATGGAAGCCCACTAAGCGATTCGAGATTCGACGTAAAAATGGCGTACCCATCACCGCATTATAAAGTGAAGGAACATAGGACGCTAAGGAAGAAATAGTCGCAAAATGGCCAACTAGCCAACTGCGCAAAGGCGTGCCATTTTCTTTTTGATACTGGTAAAGAAATTCCATTTTCAGCTTGGCCACATCGACATTCGATGGACATTCCGCTTTACAACCTTTACACGCCAAACACAAATCCATTACCTCTTTAATCTCCTTGTGATTAAAGCGATTAGGCTGCGAAGAGTGCGTTAAAAATTCACGAAGAATATTGGCCCGAGCACGCGTGGTCTCTTTTTCATTTCGTGTCGCCATGAACGATGGGCACATGGTACCCCCAGAAACAGGCGTTTTCCGACAATCACCTGATCCATTACACTGCTCCGCATGTTGCAAAACATCTTGATCTTTATATCGAAATGCAGTTGTAAACTCCGGGGTTTGTTGGCCAGCCTCATACCGCAAAAACGTATCCATCGGTGGAGTATCCACAATCTTGTTGGGATTAAATATCCCTTTCGGATCCCACCATGATTTCAACTC
>JACCDW010723943.1_pt1 | contig 18226 bp, 10 predicted proteins | sample 7449781 | NCBI WGS metagenome assembly JACCDW01 (sample SAMN15323449, study PRJNA562643) | freshwater metagenome | isolation source: river surface water | place: USA:Blue River Watershed | collected 2017-08-18
GCTGAACAAAGCAATTGGAATCTGAACGCTCTGTTCGCCGATCAAGCGGCCTGGGATGCTGCCGTCCAATCCATTGAAAAATCACTGCCCAAACTCACGGCCTGCAAAGGCACCTTGAGCCGCAGCGCGGAGCAGCTCGCGCAATGCATGACCACGGCCTATGAACTCAATAAGCAATTCGCCCGCGTTGCCGGTTATGCCAGTCGCATGAATGATGCCGACGGCAATGATCCCAAAGGTCAGGAATTGGTGGGTCGCGTGGCCAAGCTCGGCAGCAAGCTGTCGGAAGCTGCCAGCTTCATCAATCCCGAGATCATCGCGATGCCGCCCGCCCGCCTGAAAAAACTGCAGGCCGAGAAAGCTCTGGCGCCTTATCGCTTCGCCCTCGATAATATCGTGCGTCTGCGCGAGCACAGCCTGAGTGCGCGGGAAGCGGAAATCGCAGCCCAAGCCAGTCAGATGGCGGCCGCGCCGAACAAGATTTACGGCACCTTCTCCACCTTGAATCACCCCTTCCCCAAGGTGAAACTCAAAAGCGGTGAAGAAGTGGAACTGACTCATGCCGCGTATACCAAATACCGCACGGCAGTTGATGCCGAGGATCGCGAGAAGGTCTTCAAGGAATTCTTCGGATCCTTCAAAAAAACCCGCGAAACCTATGCCGGGCTCTTTGAATCCGCTATCAACCGCGACAATTTCTTTGCGCGTCTTCAAAAGTATGACAGCGACATGGAAGCTTCCTTGAGCGCAACCAATGTGCCCCTGCCGGTCTACAGCACCATGCTGGATCAGATCAAAGGGCATAAGGAACTGCTCTGGCGTTACCTGAAGCTCAAGCAGAAAATGCTGGGACTGAAGGAACTGAAATATTCCGATCTCTATTTGCCATTGACCCGCGCGGAAGCCCCTCAATATACCTTCGATGAAGCGAAGAAGATCGCTTACGCAGCCTTGCAGCCCCTTGGCAGCGATTATGTGAAAATCCTGGACAAGGCCCTGGCAGAACGCTGGATGGATATCTATCCCAAAAAAGGCAAGCGTTCCGGCGCTTACATGGATGGATCGGCCTATGAAGTTCATCCTTACGTGCTGATGAACTATAACAATGACTACGAAAGCGTTTCGACCTTCCTGCATGAGTTTGGCCACGCTGGTCACAGCTATCTGGCGAACAGCACCCAACCTTATCACTATGCGGACTATCCGATCTTCGTTGCGGAAGTGGCTTCGACCTTCAATGAAGCGCTTTTGCATCAGCAGCTCCTGAACGACGCCAAAGATGACAAGACACGTCTCTTCCTTTTGGGTCAATATCTGGAAGGCTGGAGAACGACAGTGTTCCGCCAGGCGCTCTTCGCCGACTTCGAAGCCCAGATCCATCGCATGTCAGCGGAAGGCCAAACTCTGACCGCCGATCTTTTGGAAAGCACCTACCTGAAACTTCTGCGGGAATATTATGGTGAAGCGGAAGGCGTCGTGAAGGTGGATCCGATTTATGGCACTGAGTGGGCCTACGTGGGCCACTTCTTCAACAGCTTCTATATGTTCCAATATACGACGAGCTTCATCTCGTCCACGGCCCTGGCTGGAAAAGTCCAGAGCGGCGAAGCAGGAGCCCGCGACAACTATTTGAAGATGCTCAAAGCGGGTGGATCAGCCTACCCCATCGATCTTTTGAAGATGGGTGGTGTGGATATGAGCACCGCCGCGCCGTATAACGTGGCCTTCAAATCCATGCAGGATGCACTCGAAAAAGCGGAAAAACTGGTCCAAGGCATGACCAGCTGAAGGAAAGGGGGCTGAGGCCCCCTTTTTCATTTAAAAGGGCGCGTCCCCGATCGAACTCTTCGAACAGCCACACTGTCCAAAGCAAAGCGCGGAACCCACTTGAAAATCCTTGCCATCGCAGCCCGGCAAAGCGCAGAGGTTGATGCCGCGTGCCAGAGGTCCTGGAATGCCATCGAAATACTGACTCGATTTCGTGCGCATCCATTCCGGTGCTTCCGCCGTCTCTTTCAGCTCAACCAGATTTTTCCAGGTCTGCATGCGCAGATCCCGCGAGCCGGGATTCCTGTAATCTTCGAAGTAGAGACAGCTGCCCGATCCTCCAGAATCGTGATAGGACCCGTGTGAGTTCTTGCCAACATAGGCCACCGGGTGAGTTCCATCGATAAACTCAAGCTCATTCGGTGTGCGGGTGTAATGCCCGCCATGCTGATAAAATTGAACGCGCTCCACACGGTTATTCCGAATCTTGACCGCCACGCGTTCCCAGTCCGCATCATGCGATCCAAGGTTGCCTGTGCAGGTGTCCTGGTATCCATAGAAAAACCAATACATGATGACGGTCGTATCCAGACTGCAATCCTGATAAGCATAGTAAATGGGAACAAGGCCGTTTTCAATGGAGGAGACTTCCGTGTTGCACACGCGTTCCCTGGAGCCTGACTTTCTGAGTTCATAATACTCGCCGGCATCGGAAGGCAGACATTTATCGCTGGCCCCTTGGACCTGATCAAAACGGAGAACAGGGGCAAAGCGTCGAGCCTGCTCTGCACGACACGATTCATCGGTGCAGGCGGGTTTTTCCGTTTGGCATATATAGGATTCAATATCATCACAATAGCGACCGCGACAGCGAACGCCTTTCAGATAAGTGCCGCTTCCAAAATCGATGGTGCCCGAATTTTCTTCAGAAACTGAAGGGGCCCAGTAGCAACGATTGGTCTGGAGCTGCGGGGCGTCCGCACAACGAATCGATAGGTTATCGCAATAACGTCCGCTGCAACGCACGCCATCCACAAAGCGTCCATTCGGGCAAACGAATTCAGTCGTTCCTTCTTCAGAAATGTAGGGTGCCCAGCTTCGTTCGCCCAGGAACGCATTACTGCTGCATTTGAGAGCAACATTGTCACAATACCGACCCGTGCAACGGAGTCCAGACACAAGTCCAGACCCACACACAGCTGGTGAAGCCTCTCCTTGTTCCTCGGACGTGGATGCCGTCCAATCATCCGCCAGGAGCATTCTCCCAAAATCCAAGGAGAGTAAGAATAAGGCCAGACCCATCCAAAATAGCGGCCATAAATGGACCTTACTGCGCGTAACTTTCATGCTTCGTCCCCCGCTTTTTGAACGCAGGAAACGACCGCATATCGCATTGGAGCGCGCTGCCGGTAAGTTTCCTGAATTCAAAAAAAATTTTAGGTAAATTTTGATTAAAAATTGTACTTACCCTGGCCTATAACAAAGTCGTAGGGAAACGACAAGTCAATGTGGGCGAAGAACCATGCGTGGATTTACGCTCAGCGGAAGGACGAGGTGAAAAGCCTTGAGAATGCTGGAAAAGGTCGCGATCATGTCGACCAATAGCTTGGCATGTATGAGTTTCCTAATTCGAAACTGAAAATGGATTGTGAGAATCTGCCCCCAAGGATTGCTGCGACAGCGATACCGCCTCATCTCAGGGTTAAGAAAATTTTACCGGTAACCCTACGCTCATGGTTTTGCCGATAAGCTGAACGTCACGCTTATCTCAAACACTTGATGCTCATAGATTACCCAGGTTTAAATGACTCAAGCTGGTGCGTAACAAAGATTCATGTCTGATACAATTGGTCTAGTTGCGTCTGCTCATGGGAAAGCGCTGCACCACAAAGGGCCTGGCAAAGCTTCAAATCTGAGATATTACTATCTTAAGGTTGGAGGCCTCACGATGAAAAAGACCGTGAATCTTTTAGAGAGCGTTCTGGACTTCCCCGCGTCCTGGCATCTTGTCACCCCGAGTTGTCCAGATAACAGTGGTAAGGAACACGGTCATGTCAGCTAACAGCATATGGATACTGGAAGATGATGAGCAAATGCAGGCTATCTATGAGGATATGCTGTCTCGCAACTTCAAGCTGACCATGTTTTCCAATCTTCAGGAGTTTCGGAAGGGCCTGGTCGACCTTCCGTCCCCAGACCTCATGATCCTTGATTTGATGTGCCCCGACGGGAGCCTGCATACTTTGTTCGAAGAACTAGCACCGAGACTCAAGGAAACCCCCTTTTTGATCGTCAGTGGCCTCGATGAACAGGACGCCATCCGCAATAGTTTTCACGTGGGAGCGCTGGACTTTATTTCCAAGCCCTTCAGCAAGTCCGAGCTTCAGGTCAAAATAGATATTTTCCTGAATCGCAAGGTCGGTCAGCAAGGTGGCATCGCGGCCGTCAAGCTTGACCCATTGAGCATGACGCTGCACACGAAATCTGAGCGATCCAGCGAGTTGACGGCCAAGGAATATCGAATACTCAGCCTTTTCCTGCAGGCGCCTGAGCAGATCGTTCCGCGCAAGCATCTGGTCATGACGCTCTGGAAGGACATCAACGTTTCAGAAAAAACTTTGGATGTTCACCTGAGTAATATTCGCCGAAAAATCGCAGCGCTGGGTCTGACGATAAATTGCACGGACGCCGGTTACGAATTGCAGCCGACACCCCAGCAGCTCGCTCCTATTTAATGGTGAATCTTTTTGAATCCATTGGCCACGGGTTGTATCCTGGAGGGAGATCTTCTCTGCCATAGGATGAACCCATGAAGCCAAGCGAAGCAACCAAAGTCCTGGCGATTGATGATGATCCCGATATTTGCTTCTATATACAGGAAATTCTTGAGCTCAATCACTGTGCTGTGACCCTGTGCGAACGAGGACGCGAAGCGCTCCGCCTCCTGAACAGCCAAAGTTTTGATATCGTTCTCGCCGATGTGCGGCTGCCCGATCTGGATGGGGTGAGCATCCTGGAGCACGTTCGGCTTTCGGGTTCCGAGATTCCCTTCGTCCTGATAACAGGTTTTTCCGAGAATGATCCGATCATATCCAGCCTGCGGTTGGGCGCTGTTGATTATTTAACCAAGCCCTTCACGCCTTCCGATTTGGAAAAATCGCTGCGACGGGCTTTGGATCGCAAAAAAAGACTCGACTGGAGTCGCGACCTTTACCAGATATCGGAAAATCTGGAGCTGACCCTCCATGAAAAAATTCAAAATATACTGGCTTTGACCGCGGATATGCTGGAGATGGATTTTGGCTTCGTGGTCCGCAGCAGTTCGGATGCCCAGGGATTAAGCTTCAGCTCCGGTCGGACAGAAAAGGATCTGGACGCCATCACCCTGGTGTATCAGGAGCAAATTGTCCCGGAATTGACCGACATTATGCAAAAAAAGGAACCCTCTTATTCCAAACAAAAAGTCGTCTCCTGGGCTGCCGTCCCACTTCGCATAAATCAGGCGTCGCAAGGCGCGGTGTGTTTTTTCCGAACCCATCAAAAGACCTCGGTGGGTCAGGACACTGCCCGCTCTGTGCTCCAGCTCACGGAACTTTCCATCAGCCGTCTGCTCGAAGCCGAGGAAAATGCCGTGATCATCGCCAATCAACAGAATCTGATTTTGGCTTCGCAGAACCTGTCCAGTCTTGGGGCTCTGGCCAGCAGCATCACCCATCAAATCGAAAATCATCTGAACGAAATTGCCGGTCGCACAGTGATGGTGGAAAAGCTGCTGCACACCAAGGAGGCGGACAGTTCACCACACATCAAGGTCGTTCTGGAATCCATCGGCTCGGATGTCAAACGTATCGACCGCATTGTCAAAAGCGTGCGGACCATGGCGCATGGCAGCGAGCATTCTCAAGACATGCATCTCATGCAGATTCGCGAGGTGCTGGATGAGGCGCTGGATCTTTTCCGCTGCAAATTGCAGGATAGGCCCCTGCGTTTGACTGTGGGCGAACTGCCAGCGGATCTCTATATTCTAGGGGATGCCACCCAGATTCTTCAGGTTTTCCTCGTGCTGCTGAATAATAGCTTTGACGCTATCGAAGGACTATCCGAGGAATGGATCACGATTGAAACTTCGCTGGGGAAGGACTTTGTGCAAATAGCCTTCACCGACAGCGGCCGCAGTTTGCCAGTTCATCTGCACGAGCAGATATTTCTCCCCTTTTCCAAAGCGGGTCTGGGACTCGCCCGTAAATTCATGGAAGCCCATCAGGGCAAACTCTGGATCGATCCGCAGAGTTCGAACACCCGTTTCCTGGTGCAATTCCTGCAGCTGCGGGATGCTCAAGGTCATGCACGATAGTTCGCGATTTCAAGGATTCAACTTGCCTCGCAGGCGGGCTCAGTTTAAAACCCAGGACAGAAACCACCTGTGGAGGCACGCATGCGATCTTTATTTTCCTTGCTTTTCCTGGGAGTTCTTTCCATGCCTCAAGCCTGGGGTTACGACCGCGTCACCGGTCTAGCTCATGCCAGTCGTTCGGAAGTCATAGCCCAGCACGGCATGGCGGCCACGAGTCAACCCCTGGCTACACAAGTCGCCCTGGATATTTTGAAAAAAGGCGGATCGGCCGTCGATGCTGCGATTGCGGCAAACGCCATGCTGGGACTGACCGAACCCACAGGATCGGGTATAGGTGGTGATATCTTTGCCCTGGTGTGGGACGCCAAACAGAAAAAACTCTTTGGTTTAAATGGAAGCGGCCGTTCCCCGAAAAGTCTAACGCTTGCTGAATTGCAGAAACGCGGACTCAAAAAAATTCCGCCTCTCGGCCCTTTGCCAGTCAGCGTACCCGGCTGTGTGGATGGCTGGGCAGAGCTGCATAAAAAATTTGGGCGACTCCCCTTCGCACAGGTCTTGCAGCCTACCATTCAGTATGCGCGCGAGGGATTCCCGGTGACAGAAGTCATCGCCTATTACTGGCAGCGCAATGCCGAAAAGCTGAAAGACTATGAAGGCTTTTCCGCTATTTTTCTCCCCGGTGGCAAGGCTCCCAAAGCCGGTGAGATCTTCAAAAATCCGGCGTTGGCCCGCACGCTGGAGATCATCGCCGAGAAAGGTCGTGATGGTTTTTATACTGGCCCCGTCGCACAATCCATAGCCGATTATATGAAAAAGCAGGCTGGTTTTCTGAGTTATGATGATCTGGCTTCCCATCGTTCCGAATGGGTGGAACCGATCGGCACCAGCTATCGCGGCCATGATGTGTGGCAGTTGCCGCCCAACAGTCAGGGGCTGGCCACGCTGCAGATCCTTAATCTCTTGGAGCAGTACGATATCAAAGCCATGGGCTTCGATAGTCCCGCCTATATCCATACACTGGTGGAAAGCATCAAGCTGGCTTTTGCCGATCGCGCCGCATTCTATGCGGATCCGGCTTTTGGAAAGCAGCCTATCGAGACTCTGGCTTCCAAAAACTATGCGGCGACTCGTAAGAAACTACTGGATCCTCACAACGCTGCGCAGGAAGTTCCTTCGGGAGAAGCGATTCTACACCAAGGCGATACGGTGTATCTCACCACGGCTGACAAGGATGGGAATATGGTCTCTCTCATTCAAAGTAATTTCCGAGGCATGGGTTCGGGCATGACACCGGGTGGCCTTGGGTTTGTGCTCCAAGATCGCGGTGAACTTTTCAGTCTCGACCCTTCGCATGCCAATGTCTATGCGCCTGGCAAGCGACCCTTCCAGACTATTATTCCTGGCTTCGTCACCAAAAAGGGCGAGCCCTGGTTGAGTTTTGGTGTGATGGGCGGATCGATGCAGCCGCAGGGTCAGGTGCAGATTCTCGTGAATATGATCGATTTTGGAATGAATCTGCAGGAGGCTGGTGATGCCAGTCGAGTTTATGTCTCCGGTACCAGTGAACCCACAGGGGAAGTGATGAAGGACGGTGGCCAGGTCGCTCTCGAATCCGGTTTCTCGACCAAAACCAAAGAGGCCCTAAGCCGCATGGGACATAAACTGGTACCCGGCAAAGGTGAATTCGGCGGCTATCAGGCCATCCTTTGGGATGCTTCCCAGCGCGTCTATCGAGGCGCCAGTGAATCACGAAAGGATGGACAGGCCGCTGGTTATTAATCCCGTACGGGTGTCCACTGGGCAATAATTCGCCATCACTTCGCTCCGCCTGAAACCGATACCATCCGCTGGGAGCTTGACTTCCAGGCTCTACGATAGTCTCAAGCGAGAAACGGATGGCTGCCTTTTTTCACAGAATTATCTTCTGGACGCTGACTGCTTGCGCTGCAGCAACGCAGTCATCAGCCGCTTCTCGCGCGGAAGAGTCTCAAGTTCTTAAGACTATAGAAAAAGCCGAAGAACTCCTGTCCGACAACCCGTACGATGCCATTGCTATTATTCAAAGTGCACTGAAACGCATCAACAAAAAAAACGATCCAGCCGATTGGTTTGCTCTCAAAGTCCAAGAGATGTCCCATCGTTTGCTTATCGAGGACATGACGGGAATCGAAGAGGAGATCAAACATATGGTAGACCTCGCTGAGCTGTCAAGGCCAGCCGATATTATCATACTGAAACGCATGAAAGGCAACGTATTGGATGCCAAAGGTCGCAAGGTTGAAGCTCTGGGATACTTCAATGATGCATTGACCATGGCGGAGGAACTGCAGAATCAACAGCAAATACTAAACACCGTCTCAACGCTTGGGTGGTTTTACCTTCACAACTATGACGTTAAAAAATCCCTGGAATTTTTCATCCGTGGCCGCGAATTGGCAAGAAAACTCAATCTTCAATCCAAGTATCACATTCAAATGGGTGGCATTGCAGCGGTATATACTTTTGGAGGTGAAGAGCAGCAGAATGAAGCTATGAATATCTATGATGAACTTATTCAGTTCGCGAGAACGAACAAGCTAAGATACGATCTGGCGATTGGGATCATCAACAAAGCACAATTGTATCATCAAAGAAAAGAGTATGCGCGGTCCATAGCAACCTTGTTGGAAGCAAGAATTCCGCTTGAGAGTCTGCAGGACAATCGCTTGCTCGGGCATCTCGAACTGAAGTTAGCCGCCAATTATGCTTTTCAACAGAACCCCAACCAAAGTTTGGATGCATTCAAGAAAGCTGAGTATTATTTTGAGAAACTCGGCAACAAAATGCTTTTGGCCGACACCCATTTGGTGCGCGCGCTTTCGTTTCTACAGCTCGGCAGGTCCTCAGAAGCCCTCGAGGCTATCCGGAAGTATGAATCGTTTGTCCTGGTCCAAAATCTGGATCCGAATCGCCTCACGATCCTGGAACTCAAAGCCAGGATTTACGAAGCCTTGAGTCGGGAAAAGGAAGAACTCGCCAGCTATCGCGAAGCGTATCCCATGCTAATCGAAGAAAACAAAGTTCAAACCCAGAATATGATGGCAAGGTTCACGGCGGAACTCGAACTGGAGCGGAAAGCCACTGAAAATAAGCACCTTGCTGAATTGAATCGCATGCAAAAAGAAACCCATGCACTGGAAACAAGGCTCCAGACAGAACAGCTGACTTACGAACGGGAAAAATCCCTGTTGGCTCTCGTCACAGCGCTGGCGCTATTGTTCCTGGCCGCTGTGCTCGTCATCATGTTTGTCCGAGTGCGCAGTCGCAACAAAAAGATTGAGAGCATGCAGAACTACATCCACAAAAGAGTCCTGGGGCGCTTCCTGCCACCTCTTCTCGTCGAAGAGATTATTCAGGGCCGATCGACCATTGAATCCAAGCCTCACGAACAGCTTATTACCATAGTCTTTGCTGACCTTGTGGCCTTCACCTCGCTATCCGGGCGACTTGGGGCGGCTGTCACGGCCGATGTCTTAAACAGCTTTATGCACAAGATGGCAGAATGCATCTATCGCCATGGCGGTACCATTGACAAGTTTATCGGCGATTCGGTCATGATCCTTTTTGGGGCACCTGTTCCCATGCCTGCCGCAGAACAGGTGCAGAGGGCCTGTGCCTGTGCTCGTGATATGCAGAGCGAACTTGATGAACTGAATAAGAGTCTTCTGCGCTTTCACCAATTGAAGCTGGATATGCGCATTGGCATCAATCAAGGCGAAGCGATCGTCGGCACCTTTGGAAATGAGCAAAGGTCCGACTACACGGCAATCGGTCCCAGCGTTAACCTTGCCTCCCGGATCGAGGGCAAAGCGGGCTCGCGTGAAGTTCTTTTGAGTCAGAATGTGATTCGGCACATTCCATCAGAACAATATGAGTTTCGGGGCAACTTCGAACTGAAAGGCATTGAAGGTGTCGTACCGCTCTTTGCACTGCGATTGGACTACGATGACAAGGCTTCAGTCGCCCCTCTTGAAAACGCCACGGCATCCTAATAGCGTCGTCCCCACTTGAACATGGCCACGCCCTTGTTCTCATGAGTCTCTTCGTCCGTCTCTGCTCCCGTCTCAAACGACCAGTTTTCCGTCAAACGTTTGCGCAGTGTGAGCGACTGACGGGCACCTCCCAAATCCGATCCGACGGTCAGCGAAAGCCCCTGGGCCACTCGCACGCGGGCGCGGAAAAGTCCCGTATAAGGGTTGTAGCCTACGCTATCAATGGGAGTGGACGCGAGGTAGTACATGGACAAAAGTCCGATGGCTCCATCCACCATGGCCGCTCGGGTTTCGTCCACAGAGCGCAGGTTCTCTTCATCCAATGCATCCGGATTTCCTCCGTAAAGCACGATGGAAAGAAGTTCGGTAGGCGAACGCGGGGGGACGCTTTCCAATTCGTAGAAGGGTCGATCGACACTGCCGGAAAGTTTCAAATTTATCTTCACATCGGGATCCTGGAACACGACCAGACCATCGAGCTGGGGCTGCTCTTCATCAGGCGTCAGAATCAAACTGATATGATCCACCAAGGCTTTTTTCTTTAAGAAACTGACACGATACTGTTTCACGGCAATCGTCCCTAAAGGATCAATCCGGTCACCTTTCATGCTCAGGTCGATACTGATCGGTATGGGTGTCGGCTGCAAAGTCGTGACCAATGTCAGGGGTCTTTCGGGAGGCGTTGTGATCCGCATATCCAAAACCACCGGCAAAGCCTCGTCCACCTTACCATCTGCCTTGGCTCTTTCCTCGGCCGTCATAATTCTTTTATCGGGAAAGATCTGTGGCACGGAACCATTTAAGGCCAGCTTCGGCAATTCGAAGGTCAATTTGTTCAAGCCGATGGCCAGACGTATCACCGGTTTTTGATCGTTCGCCTTTTCCACCGCACCCTGAGCTTTGATATACATCGCCTGAGTCGCGGATGAAAGTTCGGTGCCACATTCCAAAGGCAGATTCATCACCTCACCCATTTTCTGAATGCGACCTTCGACGTTACAGTAGATACGACCATCGAGTGTATTGAATGGAGCAGGTATCGAAAAATCCGTATCCTCGAATTTTTTTACGATAGGCTGGAAGCGTTGGAAAACAAGCTGCGAACTCACATCAATATCTGCGTTCAGGCTTTCCACGCCTTCCAGGACTTTGCCGCTGAAATTCACCGATGTCTGCCCTCGCAGGGTATAGAATTCACTGAGCAAAGGCTGCAGAGAAATCTTCAGGGGTGCAGCGAAGGCGGGACTTTTATCCCAGTCGGCTATCGTCACAGGTCCTTGCACCAGGAATTGAAAGTCCCTCGGGAGCATATCCTGAAAGGGTTTTTCCTGGGGAGCCGGCTTTCTCACCAGCCCCACCCGACAACTCAATTGGGACTTTAGAAAAGGTTTACTCTGGCGCCGAATATCCCCATTCCATTGACAGGCGTTCAATTCCACTCTTTGCAGCATATCAACGGGTTGAGCGGCCGATCCGCTGACATGGAGCGCGAACTTTTCCTTGTTGAGTCTGGCATCAGCCTTCAGCTTTTGGGTTTTGCCCTCGAAATGGGAAAGCAAATTCAACCGCACCTGGCCGATATCCTCGGCTTCCACGCGCCCATCCCCAGACAGCTGCGCGCCACCAAACTTGCCCAGATCCGCGCGACCTCGCAACGTGGCCGTCAACGGTAAGAGTTTCGGACCTTCTGGAAGGTCCACTTTCAGATCGATATTGGCTTTTCGAGCGGGAAGGCCTTTGACGCGATCGGCCCGCATCGAGAAATTCCAATTGTTGCCGACCTGCCGCTGAAGGTTAGCCAAAAGCTGACCTTCGATGGTGGGTTCACGCAGGCGCTCGATCACCAGATTTTGAAAGTCCAAACGAATGGGTTCCAATTTAATCTGCCGCAAACGGTCCAGCCAGGGCTGATAGTCAAAGGGCTCAGCGTTCTTATTCTTCTCCTGGACTCTTCGGCGATGCTTCTCGGGACTTTCGCCGTTGCCCAATTTAAAAGCGAGGCGCGCCCTTGACACCGAAGCAGGCCCAAGGCCTTTGATGCCGTAATGATCGGGATGATAATTGAGCAGAACCTGCGCTTCCAGATTGGGGACATGGGTATTCAAGAGTTTAGGTACGACGACGTCCAGATCTTCACCGGTCACCATCAATCGGCTTTGATAAGGATCCTGTCCCGATTCTTGAGCAAGACTGGCCTCCATGCGCGGCGACACGATGTTTAAACCATCGGGTCGCTGCACAAGAAGACTCTTAACACCCAAACGTATGGACTCCAGCTTCACATCACGAAGGGGCTCCAGCAGGGCCTTCCAATTCAATGGTTCTGATTTTTTTCTGGGGTTCGGTTTCTCCAGCTGCATAGCAAAGCTGGCATCTACGACTTCAACGGGACCGATGACCTTAACACCATAATGATCCGGGTGGTGATTCACAAGCAGCTGCACATCCAGTTTTGGCATATAAAGAGTCATGACATCAGGCATGACGACGTCAAAGCCCTCACTGGTCAAGAGCAGGCGACGCAGATAGGGATCATGGGCATTGTCCTGTTCCAGGGTGGCTTCGATTTGAGGCGATTCGATTTTCATTCCGTCGGGACGTCCGATAAAAAGACTCTTGAGTCCCACATGAATGGACTCCACCTTCACATCGCGAAGCCGTTCCATCCAGATTTTCCAATCAATGGGCTCAGATTTCTTTCTGGGGTTCGGTCGATCCAGCTTGAGCGTGAAGCTGGCGTCCGTCGCATCAATCGGCCCTATGCTTTTCAAGCCTAAGCGCTGCGGATGAAAATTCAGTACCAGCTGTATATCCAGGAAAGGAAACTCCGTCTGCAAGCGATCCGGCATCGCGACATTCAGCTCTTCGCTGCTGATGATAAGCTGCCTTTGGTACCAATCATCTGGGTTATCACGAACGAGGCGAATCTCCAGGGTTTTGAAGTTCACCTGAACATCCATAGGTTCCAAAATATGGGCCGCCACCCAGCGCAAGGAATTTTCAGGAAAGGTAAAGTCAGGTCGATTCAGGACATAATAGAGCCCACCGATAACAAGACCCAAGAGCATCAAGGCACTGATCAGAAGTCCCAAAAAGATTTTTAGAAGGGCTGGCAGGATTCTCATTAGAATTGCTCCCCAATGCTGGCGTAAAATTGCAGCGTTTCGAGATTTTCATACTGCTCCTGACCATCTCCCGATACAAAGCCATGGCCAAGCATAAAGCGAAGAACACCAATCGGTGAACCCCAGCGCACACCAAGGCCTGGTGACCAGAACAAGGTCGGGTCAAGAGCCGAAGACTTCTCTCCGAGTTTGCCCCAATCGGCAAACACAAAAGGTTGCAGTTGATAGGGCAGGCTATTGTTCAGCCGCAGCTCACTGCCAAGGTAAGCCTTGGTCAAAGCCCCAGAACCTTCCGTAGGCAGCGCCTTTCTGCCGAAGCCTCGCAAATCCTGGGATCCGCCCAAAGCATATTTGAATGAAGCTGGCAGATCTTCATAGCGGGTATCACGTCCGGCCCGGGTCGTGGCAAAGCTCCCCCGAATGCCAAAAATCCAAATCTCGGGCTCTAGACTCAGGACATTCCACAGCCGCGTAAAATCCAGGGTATAGGTGGTTGCCGCGGCATTCGATGCGGCCCCTTTATCGCTCGTGCTGGCAAACAGATTGAAGTGATAACCCGATTGCGGCGCCGCCTGGTAATTGAAATATTCATAAGCATGCGACTGTCCCGCGATCCCGACATCCAAGGTCAGAAGACGCGCATTCTCGATCCCTTCGCCACGCAAAGTATTTTCGAAAAGCAGTGAGGGTCCGAGATAGATATCGCTCCGAATGCCCCCGATATCTCCCGCATAAGCTGGAGCCAGAGAGGCTTTGATAGAGCGAGATTCAAAGCGTTTTTCAAAGTCCCTTTGCACCCGAGCATAAGTCTTCAAATAATGATGCGAAGGAATAGGCAGATAATACCAGTCAAAGGTCGTCAGGAATTTCTGCTGATGATAGGAAAGGGTCGTGGACACGTCGAGCAAGGAAGCTGTTTCTGACCAGCGACTGTTGCGCCAGCCCGCGCGCATCTGAAAAAGATTTTCCGAATCAAAGCCGATACCAAAGCTGACAAGTCGAGGCTTGCCCGCCAGAGTTCGCTGTTCCACCACACCGGGTTCGCCTTTGCAAACGGGACGATAAAGCGCATTGACAACCACCTCGGAAGCCTTGAGCCTTTCCGCGGAAATATCGAGCAGCATGGAATTATAGCGATCCCCGACATCAAAGGCGCGGTAACGATCCAGCATTCCGCCCCTCACGCCGGGGATGGGATCCGACTGCACTTCGCGGATCGTCCACAGCGGACCTTTATCGACCAGGATTTCCACGCCCCCTGTTTTGGGATCCCCGCGAGTTTCCACGTCAGCGCAGGGATAACCCTCCCGGCCCAGTTTCGTGCTCGCCCACTGTTCAATGGCATTGAGTTCATCCGGGGTCAAAGGACGACCGCGTGGCAACCAAAAGTTCTCGACACCGAGTTCCGGGATCTCTGGAATCAAACGCAGGGATTTGATGAGGGTGGGCAGACCGGGTTTAACGAAGAGTTTATCATCGATCACTTTGAATTCAGGATTGTGATAACCCCGCGCGGCTAAAAAATTCATCATGTGGAACTGCGCCTGGCGCAGCGGAATATGCTCCCAAGCTTTTACGCCTGAACTTCCACATACCAGTCGGCGCTCGGTAGCAGAAAATGTCATATCATAATCAAACTCCAGGATAACCGTATCGCAGAGTTTTCTTTGTGCCGCAGCATCATCTTCCGGTTGAGTCTGACTCCAAGCGGAGCCTGCAAGAAAACCCAACAAGAAAACGACCAGGCTGAATGCCGTCCCGTTCATCATACGCTTCCCAAAGTCTGTCCATCCAAGCATAGGACGCGAGCTTAGCCTCTCAAGCGCTTCCATCCAAGCCTCCATTTCGAAGACCCTTCTGCAAAAATAGCGCCGATTGATTCTGAGCCGATTCTGCCGTTCGAGCGAGGGAGCTGAGCTTTAAAGGTCAAGATGGCGGTAACAAGGGGCCTACAACCGTCTCCTTTTCAGGAGACGGTGACGGGGAATGGTTTAAAGAGCCTGTTTCCAGTATTCGCCGAGAGGCATCTAGCCTTTTTGGCTTGGATTAAAGCAATCAAAGGCCAACTCTTCCGAAACGATAGTCCAGTCCAGAACGCCGCTGGCCAGGGACACCTTGGCCCCCTTGGCTTTTTGAGCTTCATATGCAGCCTGAATGCCTTGGTTAATGCCCTGCAAGCGGGCGGCGGCATCCGCTTCGTAGACACGTTTGCATGCTTGTTCCCGGAATTTTTTACAGGTCAACTCTTCGCCTGTGATCTGACTGATGGTGGGTCCATAAGTAAAATCAATTGCTGCCAACTGCTGCACAGGAGGCGCTGGGGAGATGATCAACTGCGCGTCGGGAGCGGACTTCTGAATCGCATCGATTTGCTCGTTGAACGTGCGCGCGATATCTTCCACCGTCATGTCGGAGCAAAAATCATTGCCACCCAGTGCCACAAGAATGAAATCCGGTTTCCGTTTGATGGTCCTGGCTTCTTCCTGATTCCAACGCGCCAGCATTTCTGGAATATCAACCGCCTTGGCACCAAATTTTGCGAAGCTGACAACACCTACTTCAGCTGCGGTCACACCGGTCTTGGCAGCAATGGCACTCCGCAAACCATAGTCCGCATCCGTGGTCGCGGCCGCCAGAGATTGATTGGCAAGATTGGTTTGAAATCCATTCGCGTTGTATTCACCGGCCTTGATGAAGTTGCCGAGCTGAAGGAGAAGGTCTTTATCGATGTTCTGACCGAGTCGGGTATTCGCCAGGACACCGGTCGAGATACTGTCGCCGTAAACAACCAGGAGTGGCTTATCGGCCGCAACATTCTGCAGATAGATCTGCTCCTGTGGATCCTTGGTGGGTTGCTGCTGCTCCGCTGTATTTTGTATCGGATTCCCAGCGTTGTCTTCGTCATCCTGTTTACAGGCTGCCCCAAGAGTAGCAGCCAGCATGAGGCCAAGTGCACAGGTCTTGCGAACGAATTTCATTTGTCCAGTCCTCCCAATATTATCGTCATGATGCGGATGAGTCCGCAGGGGCCTGGGGCTCATTGCAAGAGTCATGACAAATCCAAAGAGTTCCAGGGTCTTAAGAAAAATTGACCCACCGGTGCTCTGACGCTTAGGGCCTTTGAGCAATTTACCGATAAGATAAAGGCACACTTACATCCCACGCAGGATAAATTCATGCAAAAGTCCTGGCTTCTCGTTCCCCTTATCGTTCTGCCGCCTTTGGCCTGTACCAAAGGAAAAAAAGAGAATGAAGCCACCAATCCTGCGGCGGCAACTATAACGTCGGAACAGACGCTTTCCAAACTCGTGGTGATGGCCGAGCAAATCGAACCGGCCTTTGATCCCTTTGTGTACGAGTACACACTGGGCGGTGAGACTTATAAAAATAAACTGACGATCAATACAGCTCCTGTGAATCCCAAATTGGATATCCTGATCAATGGTGTGAAGCTGCGCTCTGATTTCACCACCAATCCCATGCCGCTGGTAGCGGGATCCAATCTTTTTACGATAGATCTTGTGAACAGTGCTGGAACCAAGGTCAACACATATAAGTTGACTGTAGCGCGCGTCCAGGAGCTGCCCGATGAAACCCTGTCCGACCTCGCGACTTCAGATGGCGAGCTCATCCCCGCTTTTTCCCCTGATGTCACGAGCTATCAGCTGACTGTCAGCAAGGATACTTCGGTCCTAACCGTCTCTCCCCTGGCCAGCTATACCGATGAATGTGAATTCGAAATCAATGGCAGGACCTACTCGGCTGACAAAGGCGGCTACGATGTTGCGATCAATCCCGGCCCAAACACGGTGACAGTCGTTGTAAAGGGCAGGAGCGGCCGCACGAAAACATTTACCCTTGCTGTCACGCGACCCGCCGCGTGAATCAAGACCCAGAACAGGGTCTCTCTTTAAAACAAAATAACCGCCCCCTTCCCAGGGAGCGGTTCCCATCATAATCAAGGCAAAGGAAGATCACAGCGAGGCAGTTCAAGCGTGCGACACATCGCTTGAACATACGCGCTGGCTCCTGGATTGCCAGCTTTTTGCAACGACCAGATCATCATGCCCTGCCCACCTTTTGTCTTCACAAAATGGGCGCGATCCTGAGCCTCTTCAACGGTCGAGGCATGTCCGCCCCAGGCTTCGGGTGGGACTTCAACACCCAGCATCAAAGGCCCCTGATACAATTTGCGATAGGCTTCAAAAGCCTGTTTCGCATCGTAACCAGTGGCTTGACCTGCCGGCGCGTAAGGCCCACCTGCATCATAAGACATGATGTAGATTGCGTCGAACATATGACCAACTTCACGCAGAGGATTCACATAAAGACCGAAGTTGGAACCGATCAGGTTACCCGAGTATCGCGATGCAGCATAGGGTGCAGGGCCAAAGGCGCCCGTACTCCAGGCGGCCGTCGTCAGCATATAAGGTCTTGGGAGGGCTTCGCGAAATTGCTTGATGATGCGAATGAAGTCCGCATCACCAGGACAGGATTGGCCGCCGGTTCCCCAGGAGCAGGACCCTGCGGTGGGCTCATAATCAAGATCGGCGCCATCCGCTCCCAGGTCTCGCACAAGTGCTGCAATGCCTTGTGGGTTGCTTTGTTCCCAGTTCACATAAGTCGCGCCTCCAATCGACAGAAGAACGCGGGTATGGGGATTCTTCCGCTTCAATTCAGCGATCGATGCACGGACCACGGCAAAATCCGATGAGAAATCAAAGCCGGTTCCTACCCATGAATTTTGACCTGCGCGATAGCTGGCTTCTGGTCGCACAAAAGCCAGCAGTACAGTTGTGATATAGTGTGGCAGGCGCGAGAGGTTATGCTGATCACCCGGGCCAGCCCAGGGCCAACTCCAGCTTTGATAGTAGCCGACAACTTCCTGACCACGATCATGACCCGGCTTAGGCCACGGCTGGCTGGGAACAGGTTCGTGCGTCGGAACC
>JACCDW010422647.1_pt1 | contig 18222 bp, 12 predicted proteins | sample 7449781 | NCBI WGS metagenome assembly JACCDW01 (sample SAMN15323449, study PRJNA562643) | freshwater metagenome | isolation source: river surface water | place: USA:Blue River Watershed | collected 2017-08-18
AATAAAAGTATTGCCCATAGAATCAACTTCTGCATGAGGCAAATCTATCCCAGAACTATATCCAGGTCGAATACTTGAATGAAACTGTAAATACCATTGCTGCTTAAATTCCTTTTGTGCTGATAAATTCAATGGTACCCATACAAACAAAAGTATAAGTCTGAGAAACAACAAACTTTTTTTCATAACATAATTTTAATTATTATTTTTAATTTAAAAACAACTATGCAATATAATTGAAAAAATCCAAATAAAAAGCTAATTTCCCTTTAATTTATTGCAATTTACAAATTCTATTTCTCAATCAAACTATTTGCAAAAAAAAAGGCTGATTTCAATTGAAAACAGCCTTTGTAAACTTTAATTAAAAACTTGTCTTACACTCCTTCGCCCCAGTTTTTCAATTCTTCTTCACTCCATAACTCTGGGAAGAAAATTCGGCGTTGGTATTTAGGATGCATGTACTTTTGCCATTCACTGCCACCAGTAGCAGCAGCGTTTCCTAAGTATTTACCAGCAGCATGATAATGTGCCATCACCCATGTTACATTCACCGTGTAATCATAATGACGCATCGCTTTTACCAATTCAACATCCGATTTTACATTCTCTGGCAATTCCTTGAATTTTGTCCATAAATTGGTGGTATTATATCCCTCCATTTTGCGCAAAAATTCTGTTTTATACTTTCTTTCAAAATTTGTTAACAAGGTATTCTTTTTGCCAGTTTTATGGTCTTTGCCCGCAGCTTGCCAATACAAATGCTCATAAGCATGCTCATATGGCGTATTTCGATCAATTGTAGCCCTAAATCTGTAATCAATCAAATTAATTAATTCAGTGGATGCAAATTCAATTAAACGGTACTGCGCACTCTGAAATCCACTCGCCGGTGTCAATGTATTTCTAAACTTCATATACTGCTCGCGCTCCATGCCATCCCCCATAATTGAAAATGAAGATGACAGCATGTCGAAATAACGACTCACACGACGCAATTTTTCTGTAAAAAAGGCAGCTTCTACTTTTTCCGCATTGCTCACTTGGTCAATTTCCCACAAAATCATTTTAAATAACAACTCATTGATTTGATGATACATAATGAACACCATCTCGTCGGGTTGGGTTGTACGTTGAATTTGAAGACCCAATAAAGCTTCAGGCAAAATATAATCCCAATAAGTGATCGGATTCGCCCACACAAGTCCCTCCAAATGAACATCTGGATTTTGATCAATGGCGTGATATTTGGCGTCAATTCTATTTAAAATTTCGTCTCTTTCAGTTGACATAGTTTTCAAATTTAACTTCTATTTTTAAAGAATTCGTGAATTATTGAATCAATTGCTTCGTTATTGTGATTTTCAGTGATGTTTTTTGTTCGAATGAGGTCTAAAATCATCTCATCTTGTGCTTTTCCCTTGTTTAAGGCAATATGGTATTCTATATCGCTGAACGAAACCATTGAGTACATTGGAAAATATTCACCTGGGTACAATTCGGCAATTCTTCGTTCAATTTTTTGCATTAACAAATATTCTGGATCCGTAACTTTATCGCGCATCACCACATAATTTAAAAGCGATAAATCTTGAACAGCATCACCATTTGGTTTCCGCATTTTTTCATACTCTTTGAAAATAATTGGCCAATCGTGATTGTGTTTGATCATAAGAGCATTCATGACCGAACAATCTTCAAATCCAGCATTCATGCCTTGTCCGAAGAATGGAACCGTTGCATGAGCAGCATCACCCATTAATGCAACTTTGCCATTTGTCCAAGGATAACATCGAATGATGGCCAAAGAACTCAATGGATGCTCTTCCCAAGCGTCGGCAACATGGGGCATCATTTCATAGAAATCGGGGAACACCACTTTAAAAAACACCTCAACTTTATCTTTCGATGTAAGATTGTTAAAGCAATAGTCATGTCCCTCAAAAGGCATAAACAACGTGCAGGTAAAAGAGCCATCAAAATTTGGGAGGGCAATGAGCATAAATCTTCCGCGAGGCCAAATATGCAGGGTATTTTTTTCTAGTTTAAAGCTACCATCGGAATTTGCAGGCAAAAGAATTTCACGATAACCATCTTGAATATAATTCTGACTAAAATTAAACCGATCTAACTTCTGCATAGCATGATATCGAACGGCAGAAAACGCACCATCGGTTCCAAAAACAACATCCGATTTAAATTCAGAAGTTTCACCGGTGACATTATTTTTAAGATGTACAATACCTTGCTCTAAATTGGCACCCACACAATCTTGGTTAAATACAATATTTACGTTGCCTTGTTGCTCTGCAATATCCATTAATTTACAGTTAATATCGGCCCGTGAAACAGAGTAAATAGCTTGACCCTGAACACCATAGGGCTGATAAGTTTCACGGTTATCGAGGTTATGCATGGTTCGTCCATACATAGGAATGGCAATTTTCTTAATTTCCTCATCAATTCCAACTTCTTTGAGTGACTTCCAACCTCTATAAGAAGTGGCCAAATTGATAGACTTTCCGGCTTTGATGGTTGTTTTACGCATATCCGAACGGCGTTCAAAAACAGTGACTTTATATCCAGCTTTTGCCAAATACACTGCCCACAATGAACCCACCAATCCAGAACCAATGATGGTTGCCTGTTTCATACTTTTTCTTTTTTTAATTGAGGGACATTCATGACAGTTCCGCATTTATTGCATGTGCGTAACTCAATATGATCGTAAAAATGTTGCATGAGTTTTGGCAATTCAACCACAATGTCTTTTAAATGAAATTGTGCCTTGTAAAGTTGCGCATCGCAGTGTTCACAATACCAAGTGCAAGCATCTATTTCATCTGCTTTGCGTTGTCGTTCTATCACCAAACCAAACGTATTGGGAAATCTTTGGGGTGAATGTTCAACTTTTGGGGGCAATAAAAACATCTCTCCCTCACGAATATCAATCACACGGGTTTTCCCATTTTCGCGAATTGGCAATTGCATATCACCTTGTAGTTGGTAAAACAACTCTTCCCCTTCGTTGTAATGAAATTCTTTCCGTGCATTTGGACCACCCACTACCATCACAATAAAATCGGAATCTGTATACACCACCTGATTTCCAACAGGCGGTTTCAATAAATGGCGATGTTCATCAATCCATTTTTGTAAATTCAAAGGCATCAACATGGCATCATTTTATAAAGTTCCACGGCGGGCTTGTTCAGCTTCTATAGATTCGAACAAGGCTTGAAAATTTCCTTTTCCAAAAGATTTAGCACCTTTTCTTTGGATGATTTCAAAAAACAAGGTTGGTCTATCTTCCACAGGCTTGGTGAAAATTTGGAGTAAATATCCCTCCTCATCTCTATCGACCATAATTCCCCAACGTTTGAGTTCATTCATATCTTCTTCAATCATACCCACCCTATCTTTCACAGTATCATAATAACTACCAGGAACATACAAAAAGTCGACACCTCGTTTACGCATTTCAGAAATAGTGAAAACTATATCATCAGTTGCAACTGCAATATGCTGACAACCTGGTCCATGGTAAAAGTCGAGGTATTCTTCAACCTGAGATTTCTTTTTGCCATTTGCAGGTTCATTGATCGGAAACTTTATTCTACCATTTCCATTTGTCATGACCTTACTCATTAACGCGGTATACTCCGTTGAAATGTCTTTATCGTCGAAGGTAACCAAGTTGGCAAATCCCATCACTTCTTCATAGAATTTAGACCATTCGTTCATTTTGCCAAGTTCCACGTTGCCCACCATATGATCTATATATTTCAAACCAACATGGCTGGGTCTAAATTCTGATTCCCATTTTTCATAGCCTGGTAAAAACACGCCGTGATAGTTTTTACGTTCAACAAATACGTGAACGGTATCGCCATAGGTATGAATACCAGCACGCATAACCTCACCATGTTCATCGATACTCATATGAGGTTCCATGTATGATTTTGCACCCCTTTTGATGGTTTCTTCATACGCTTTCATTGCGTCATCAACCCAAAGAGCAATCACTTTCACTCCATCACCATGTCGGCGAATGTGATCAGAAATTTCACCATTTGGATCAAATGGAGTGGTCAACACCAATCTAATTTTATCTTGAACAAGCACATATGAAACCCTATCTCTTGAACCTGTTTCAAGTCCACAATAAGCCAATTCTTGAAATCCAAAAGCAGTTTTATAATAATGGGCCGCTTGCTTGGCATTGCCAACATAAAGCTCTACATAATCGGTTCCATTAATCGGAAGAAAATCTTGAGCTTCTTCGAATACTTTTTCACCTGAATAATTAAAATTTGTAACTTTCGTTAAATCTTTAGTTTCCATAAATTGATCGATTTTTTATTTTTGAATCCAAGAAGTGTAATAATCTTTCACTTCATATTTTAGCGCTTCTGTTGTAATCTTTAGAGGATTGAAAGGATCAATCATAACCGCCAATTCGCCTGTTTCTTTTTTACCAATACTTCTTTCGATGGCACCAGGGTGCGGTCCATGTGGTATTCCCCCAGGATGCAGTGTAAACTGACCCTTGTTGATATTGTTGCGGCTCATAAAATCACCGTCAACATAGTATAATATTTCATCGGCATCTATATTGCTATGGTGATAAGGTGCCGGAATGGCATCTGGATGATAATCATACATCCTTGGCACAAAAGAACAAACCACAAAATTTTGTCCCTCAAATTGTTGATGAATGGGAGGTGGCATGTGAATTCTACCCGTAATAGGCTCGAAATTAAAGATTGAAAATGCATAAGGATAATTGTATCCATCCCAACCAATAAGGTCAAAAGGGTGTGTACCATATACATAAGGATAAATGAGTCCACGTTTTTTAATCATGATTTTAAAGTCGCCTTTTTCATCATGAGTTTCAAAATTCGAAGGGAATTTAAAGTCTCTCTCACAAAATGGAGAATGTTCTAAATACCCCCCAAATTCATTGCGATACCGTTTTGGGGTTCTAATAGGACTATGACTTTCGATGAACAAAATTTTGTTATCGTTCTTATCAAATTCTAATTGATAGACTGTTCCACGCGGAATAATGACATAATCGCCGTATTCAAATTCAACGGTTCCATACATACTTTTACATTTTCCAGAACCTCTATGAATGAAGAGCATTTCATCGGAATCGGAGTTCTTAAAGTAATATTCGGTCATTGATTTTGAGGGACATGCAATTCCAATTTGCATATCGTTATTGAGAAAAAAGACCTTTCTGCTCTCAATGTAATCTTCGGACGGCTCAACATCAAATCCCAAAAAACTCAAACATTTAAGGTTGTCTTCAATGGCAATGGTTGGTCGGTGATTGATAGGTTCACCAATCGATTTAACCATAGTTGGCGGATAAAGGTGATACAACAAAGAAGATGTGGATGAAAAACCTTCGGTGCCAAATAATTCTTCGTGGTATAATTCGCCGTTTCCTTGGCGAAATACTATGTGCCGTTTGTGAGGAATTTGTCCTGCTTTTTGATAGATTGACATAACTTTTTATTTTGAGGGACATTGAAGCCTAAGCTTGAATGCTTTTTCAAAATTAGAAGTTGACCATTATGCAAAATGTGATGTACATCACAATCAATTATTTACAATGAGAATATTCAATCAAGCGTTTTAGGTGTACAACTTTAATGTGTTTTTTATGCAGCTCAATGATTGCATTTGTTTGAAATTCATACAAATATCTTGTAGCCGTTTCTCTTGTGGTTCCAGCCAAATTTGCCAAATCTTCTCGAGTTACCAAAACATCAATGGTTTGTTGATCAGGTTTAAATCCGTAATTATCAATTAATTTCAAGATAGATTCTGCCAATCTTTCCTTCACTGTATTTTGAACTGAATGCGTTACTTTTTTTTCAAGTTCTTTGAGTTCATCAGAAAGCAGATGAGCAATTCTTAAGGCAAGTTTTGCGTTACCGTCTAGCATTCTTTGAAATGTATCTTTAGAAATGAAACAAACTTGAGAGTCTTCAATTGCCATTGAAGAACACGAATATTGATCATCTCCTAAAATGGCCCTGTGTCCCATAATACTGCCATTGTGAATAAGGTGAACAATTTGTTCTTTACCATCATCACCCAATTGTGCAACTTTCATCTTACCAGCATGAACACAAAATAAACCTTTTGGATAATGACCTTCCTTAAAAATAAGCTCACCTTTTTTAAACGATTTACAATGCTTCATTTCATTGAGCCACATCACATCATCGATGTTCATTTCGGCAAAAATGCCCAACAAACGTGATTTACAATTCTGACAATGTGGTTGTATGATTTCCATGGCAACTATTTTTCAAAAATAGATTGTCACAATCATAAAGAATATGACAAAAATCAAGTTTTAATGGAAATCTAAAACAAAAAAGGAGACCCTAGAGTCTCCTTTTTTACAAATCAAAAAAATATAAATTTTATTTCTTTTTATATTTCTCTTTATGGCATTTAATCCATTTTTCGTATTGTTCAGCTGATAAAATTTCTTTGATTGATTTCAAATAAACTTTCTCGCAATCAATGATTTTACCTTTAAGCGTTGCACGGTTAATGCTATTTTTAATCTTTTCTTTCGCTTTTGCTGACAACGCCTTAATTGCAGCGCCTCTGTTTAATTCAACTTGATTCAACATTTCTTTCTTTTGAGATGCAGTGATTGAACCAGCATCAAAAAGTTTGTTAATTGAATCCATTTGCAACTTAGCTTTAGCAATGATTTCCGCCTTTTGGTTTTTCACCCAAGATTCAATTTCACGGTCAATTGCTTTTAACAATTTTCTGTTTGCGTCCATGCACTCTTCTTTTGCCTTGTGCGCAGCTGAAAGTTTTTCCTTTTGAGCTTTAGTTAATTTAAATGAACCAGTACAAGCTTTGTTGAGTGAATCATCTTTTCCACCTTGTGGACCTTCAACAATTGCCAAAGAAAAATAATCTGTTTCAAGGAAAGTAGGATAGCTCTCAATAACCAAATCAGCCGACATCGATGCGTCAGCAATTGTTGGATTATCAATCACTTCTCCTAAAGAATCACCAAGAGCAACTGGTTGTTCATTGGGTAGGGTGCTATCTGTTGGCACCGTTGGAGCTTCGTCTTTTTTGCAAGACCAAACTGTAACACTCAGTACAGTTATAAAAGCGAGTAAATAAATTAATTTTTTCATGGTTTTAATTTCTTTTTACAATAGACGTAATTTTTTACCATTTTGTTACAAAAAAATTCAACAACTTTACAATTCAATGACCCAATTGTTTGTTTTATGCCCTTAAAATGACATCAGTAAACCGATTTACGTCGTCAATTGTATTGCTTAAATGTGGAGTAACACGCACTCCTTTTACTACAGGATGATCAATTCCAACCGTAAAAATGCGAAAATCTTTCATGATTTTTGTTGCAAATTCCGCAGGTGTGAATCCTTCTTTCTGAATACAAAAAACTGCACCTCCCCTATTTTTGTCCTCCCATGGAGAAATACATTTGATTCCATTTTTACCATCAACTTTCGACAAAAACATCTCTTTCAAGTATTGCAATCGCGCCAACTTAGCCTCAAATCCAATAGCGTTTTGAAATTCAATGGCAGCATGCAAGGTTTGAATGGTATGAATTGGCCTAGTTCCCTGATGTTCAAACCTTCTCACATTGTTTTTTGCAATATTCACATCCCCAAATAACGGCCATATTTTAGGAATTTCAGATTTCCGAACCACCAAATACCCCAATCCCAACGGTGTACACAACCACTTATGCAAACTTCCCCCAATAAAATCAGCTTTGAATGACCCAATTTTATCAATGGTATGCGCTGTGGAATGTGCGGCATCAATGACCACTGCAAAGGAGGAATTTAATAATTTACATCGATCTACAATTGCATTGGCTGGAATGACTTGGCCAGTTAAATTGATGGTATGCGTGAGATGCAACATTCTTGTTTTGGGAGTCACCAATTGAGAATAAGCTTCAATCACATCTTCGTCGCTTTTGGGCATCAATGGAACATTGGCAACTTTTATGACAATGCCGAATCGTGCAGATGCCTGTTCAAAAGCTTCAACCATGCTTCCATAGTCTTGGTTTCCAATGATCACTTCATCACCAGTTTTCCAAGGAAAGCCCATAATCACAATGTTCAAACTCTCAGTTGTATTGCGCGTTAATGCCAATTCTTCCGGATCAACGCCTAAAAAGTCAGCCAATTTAACCCGTGCGCTCTCTATCTCAGTTTCCTGAACTGTTCTCATGAATTCTGAAGTTTGGTTATTGATGTGATTTTCAGCCAATTGATGAAACTTCAACGTCGTTTGAGGCTGATGTGAAAAATATCCATGCTCAAACTGTAAAAAATCTTTTGGCCTATTGAATAACTTAGAAACTTTCTTCCAATAGGCTTCGTTATTGTATCGCTTTTCGGACATCGAATGTGCTTTCAATTCAGAAAGAGCATCATTTTCATGAGGGATAACTGAGCCTAAGGAATCTCTTACAATCAGAGAACCTCCAAGTCCAAGCATTGAATGATAAACAAACGACTTACGATTCATAGAACACAAATATAGCAGAAGGATTGATTATTGAGAAGGAATGAATGTCCCTCAAAAAAAACACTTTAGTATTGAGGATGCACAGGTTTATTCTGTAAAATGGCTTCAATATCTTGCATGATTTCTGGTGTTAATTTGCTTACCAACTCAGTACTTTTGAGAGTTTCTTTCAATTGAGAGGTTTTAGTTGCACCAAGAATCACCGTGCTTACATTTTCATTTTTTAAGCACCAAGCAATTCCTAACTGTGGCAATGAAAATCCATGATCGGCGGCAAATGTCATTAAGTTTTTGACTTTAGTTTCGTTCTCTGGGGTAAATAATTTATCGGCCAACCACCCCAATTCTTCTCTTTTGAGTCGAACATTTTTCTTTGGCGCATCAATGTATTTACCTGTCAAATAGCCACTTGCCAAAGGACTCCAAATGGTGGTTCCAAGCCCAACAGTTTTATAAATCTGACTATATTCAACTTCTATTTTATCGCGATGAAGCATGTTGTATTGAGGTTGTTCCATCACAGGGCCTATGAGGTGATACTTCTCAGCAAACATATGCGCTTCCATAATTTCTTGGGCACTCCATTCACTGGTTCCCCAATATAAAATCTTACCTTGCATAATCAATTGATGCATACTCCAAACAGTTTCACTGATTGGCGTTTGTTTATCGGGTCGATGACAAAAGTACATATCCAAATAATCCACTTGCAAGCGCTTTAGTGCTTGTTCACAAGCTTCAATGATATGTTTTCTATGTAAACCTTTTTGAGTCGGCACTTTAGCACCTGCACCAAAGAAAACTTTGCTTGAAACCAAATAAGAATCTCTAGACCAATTTTTCTTTTTCAGTATTTTGCCCATTACGCGTTCACTCTCGCCTGCCGCATAAACTTCCGCGTTATCAAAAAAGTTAATTCCGGCATCGTAGGCCATATCCATGAGTGACTCACTCATGTCGTCTCCAATTTGATTTCCGAAGGTTATCCAAGAGCCAAAACTCAGTTCGCTAACTGGCAAACCAGATTTACCTAATCGTCTGTATTCCATTTAACAAATTTATGTAATAAATTTGTATTGTGATTTTGAAAAGGCTAATCATTTTATTCGCAATTCTAAAGGGCAGTTTGGCTTTGGCAAATCCATTTTTACCATTTTTCAATAAACTCTACAAAGCTCATCAACTAATTGATAATAATAATTTTAAGGAGTCTAAAAAAATTATTTATAAGCAAATTCAAGGAAAAGATTCTAATGAATGTATTGCATGGTACGATCTATCTAGAATATATGAGAATGATCAAAATTTTGATTCGGCATTAATTTTTTCTGAAAAAGCGCTGATGAAATTGTTTATTCAGCATCAAAATCAAAAAGAATCAATCAAATTACAAAAGCGATACGGCCTAAATTTAAATGAGTTTAACGATTTATTAACTTCACAAGTCGAAAAACTCTATTTCCTCAAAAGAAAAAACGAGCCAAATCCAATTGAACGAAGCAACATTAACCTTTATTACATCAAACAATTTGAGTCATTAAAGGGAAGAATTGAAAACAATCGCTTTTACAAAAATTTCACAGACAGCACCAATCCTAATCATGTCAATGCAAATTTGAATTGTGTGAGCAAATTAAAGTACTGTATTGAAAATCTTTATTTTACGGAAGACACTATTGAATACAAAACGGTCATAGCCTCTAAGAATTTAAACATTTACAAAGGATATTTATCGAAATATTGGAAGAAACTTTCTGAAAACCAAGAATTAAGCAAAGTCATCCATTTAAAAAACTTTTACAAAATTATTGAAGATACCCTTTACAAAACGGCCTTTGAGTTGGTTTTAATAGAAAACTTGGAGCAGGGATATTTAAAATTTGTAGAAGAGTATCCAAATGCACCTCAAAAAGATAGTGCCTTCAACCTCGCAGAGAATATTGCTTATTTAGATGCTAAATCTGCCAACAACAATGCGAAATACGAAAGTTATATTGAAAAATACCCTAGAGCGCGTCACAGAGGCCAAATTGATTATCTCAAGAGGTATTTAAACGTAGTTCCCGTTCCTTATTTGACAAAAGAGCTCAAATATGTATATGTGGATTCTGCAAGTTCTGAAACATGGACAGATAGTCTATACGATTTTGCATATCCATACGCATCGAATTATCATAAAAAGTGGTACTCGAATGGTTCAATGCTCGTGCCAGGATGTGCATTGGTGATGAAGTTTGACGATTTTGGCGCATCTGATTTCTTTTACATCGAAAAAGATGGCACCCCTGTAAATCAAAAAACCTATGACGAAATTGTTCAGTTTTCCGCAAATATGGCCTTTGTACAAAAAGCAGATAGGCATGGAATTATCAACTCTTTAGGACAAGAAATATTACCTTGTAAATTTCAAAGAATCTATTTCGACACTTCTTTGAAACTTGGAATATTGTTCAATGGCAAATCTTGGGGGATGTTTAACATCACAGGAAAACTGATGACTCCAATTCAATATTCAAATATTTTAAGTCCATTTTCCTCCATTACTGTCAATGTAGACATTATTGAACTTCCAAAAGTATTGATTGCGGTTATGAATGATCATTTATGGGGTTACATTACATTATCAGGCGAAAAAGCCATTGAATTCAATTTTAAACAAGCATTTCCTTTCAAAAATGGCGTTGCACTTGTTGAAACTACGAATGGAAAATGGATGTACATTGATTTTGAAGGGAAACAAGTCAGTAAAGAATATGATCTCATTCAAGATTTAGAGAACGGATATTGTAAAGTGGTTAAAATTACAGAAGGAAAGAAAAAATACGGAATTTTAGCAAAACCATTTGGATCGAAAATACCTCAAATGAATTTAACCCATGCTCAACTGCATGAATTTGGTAGAACCTATAAAATTAAATACCAGTCTGATTCCATACATCAAGAATTTAAAGAGATTCTAACTCCAATTCACGACGATATTATTTTCACTACAAATCTGCATTTTAATGCATTTGCTGTTAAAACTCCAAAAGGCTATTTGATTTATGATACATCAGGCGTACTTGTATATAAAAATCCAATTCCCAATTTAACGGTTTTTGCTCAAAAACTATTTATTACAAAAGAGAAAAAGCAAGTAAAGTGGTACAATTACAAAAATAATTTAATGTCGAATTTATCATTCGAGGAAATCAATATTATTTCTGATCACTTGGTTGCTGGTTTGAACAAAGGCATGTGGAACATTTTCAACATCAATGAAAAATCATTGTCAATTTCAAATGAAAAAGGCGTGATTTATAAAGATTTTGAAGCCATTGTACCTGCAGAAAAGGAAGGGTACTTCATGATCCAGAAAAAAGGAGTTTGGGGATTGTGCAATGAAGAAGGCAAAGTAATTTTAGATTGCAAATATCAAGACATTTATTTTACAGATAATGCAAATAACTATATTGTTAGAATCCCAGAAACTACCTCAAATGAGGAGAGTTCCTGGGGTGTCTTGAATACATCTGGAAAATTTATTGTAGATCCAGTTTTTGAAGGAATTAGTTTTGAAGATTTTAGTGGATATTGGCTTGTGCCATACAATGAAAAAAATGCCTGGTTAGACCAAAAAGGCAATCTTTTTGCTGAGCCCAACGAATAATTAAACCAATTTATTCCAAAATTTCGCATTCAACAATCCAATGATTGAATAGGGAACAATTGCATCGATGATGTAAGCCCATAAATCAAACGATGGGTACCAAATATGGTTTGTATATATAATAAATATAAATGCAAAGAAACCTATGCAAATACAATTGGTGATTGACTTAATTAATGTTACAGGCCCAATAGCATTTAAAAGAAAAATGAGTAAAAGTCCTGCAATGATGTCACTCAATAAACCGCGTATCATAGGTTTTGCCATGCCAACATCCATCTTTTGATAATAGGAGAACGACATCCAAGGTTTATCAAGATTTGCTTGATGAATTTTTTGTTGCTGCTCTTGCGTGGCGTTTGGTTGCGCCATGGGAATCATATATTTACCATCAGCAATATTTAAACGATTCATGAATGCCAAAATGGTATCTTGTTTATCGGTATATTGTTGAGCATTGGTATGAAGATTTGCACCAGCGAACGAAACAAACTGCCAAAAGAATAAAATAATTCCGATGAAAATAGAGGGTAAAATGAACTTTTTCATTTTACGAAATTAAGAAATATTATCTATTCTTGGTAATGGTAATCACTCTATCGCCGCGCTTAAAAGTATACCACTTATCACATACTGGGCTAGTACCATAGAAAACAAAGTCTCTTTGAGCATCATCAACATGCGCAATATCAACCCTACCTTTAACAATACCATACTGACAAGAATTTACAAAATAAAGTGAATCTTTAATGATTGCATTATAAAATCGACCCTTTTCGTTTTTAGCATATACTGTACCTGAAACGGTCCAAATATCATCATCAGATTTCAAACTTGAATCACCTGCAATTTTTGTTCGTGTGTAAACATTATTCCATAAAAATGTTTCTTGGGTAGAAGCATTTTTAACAATTAAACCTGTTGTTTCCATTAAATACTCACTTTGATTAAACTCATTTTTATCTAAAAACGTGCATTTAATCACTCCCCCAAAATACCAATCATTGCACAAAAATCCAATTCCTAGGTCAATGTTTATCTCACTACCAGGCAGAAACGGGTTACCAATCCAAGTAACAACCGCTGTTCCTCTTCTCAATACACCATCATAATTAACATTAGGTTCAAGTCCATAATTAACCTCCATTTGTTTGTTAATACCACTCGTATCTAAAGTAATATTCAAACCATGTTTGGGACCACCTAAATAACTTTCTGCTAATGCATCTTGAACTGTTACTAAAATTTTAGAATAATTATAATCTGCTAGATAATTATTTCCTACTGAAGATTCTAAAGTTTCAATGTAGTAAGTACATGAATTTATTCCAAGCATTGAAATGACTATGCTTAAAAGCACAATTAGTTTTATCTTGAAGGATTTTAAAAGTTTCATTGAAGGATTTTAAACAAAGTTAACTAAAGTTTATATGTAACACAAATGAATCAACAAAAAGCCTTGAATGAGGCGTATATTTGCAATTCTCAATGGTCCCTTCGTAGAATGGATACTACATGAGTCTCCGGAACTCAAAATACAGGTTCGATTCCTGTAGGGATCACAACTAAAAATACGATTCAATAAAAAAGCCACCCAAGGGTGGCTTTTTTATTGAATCGTATGAAATTGTCTAATTACTGAACAATCAATTTCTGGGTGAATACATTGCTACCGCTAGACACAGTAATCATGTAAACACCAGCTGTAATATCAGATGTATTAAGAGTTAACAATCCGTTATTTTCAGCGTTTAATTGTTTCACCATTGCACCAGATAAACTTGTGATATTCACCAACACTTGTTTGCCAAATGTTTCTTTTAATGCCACATTTACGTTATCGGTTGCTGGATTTGGATAAACCATCACACCTGATGTCTCAAAGCTCTTCACAGATGCTCTATTCATCAATACTGTTTTGGTTTTGCTGCACTCACATGTTGAGTTATTGATGATTGCATACATTGTTACATTGTATGTACCATCTTTCACAAAGTTATGTTGTACCGCTGTACCATTCTTTGATCCACCATTTTCTATCACCCAAGTATATTTTACTCCTGTTTGAGCGCCTACTTTTCCTGATCCATCCATTGGCTCTAATTTCATTCCATAATATCCAAATGCATAATCAGGGGCATAAGTAAAGTCACATGTTTTTGGTCCTTCATTTACCGTTACTTCATCAATAAAGGTATCTGTACATCCACCCGCAATTTTTGCAATCAATGTTACTTTGTATGATAATGTAATTGCATTTCCATACATGTGTACTGGAGCAGTTTCAGTTGATACTGTGTTATCAGAGAAATTCCAATCATAACTAATTTCACCTTGCGCCCATGTTGTTTTGTTGTTAAATGCAACTGGTGAACCTGCACATACATCCTGAGCTGTATAGAATGCTTTTGGTTGCACCAATACATCTAATTTCTTTGTTTCACTTGAAGAACATCCATTATCTAATGCAATTTGCAATGTTACTGTTTTGCTTCCCAAACTTGTCCATGAATGACTTGGTGACTCATCTGTTGAGGTTGTTCCATCAGAGAAAGACCATGTATAGTTTGCATAAGTACTAGGTACTGATTTTGTTGTATTTGTAAATTGTGTTGGTTTCAACGAACAAGCCGGACCATTTACAAATTTAACTTTAGGACTCTCTTTTACAGAAATCACACGTACAATAGAATCTTGACATCCAAATTCTGTAGTTACGATTAACTTCACATTCTTTGTTCCAAATCCATCAAATATGTGCTTTGGTGCTGCTGCTGTACTAAAGCTTCCATCATCAAAGTTCCAAAAGTATCCCAATGACGCTGTTGCCACACTGCTTGAATTTGTGAATACAAACTCTTTGTTATCACAATCGCCGCTCAATTTACTAAATGCTGCTTTTGGCTTCTCAAATTGATATGCTCTTTGCTCCATTTTTGCCACACAACCATTTAATGTTGCTGTTAATTTAACATTGTAGGTTCCTTGTTTGCTATATTTATGCGTTGGGCTTGTTAATGTTGATGATGTATTATCTCCAAATTCCCATGCATAAGTTGTACCAGTTGATGGCGTTGTCATATTGTTGAACACCAAATCATATCCCTCACATGCATTCATTTTTGTGAATTTAATTGCTGGAATTGGATTCACTGTAAAAATTGTACTGTCTTCACTCACAAATCCATATGGCAATGTTTTTGCTGTCATTTTAACTTTATATGTTCCCTCTTTGGTAAATACAAATACTGGATCTGGAGCATCAGTTTTATCTGTTGCCACACCTGTACCAAAATCCCAAATATATTCCATATTTCCAGATGCTACTGTTGATTTGTTTTCAAACAAAACTGGCTCACCTAAACATGCTTGTGTTGGTTTTGTAAAGTTTGGTACAATTGTAGGATAGATTAACAAAGGACGTTTGATTAACGTATCGCAACCATTTCCTTCATCGTGCACAATCACATACAAGTTCAACATTGAATCTTCCAATGTTTTATCTGTAGTTTTAAACGTCACAACCATATCACTTGTTGCAGTTGGTGCCGTCATTGTAAATGTAGTGGTTCCACCCAAACTTACTGTTTTACCCGATGGTGTTGTTACTGCCAATGCTGCCGACCATTTGTCGCCATTACCCAATCCTTTATACTCTGAATTTGTATATATTCTTGGCTGATTAATGCTGTATGAAACAGGGGCATTCAACACTGTGATGTCGTTATTCTTTGATGGCTGATACATTGCACGCGTTGCAACCGATGGATTCACTGTATAAAAACCTCCACCAGGTGCTGGTGTTACATACGTATTAAAAATGAATGAATCGTTGCTTGTTTTATCATCTGGCATGTCAATAAAGATTGCCAAACGCGTTTGACCAGCTACACTCAAATAAATTTCTTGTGGGAAAAATACTTTCACTGTATCTCCTAAAGCCAAGGCTTTGGTTACATCAACAGATGTTTTTGGTCCTCCATTAATTGCATAAGAAACCTTAAACCCTTGAACTTTATCATATTGGTAATTACTTTTGATAATCATATGTGTTTTGCTACCAGTTGAATAACCGGCACATACATTCGATGGAACACTAAAGTTTGTACTCATCGCTTGCAAGTCTGTGTTTGTTTCTAAACCACCACGATCATGCTTTACCTTATTACGGAGTGTATCTTTTACATCCCATACGTTGATCGCCTTGTATGGAACATTGTTTTGTGTGCCCCATGCACCTGGACGCCAATCGTTTGCTGCTATGTTTACAAACAATGGATCAATACCATTATCGTTCGGTCCATTCATCCCTGCTCCTGAAAATCCTGCCCAATCTACATAGTTTGTACCATTAAAGTACCAATATGGATAGGTAAACAAATTATTCAATGAATATGTATTGTAATCAAACTCTTTTAAATTGGCAATGTTAGAGTACGACAAATACATATACAAGTATCTGTAATACTGAGATCCACTTCCTTTTAAGTCAATGATGTTACCCGTAAAGTAAACTGTATGGTAATACAGATACAAGTAGCAATAAATATACGATGATCCCGGAGTTGGTGCCGTAGAGGTATTCGCTTGGAATGTATTATTTCTAATTTCAGCATTAAACGTACCACTTAAACCAGAATAAATATAAATATACTGTGAGTTTGCATAGTTACCTGCCACAACGTTATTCGTAACTTCATAGTTATTGAAATAATATAAGTAGAAATAATGGTAACCAGTTGAACCGGTACATTTGTTATTCACCACATAGTTGCGATTAACCTTCATGTTGTTGGTTCCGTTGTAGTAATAAATGTAAGCACTATAATTATAGTTCACACCAGTATTACCCGTAATGATATTGTCTTGGAATTCATTCCAAGTATAACTAGTTAAACCACCATAGTAGATATAGAAGTTATAGAAATAATATGCGCAATAGTTATTTGTAACAACATTGTTATTAACCTTAAAATCTTTAGGGTAATAAATATAGAAATTATAAAAATAACCAGAAGAATAATTTTGTTTACAGTTATCTACAATGTTATTTGAGATTTCTAATGTGGTACCATAATAAATATAAAAATTATAGAGATAGTAATTACTTACAACATTTTTTACAGTATTTCCATTTACATTAGCATTCGTTGGATAATAAACATAAATCATATTCAGCGTTGCTGAAGTTCCACTTGCTTGTATATTATCTAATGTGTTATTATTCACATTGATATATTGTGGGTAATATGCATAAATACCATAAGTTGTGCTTGAAGTAGACATGATATTTTTACCAATATTGCCTTCCATTTTTGTTCTGATCGATGCATTACCATATGGGTAATAGTTATAAATCAAATAATAAGATGACATATTTGAAGTTGCCGTTGTAGCACCCGTAAATGGTAAATCATGGATATTGTTATTCGTGATCTCTGATGATCTATTCGCACAATATGAGTAGTTACTGTAAATACCATACAATGTTGAACTTCCACCTGATGTTGCGTTTGATCTTGAGATGTCATTGTTCTTAATTACGTTTCCATTCGTATACGCTTGATAAATTCCATAGTAATAGAAATTCTTGATCGTATTACCTGTAGCAGTATTGTTTTGGGCTATAGTTGTATAGTTTGAGGTATTACCACACAATGAAATTGCATAGTATGGACCAACTCCACCAGATTGAGTGTACATCAAACAGTTTGAAATTGTATTTCCAATTCCTGGTTGACCTGTGGTTCCTGTTGCGGCACTTCCTGTTCCAGTTGGGCTACTCACCGATGTACTCATCGCAACATAATATGCACCTGTAGTGGCGGTTGTATTGGCACTCAAATACATTGTTACGTTATCTATCGTGTTATAATCCGCTTGATTCGTAATCCAAATTGCACCTGGTGTTGTTGTATTATTTTCAATCGTCATATTCTTGATTGTTGCATAATCAACTCCATTCAATCGCAAGGCTGCATATGTACTTGCATATG
>JACCDW010247194.1_pt1 | contig 18219 bp, 14 predicted proteins | sample 7449781 | NCBI WGS metagenome assembly JACCDW01 (sample SAMN15323449, study PRJNA562643) | freshwater metagenome | isolation source: river surface water | place: USA:Blue River Watershed | collected 2017-08-18
CGTGGAGCATGGCGAAGCGCAAAATCCCATAAAGCTGGCGGAATTAAACGCATCAATTTAGCGAGTACTCCCATTTGCCATGGAATCACAACGAAGCGTGTTTTTTTGGAAATGGCTTTGACGAACTTTTGTGCGGCTACATCAACATCCATTAAAAATGGCATAGGGTAGGCGTTCACATCGGTCATCGGTGTGCGGATATAGCCTGGCGCAATCGTGGTGACTTGAATATGACTAGGCGCCAACTCTACACGTAGGCTTTCTAGATAGGAGATGGCGGCAGCTTTGGATGCGCTGTAAGCACCCGCACCCGGAAGACCGCGAATGCCGGCGACACTGGCAATTCCGACCAATTGACCTCGACCGGCTTGTTTCATGCCCTGAATAAATGGTTGAAAAGTGCTGACCATGCCAAATACATTGATGGCAAAAATGGCTTGGAAAGTTTGATTATCGTGTTGATTTTCTGTCAGCGTACCCGCACTGACGCCTGCATTGGCAATCACAATATCAGGTAAGCCGAACTGCTCGATAAATGTATTCGCCGCACGTTGGAGGGACTCAGCATCGCGTACATCTGCAGTAAAAATCATACAGGGACAATTAAGCTCTGCCTGAAGTGTCTCTAATAATTCTCCACGCCTAGCGACTAGACCTAGAGTAGCACCTTGAGCGGCATACTGTAGCGCAAGTGCTTTACCTATGCCGCTAGAGGCGCCAGTGATGAATACCTTGGGTGCTGACATACGGGGTTATTTTTTGCCAGCTTTGCGCAAGTTTTCAATAATGTAGTTGGCTGTATTGAATAGCTCTTGTGGGCCACCTGCCATTGTCACTGAAGTGATATATCTGCCATCAATCAACAGTGTCGGTACACCGGTTGCGCCTGTTGCGCGGAAGATTTGTGCTGCGGTATTAATCTTGGTGTTAATTGAAAAAGAGGCGAATTCAGATTCCACTTTTTTTCTATCCAATCCAGACTCTCTCACCAACCATTCTGTTGCAGCTTTCTCATCATCGGGTCTGAAAGCCTTTTGTTTATGGATAGCATCAAACAATTTGGTGTGAAGCTTTTCGGTTAAATTTAAAGATTCCATCACATAAAACACTTTGGCCATGGGCACCCAATCAGGACGGGGAACCGCTGGCACACGTTTAAACACTACATCTTTTGCCTGCTTTTTGACCCATGCGTTTAACTGAGGATCCAATTCGTGGCAGTGCGGACAGCCATACCAAAACAGCTCTACTACTTCAATTTTGCCTGGGCTATCGGTCGGAATGGGCTGTATGGTTTGGTTAAACTCCACACCCATTTGAGGTTCTGCAAATACACTCAAACTAACTAGCATGAGTAAAGCAGTGATGAGTTTTTTCATGAAATTATCCTTTGCTTTTAAGGGTTGTTTACTTTAATCAAATCAGCTTTAAAGCCATTCTCCGCAAGATTCGCTTTTGCTTTATTCACTTGTACCATATCTACAAATGGACCGACTCTGACACGATGCAGCACACCTTTGTCTTGTATGGGTGTGCTTTGCACAATCGCCTCTATGCCAAGTAAAGCCAATTTGGCTTTTAGATTATCTGCCTCTTGTTCGGTTTGAAATGCTCCCACTTGCAAGAAAAAAGTCTCTTGCGGCTTAGCATTATCAGCATCGTCCATTTGTTTAATTTCTTGCTCTGTAACTTTTGACTCATTACTCGGCAAAATGTTGTAGAAATCAAAGCGATTTTTTTTATTTTCTTCGGTTTTATCTACATTCTTGTCCGCTGTAATTTCTTCAGCAGACTCGTTTTTGCTGGTAAAGGGGCTATCGCCTATTTTGAGATAAATGGTCAGCCCAGCCGACAGAATGACACCCGTCACTAAGCCAACAATAAAGCCACTCAGAAATGGGTTAGATTTCTCACTAGACTTTTGTGTCATGGGTTTGTAGTCACGGTTCATCATCATTTATCCTTCAACTCAATTGTTAATATTGTCTCGTTACATCTTTTCTGGGGCAGAAACGCCTAATAGCGATAAACCGTTGTGCAACACTTGTCGTGTGGCATTGATTAACGCTAAACGTGCCAATTTGATGACATCATCATCGACTAAAATTTTATTATCGTTATAAAAACTATGTAAATCTGCTGCTAAATCTCGAAGATAAGTCGCGACGATATGCGGGGCTAATTCCTGACCAGCCGCTTCGACGATTTCAGGAAACTCGCTTAATCTTTGCATCAGAGCAATTTCGTGATCACCTGTCAGTACAGATAAATCACTTGCGCTTAGTTGTTCATTGCTCCCTTGCGATTGATGCAAGACACTACAAATTCTTGCGTGAGCATATTGAATGTAATACACCGGGTTTTCATTTGACTTGGAACGGGCTAGGTCAATATCAAACACCAGTTGCGAATCTGGTTTACGCGCCGCAAGAAAGTAACGTGTAGCATCACAACCAACCTCTTCAATTAGGTCGCGCAAAGTCACATAACTGCCAGCCCGTTTAGAAATTTTAACCTCTTCACCGCCACGCATGACCATAACCATTTGATGTAGTACATATTCTGGCCAACCTTGTGGAATACCAATATTCAAAGCTTGCAAGCCAGCACGCACTCGCGTAATGGTACTGTGGTGATCTGCGCCCTGCTCATTAATCACCCGCTCATAGCCACGTTGCCATTTGTCGACATGGTAGGCGACATCGGGTACAAAGTAGGTATAGCCGCCTTCGCTTTTACGCATGACACGATCTTTGTCATCACCAAAATGCGTGGTTTTTAACCACAATGCATCGTCTTGCTCATAGGTGTGACCACTTGCGATGAGGTCTTGTACGGTTTTTTCAACTTTGCCTTGTTGATACAGAGCTGACTCCAAAGAGAACACATCAAATTGGATTTGAAATGCTTTTAAATCTTGGTCTTGCTCGTGACGCAAATAAGCAACCGCAAAAGCACGAATCGCTTCTCTATCATCGGCATCACCATTAGCGCTGACTTGCATATCATCTGCCCTAACAGTTTGTTTGCTCATAAAGGCCTGCGCCACATCCACAATGTAGTCACCACGATATCCGTCCTCAGGCCAGTCGGGATGATCAGGACCTATGCCTTTACAGCGTAGTTGTACAGAGGTGGTGAGATTGTCAATTTGTGCGCCCGCGTCGTTGTAGTAGAACTCGCGTGTGACCTGCCAGCCATTCGCTTCCAGCAGACGCGCGATACAATCGCCTACTGCTGCGCCACGACCATGGCCTACGTGCAATGGACCGGTCGGGTTGGCAGAGACAAATTCAATTTGCACTTTTTTGCCTTGACCATGCTGATGCTGACCATATTCAGTGCCGTGCTTGAGTATGTGATGTATCACATACTGCTTTGCAGCGTCAGCTAAAAAGAAGTTGATAAAACCTGCCCCAGCAATCTCTGTTTTGGCAATCTGATCAGACTTAGGCAAGTGTGCAATCAGTTGTTCAGCAATCACACGAGGGTTTTGTTTGAGTTGTTTGCTCAATAACATTGCAAGGTTACTTGAGAAATCACCATGTGCTTTGTTTTTTGGGCGTTCTAACTGTATCGTCAACGCTTCAAAATCAAGATTGGACTGGCTTTTCAGAGCATCCAGGGCGGCTGACAATAAATGGGCAATATGTGCTTTCAAGGCTGACATCTAAATGAGAAAATAAAGGCGTTATTCTAACCTAATGCCGGCATGTCCTCATCCCCTAATCACGCATCTAATGCAAGCCAAAATCAAATTGTGAACGTCGCACTCGATGTTCCTTTAGAGCGGCTATTCGACTATTTGTCGGGTAACTTGTCGCTGCGTATAGGGCAGCGTGTCGAAGTCCCATTTGGAAATCGCAAAATGGTGGGCATCGTGATGGGTTTTTCTCAACACAGTGATTACGCCTTAGATAAACTAAAGACCATTTCACGTAGTTTTGATGACGAGCCCATACTAGACGAGACCACCTTCCGTCTAATGCGTTTCTGCGCTGATTATTATCAATACCCTTTTGGACAAGCCTTGCTTGCTATTTTGCCAGCACGATTAAGGCAGTTAAAACCAGCTCCGATGTTGCGTATATTTGCGTATCGTCTCAGTCCAGAGGCCCTTAAATGCGCGGAACTGCAGCAGCAGATTCCTGCGCGACAAGTGGTGCAACGCAAGCTTTTGTTAGCATTGCAAGAGGGTGAAAAAACGGAAGCTCAACTAAAACAACTTTCCAGCGTATGGCAAAAAGCCTTAATGGCTTTGATGGCACAAGGCTGGGTAGAAAAGTTTGAGTGGCAGGCGTCCGCACCCACTCACTTCCCTCTCAACGCGCAGACTTTGAATGCAGAACAACAAGCGGCTGTGACTGGAGTACTGGCACAACTCAGTCAGTTTCAAGCCTTTTTACTGTATGGCGTTACAGGCAGTGGTAAGACCGAAGTGTATATGCAGATTCTGCAACAGGTGTTGCAAAAACCCGATAGCCAAGCCTTGATTTTGTTACCAGAGATTAATTTAACGCCACAGCTAGAGGCTAGATTCCGTCAGCGTTTCCCGCATATCCCATTGGTCACTTTGCATAGTCATTTGTCCGATGGTGAGCGTTTACATCATTGGCATCAAGCGCAAACTGGTCGCGCTCGTATCGTGATTGGCACCCGCCTATCGGTATTTACCCCCATGCCAAAACTTGCCATCATCATTGTGGATGAGGAACATGATGCCTCGTTTAAACAACAAGACAGCATGCGCTATCATGCACGTGATATCGCTTTAGTCAGAGCTCAGCAGGCAAACGTCCCGATACTCCTTGGAAGTGCCACTCCTTCACTGGAGAGTTGGCAAAACGCTGAGACGGGCAAGTTTAAACGCATGGTCTTGCCGCAACGTGCTGTAGAGAATGCGAGCTTACCGAGTATTTATACATTGAATACTGCAACGCTGCCTTTGCAAAACGGATTGTCCCAGCCGCTAATACAAGCGCTTAAAGTTCGACTGGAGCGAGGTGAGCAAAGCTTGTTATTCATTAATCGACGTGGCTATGCACCGGTTCTGCTATGTAGTGCCTGTCATTGGATTGCGCCATGTAGTCGTTGTAGTAGTCGCTTAGTCGTACATTTAAAACAAGGCAAATTACGTTGCCATCATTGCGGACACGAGCAGTCTATCGTGCGCCAATGCCCAAGTTGTGGCAATGCCGATTTGCAGGCCACGGGACAGGGGACTCAACGTTTGGAAGAAACCTTGGTGAAGCTCTTTCCCCAAGCCAAGATTGCGCGGGTGGATAGAGACACGATTAGCCGTAAAGATGCATTGTCCGACTTGCTCGACAAAGTCCATGCACAAGAAATTGATATTTTGGTCGGCACACAAATTCTTGCCAAAGGTCACGATTTCCCAAATTTAACTTTGGTGGGTGTGCTGGATACAGATAGCGCGTTATTTAGTCCGGACTTTAGAGCTTCTGAGCGACTTTTCGCACAGTTGATGCAGGTGGCAGGTCGTGCAGGTCGAGCTGACAAAGCAGGTGAAGTGTTGATACAAACCAGTTTCCCAGAACATCCCTTGTTTACTGCTTTGGTACAACAAGATTATGCCAATTACGCAAGCAAGTTGATGGAAGAGCGGGCTATTGCGAGCTTTCCACCCTATACTTTTATGGCATTGATTCGTGCTGAGGCGACGCAATATCGAGATGTGGATGCTTTCTTGCAACTGGCATATGCTCAGGTTCGCGCTCAGGCCAAGCAAGTCACTTGTTATCCTCCTATGCGGGCGCAGATGGAGCGACTTAAAGGCATGGAGCGGGGACAAATTGTATTGCAGTCACAACAGCGCGGCGCTTTGCAAAAACTTTTATCACAGTTGATAGCGCCATTGAGGGAGAGCAAACTCGCCAGTCGAGTTCGCTGGCATGTGGATGTTGATCCTATGGAGTTTTAGATACCTGACATTTAAGTCGCGTGATATTGCGGACTAAGTTGCTTAATCGCAGCCAACATCGCCAAGGCATTTTCAGGGTCGGTCCATTGCGTAATACCATGCCCTAAATTGAATACATGACCCTGACCATGGCCATAGCTAGCTAAAATTCGCGCCACTTCTTTTTCTATTGCTGCCGGGGTGGATAGCAAAATAGCCGGATCCATATTCCCTTGCAGAGCCACCTGATCTCCCACACGGCGTCTTGCCTCGCCTATGTCTACACTCCAATCTAGTCCAAGTGCATCCGCACCGCTATTGGCTTGAGCCTCTAACCAAAGCCCCCCGCCTTTGGTAAACATAATGCAGGGTATTTTTTGCCCATCATAATTTTTATGCAACCCAGCAATAATGCGTTGCATATATTGTAGTGAGAACTCTTGATAGGCAGCATGAGAAAGCGCCCCACCCCAAGAATCAAAAATCATGACCGCTTGTGCACCAGCTTCTATTTGTGCGTTTAGATATTGGGTGACAGTATCGGCCGTTGTAGTCAAGATATGGTGCAACAAATCGGGTCTGCCATAGCCCATTTTCTTGGTATTAAGAAAGTCTGTACCACCTTTGCCTTCCACCATATAAGTGGCAAGTGTCCATGGGCTTCCTGAGAAACCGATTAATGGCACGCGACCATCGAGCGCATGACGAATTTGGCGGACAGCATCGAATACATATTGCAGCTTAGTCATGTCTGGAACAGACAGTTGCTTGATATCTTCTTCCAACTGTAGCGTGCGCTCAAATTTAGGCCCTTCACCCTCTTCAAAGTACAAACCTAGACCCATAGCATCCGGCACGGTCAGAATGTCAGAAAATAAAATCGCAGCGTCTAATTGAGGATAACGGTCTAAGGGTTGTAATGTGACTTCAGTGGCAAAATCAGGACTCTGGCATAGCTGCATAAAGCTACCAGCATTTTTACGGCTTGCGCGATATTCAGGGAGATAGCGACCCGCCTGACGCATCATCCACACAGGGGTGTACGGAGTTGGTTGCCGCAACAATGCGCGCAGGAAGGTATCGTTTTTTAATGGGCTCATGAATCGCTTATCTACAAAAAAGGGTGCCTAAGCACCCTTGTGTTTATCGGGGCAGTGTTGAACTTCCCATCAGGAATTCATCAACTGCACGGGCGCATTGGCGTCCTTCACGGATAGCCCATACCACCAAGGATTGACCACGACGCATATCGCCAGCGGCAAATACCTTGTTTACAGAAGTATGGTAGCTCAGTTGACCTTCAGTATCGGCTTTAGCGTTGCCGCGCTGGTCTTTTTCAATACCAAAAGCATCTAAAACTTTTTGTATCGGACTAACAAAGCCCATCGCCAATAACACCAAATCCGCTTTAATAGTGAACTCGGAATTCGGCACTTCTTGCATTTTGCCGTCTTTCCATTCGACTCGTGCTGCCACTAAACCAGTGACTTTGCCATTTTCACCTATCAATTTTTTGGTAGTCACGGACCAGTCACGTTCACAGCCTTCTTCATGTGAGCTGGAAGTGCGCAGTTTGAGTGGCCAATTTGGCCAAACCAACTCTTTATTTTCTTTTTCAGGTGGCTGCGGCATCAATTCGAACTGAGTAATGCTCGCCGCACCGTGGCGGTTAGATGTGCCCACACAGTCGGATCCAGTATCACCACCACCAATGACTACTACGTGTTTATTAGTGGCTTTGATTTGGTTTTCTATCTTGTCGCCTGCCACTACTTTATTTTGTGGTGCAAGGAAATCCATAGCAAAGTGTACGCCATCGAACTCTCTACCTGGCACGGGCAAATCACGCGGATACTCAGCACCACCTGCCAAAACTACGGCGTCATAATCTTTGACTAAATCTTCTGCGTTTACATTGTCACCCACCTTGTGGTTGACACGGAATTCCACGCCCTCGGCTTGCATTTGTTGCATGCGTCTATCGATATGACTTTTCTCTAACTTAAAGTCAGGGATGCCGTAGCGTAGCAAACCACCAATACGAGATTCTTTCTCGAACACTACCACTTGATGGCCCACGCGAGCTAATTGTTGCGCTGCTGCCAGACCGGCAGGGCCAGAACCTACAATGGCAATTTTCTTACCAGTTTTATGTTTTGGTGGCTCTGGAACTACCCAGCCATTTTCCCATGCCTTATCAATAATCGCGTGCTCAATAGATTTGATACCAACAGGATTGCTGTTGATATTCAGAGTACAAGCTGCTTCACAAGGGGCGGGACAAATACGACCAGTAAACTCTGGGAAATTGTTGGTGGAGTGTAAAACGTCAATCGCTTCACGCCAATTTTGCTGATAAACCAAATCATTCCAATCAGGAATAATATTATTGATTGGACAGCCGTTGGTACAGAATGGAATACCGCAGTCCATACAACGTGCGCCCTGCACCTTGGCCTCGTCATCGCTCAAATGAATGACGAATTCACGATAATTTTTGACGCGCTCACCAACCGGCAAATTGGCCTCGGAAAGTCGGTCAAACTCTAAAAATCCAGTGACTTTACCCATATTAAGCAGCTTCCTTGTTTGATGCGGCGGCCAATTCGGTCAACGCGCGTTTGTATTCATTCGGCATTACTTTGACAAATTTAGTACGGCTAGTTTCCCAGTCAGCACGCAGTGCTTTAGCGCGAGCACTGTCTGTATAAGCGATATGTTTATCAATCAAATCCAGCAAAGTAACCTCGTCTGGTTGATTCAGATGTTGAATCGCGCCAGCCGGGACTTTATTGGCTGCCTCGACTTTTTCCAAAGACACCATGGACATGTTGCAACGTTTAGCAAACATGCCATCTTCATCGTATACATAAGCAACACCACCAGACATCCCGGCAGCGAAATTCAAGCCAGTCTGACCCAAAATGACCACTGTGCCACCTGTCATATATTCACAGCCATGATTTCCCACGCCTTCGACGACTGCGCTAGCACCAGAGTTACGCACGCAGAAACGCTCACCTGCTACCCCAGAGAAATAGCTTTCACCTGTCGTTGCACCATACATTACGGTATTACCGACAATGATATTCTCGTGCGCAACACCACGGAATGCTACTGGTGGCTTGATAATAATGCGACCACCGCATAGACCTTTGCCGACATAATCATTACCTTCGCCTTGCAGTTCCAGAGTAATACCCTTGGCCAAGAATGCAGCAAAACTTTGACCAGCCGTGCCAGTTAATTTGATATGAATCGTGTCATCCGGCAAGCCTGTACGACCATAACGAGCGGCAATCTGGTGAGACAGTGTGGTACCTACGGTTCTGTTGGTATTAAATACTGGTAAATCGATGCTGACCTTTTCACCTTTTTCTAATGCGGCTTTGGATAGACGCACTAACTCGTTATCCAACGCTTTGTCCAAGCCATGGTCTTGCTTTTCATTGTGACGCAGAGATACCGTATTTTTCATCTTTGGTTGATAGAAGATGCGGCTGAAATCTAAGCCAGCTGCTTTCCAGTGGTCCAAACCTTTTTGCATATCTAATAAATCAGCGCGACCAATCAAGTCATCAAACTTACGGAGGCCCATTTGCGCCATGATTTCTCGCACTTCTTCGGCAACAAAGAAGAAGTAATTCACGACATGTTCTGGCTGGCCAGTGAAGCGCTGTCTTAGTACTGGATCTTGGGTAGCCACACCGACTGGACAGGTATTGAGATGGCATTTACGCATCATAATGCAGCCCTCTACCACCAAAGGTGCGGTAGCAAAACCAAACTCATCTGCACCAAGCAAGGCGCCTATAACGACATCACGACCAGTCTTCATTTGACCGTCAACTTGCAATACCACGCGGCCTCGCAATTGATTCATCACCAAGGTTTGTTGAGTTTCAGCCAAGCCAATTTCCCATGGAGTCCCTGCGTGTTTGATAGAGGAAATTGGGGATGCCCCAGTACCGCCATCATGACCCGCGACCACGATATGATCTGCTTTGGCTTTGGCCACCCCAGCAGCGACTGTGCCGATACCAGTCTCTGATACCAATTTCACAGAAATATCTGCTTTGGGATTGGCGTTTTTCAAGTCGTGAATCAACTGCGCTAAATCTTCAATCGAGTAAATATCGTGATGTGGCGGAGGGGAAATCAAGCCTACACCTGGAACCGAGAAGCGTAGTTCGGCGATATATGGGCTCACTTTGTGGCCGGGCAGTTGTCCACCTTCACCCGGCTTAGCGCCTTGCGCCATCTTGATTTGAATTTGATCCGCATTCGCCAAATATTCAGCAGTCACCCCAAAGCGACCAGAGGCCACTTGTTTAATTTTGGAGCGCATGGAGTCACCGGCTTGGAGCGGAATATCTCGCTCAATCAGCGCAGCACCAATCACTTCAGCGAGTGAGCTGGCTTTGGATACTGGGATAAAGCGTTTTGGATCCTCACCACCTTCACCAGTATTCGATTTTCCGCCGATACGGTTCATCGCAATCGCCAAGGTCGTATGTGCTTCGGTAGAGATAGAGCCAAGTGACATCGCGCCGGTAGCAAAACGTTTAACGATTTCTTTGGCAGGCTCAACTTCATCAATAGAAATAGGAGCGCCTGCGGACTGAATCTCAAATAAGCTACGCAAAGTCATATGGCGCTGGCTTTGATCATTAATCAGTTTGGCATATTCTTTATAGGTAGATGCAGAACCAGTGCGCGTTGCATGTTGTAACTTGGCAATCGAATCTGGCGTCCACATGTGTTGTTCGCCGCGGATACGGAAGGCATATTCACCACCAGCATCTAAAGCGTTTGCCAACACGGGGTCATCACCAAATGCTTGTTGATGCATTTTCAATGCCTCAGCCGCTACTTGGCTTAAACCGATGCCCTCGATATGGCTGGCGGTGCCAGTAAAGTACTTTTCTACAAACTCAGAATTCAAACCTATCGCTTCAAAAATTTGTGCACCGCAATAGGATTGATAAGTCGAAATACCCATTTTTGACATCACTTTGTGTAGACCTTTTCCGACGGCCTTCACAAAATTCTTGGTGCTTTGGTATTCATCATTTGGTGTTACATCTTGCACAGTGCGGAATACCAACCATGGACAAACTGCTTCAGCGCCGTAGCCTCCCAACAATGCAAAATGATGTACTTCACGTGCTGAGCCAGTGTCGACCACTAGGCCAGTACTTGTCCGTAGACCTGCGCGCACCAAGTGTTGATGGGTAGCAGAACAGGCCAATAAAGCTGGGATAGCAAGACGTGTACGGCTGACATTGCGGTCAGACAAAATCAACACATTAATGCCATCTTGAACGGCTTGAGTCGCCGCCTTGCACAGTGTATCCAGCGCTTTAGCCATTCCTGCTTCGCCTTGTTCGGCGGCATAGGTAATATCTAATGTGAGTGAGCGATATTGGTTATTGGTGAGCTTATGAATAGATTTAATCTGTTCCAGCTCATCGAGAGTCAATACCGGCTGACTTGCTTCCAGACGCATGGGCGGGTTGGTCTCGTCGATACCAAGAAGGTTAGGTTTAGGACCAATAAATGTGACGAGCGACATCACCAATTCTTCACGAATCGGATCAATCGGAGGATTGGTCACCTGGGCGAATAACTGTTTGAAATAGTTATAAAGCACCTTGGGTTTATTTGACAGTACTGGCAGAGCACTATCGTTACCCATAGAACCAGCGGCTTCCTCGCCATTGGCTAACATTGGTTGCAGGATAAATTTAATATCTTCCTGGCTGTAGCCAAAGGCTTGTTGTGTATCCAACAGATTTTCGTTGAGCTCTAATTCGCCTTCCACTTTAGGCAAGTCGCCCAAGAAGTAGCGTGATTTCTCAATCCATTGTTTATATGGTTTTGCTTGAGCCAGTTGCTGTTTGACTTCTGCATCGTCAATGATGCGGCCTTGTTCCATATCAATCAGCAACATTTTGCCAGGTTGCAAGCGCCATTTTTTCACAATGCGCTCTTGCGGGAATGTGAGTACGCCCATTTCAGAGGCCATCATCACATAATCATCGTCAGTCACTAGATATCGTGCAGGACGCAAACCGTTACGGTCTAGTGTCGCGCCTATCATACGGCCATCGGTAAATGCTACCGCAGCAGGACCATCCCATGGCTCCATCAACGCAGCATGGTACTCATAGAAAGCGTGACGATCGGCGTCCATTAACTTATTGGCGCTTTCATTAGACCAAGCTTCAGGAATCAACATCATCATGGCGTGAGGGAGTGAGTAACCACCGGCAACCAAAAGCTCAAGCGCATTATCAAAGGCGGCTGAGTCAGATTGACCTTCAGCGATTAATGGCCAAACTTTTTCTAAATCCTCACCCATCAAAGCCGAGCGCATAGACTCATGACGCGCTGTCATCCAATTAATATTTCCGCGCACAGTGTTGATTTCGCCGTTATGGGCAATCATGCGGAATGGATGGGCTAAATCCCAAGCCGGGAAAGTATTGGTTGAAAAACGCTGGTGCACCAGCGCCAAAGCAGACACCATGCTCTCATCATTTAAATCTTGGTAGTACACACCCACTTCATTGGCCAACAACATGCCTTTGTAGACGATGGTTCTGGAGGACAAAGAGGGGAAGTAGAATTGGCTTTTGTCGTCTAACTGTAAGTGACGGACTTCGTTTTCAATGCGCTTACGAATCACAAATAATTTGCGCTCAAAAGCGTCTTGCGAGGCCAAGTTGGGGTCACGTGCGATAAATACTTGTCGCATGACTGGCTCAACTTCTTTGGCTGCATCAGCAATATTGCGATTGTCACGCGGTACATCACGCCACGCCAGCAGGGTTTGCTTTTCTTCGTGAATAATACGTTGGATGATGGTTTCGCAGGCTTCGCGACCATTTTTGCTCTGCGGTAGGAAGGCAGTGCCGACAGCGTAATGACCCTCAGCAGGCAGGGTTACACCTAATTTGCTGGCCTCTTTACGCATAAAGGCATCAGGCATCTGAATCAGAATGCCGGCGCCGTCGCCCAACTTTGGATCGTAACCAGTCGCACCTCGGTGAGTGAGGTTGGCGAGAATTTGCAAACCTTGCTGGATAATATGGTGACTTTTTTGGCCTTTGATATGCGCAATAAAGCCCACTCCACAAGCGTCACGCTCATTAGATGGACGGTATAAACCTTGCTGCTCTGGCATGCTTCTGCCTATTTCCTATCCCTCGTCAGTACTGATAAAAATGGACACCAAATCGAGGGTTTTGGTGTCCAGTGCATTCGTTACAGTGAAACTTTGTAATTCTATATAGATTGAATGCGCTGTTCAACCATGAATTGAGGCGGGTTAATGCCCAGACTGAAAGTATTTTCTTGCAGCACTCAGTGTTTGCTCAATATCCTGTTCGCTGTGGGCCGCAGAAACAAAGCCTGCTTCGAATGCAGAGGGGGCTAGATAGATGCCATCATCAAGCATGGCATGGAAGAAGCGATTAAATGCATCACGGTCAGATTGCATGACATCATCAAAACTATTCGGCACTTCAGCGCTAAAGTAAATACCGAACATCCCACCAACCGCTTGCGCACTAAATGCTACCCCAGCCTCTCTAGCAATGGCTGAAAGCCCGTCAGTTAAAGATTTTGTGGTCGCCGCTAAACGCTCATGAAAGCCTGTTTGCTGTATCAAATTTAATGTTGCCAGACCCGCAGCAACGGCTACAGGATTGCCAGACAGCGTGCCGGCTTGATATACCGGACCTAATGGGGCAAGACATTGCATAATGTCTTTACGACCACCAAACGCTCCTACAGGCAATCCTCCGCCTATCACTTTACCCAATGTGGTCAAATCTGGATTCACGCCATATAACGCTTGTGCGCCACCCTTGGCTACGCGAAAACCGGTCATCACCTCATCAAAAATAAGTACTGCGCCGTGCTCGCTGCACAAAGCTCTGAGTGTTTGTAAAAATCCAGCCGCGGGCGTAATCAAATTCATATTACCAGCGACTGGCTCAACGATGACGCAGGCAATTTCTTGACCGATTTCGCTGAATAACTTTTGCAGACTAGGGATATCGTTATAAGGCAAAGTCAAGGTATGCGCAGCAACCTCAGCAGGCACCCCAGCTGAGCTTGGCGTTCCAAAGGTGAGCAAACCTGAGCCGGCTTTCACCAGCAAAGCGTCGGCATGACCGTGATAACAACCTTCAAACTTGACGATTTTCTGTCTATTGGTAAACCCTCGTGCCAATCGAATGGCACTCATGGTTGCTTCAGTACCTGAGCTGACTAAGCGCACTTGCTCCATACTTGGTACCAAGTGGTTAATCAATTCCGCCATTTCTAATTCACGTGCTGTAGGTGCACCAAATGACAGGCTGTTTTCTGCTGTTTTTTGCACTGCAGCAATCACTTCTGGATGCGCATGACCCAAAATCATGGGGCCCCAAGAGCCGATATAATCGATGTACTCTTTGCCATCTTCATCCCATAAACGACTACCCTTACCTTGTTTAAAGAAGATAGGTGTTCCACCCACAGAGCGGAAGGCACGCACGGGCGAGTTCACTCCACCAGGGATGAATTGTTGGGATTGTTCAAACAGAATCTGATTACGCGAAGTCATGTTTTTTTAACTCAAGAAAATAATAAACAAAATTGTTGTGCCTGCGCCTGAATACTTTGCGCTTGTTGGCTGGCGAATAAAGCTTGCACCACCGCTATGGCATCTGCGCCAGCATCGATTACTTGCTGCGCATTGGCCAAGGTAATGCCACCTATTCCGACGCTGCGCATGCCATGTTGTCGCGCGCGAGTAAACAGGGTCAAATCGGCTTGCACTGCCAAGGGCTTGGTGCTCGACGCGAAGCATGCGCCAAAGGCCACATAGTCGGCTCCAGCTTGATGCGCTAACTGCGCTCGATCGAACTGGTTGTAGCAGGATACCCCAAGGATTTTATCGCTGCCGATTCTTGCACGAATCGCGACAATATCGCCATCTTCTTTCCCAATGTGCACACCTTCGGCATCCAGAGCCAGACAAAGTTTTACGTCATCGTTAATAATCAGAGGAATTTGATATTGTTGGCACAAGACATGCAGAGCTTGAGCCTGTTGATTGCGCAGTGTTGGCGCTGCTGATTTATTGCGATATTGAATCACGCGAGCACCTCCTAGGATGCTGGCGCGAACCATGTCGACAAGCAAGTCGGTATCCGCGATATCTGGGGTGACCGCGTATAAACCGCGAGGGAAAGTGGCGGGTGACACGCTTTATTCTTCCTCGCGCGCCCAAAACATGCGGTCAGGGATATATTGACCCATGCCAGCTCTAAAGCCAGCTTTGAGGGTTTGCCATGTAAATTCTTGTGCTTCTTGTACGGCTTCTTCCACACTCAGGCCATGTGCTAAACAGGCGGCAATGGCTGATGTTAGGGTGCAACCAGAACCGTGGTAATTTCCTGGCAACCTGTCCCAATGATAGGGTTTGACAAAGTTATCAGCCCCATACAAGGTATTAACAACATCATGCGAGCGCTCATGGGTGCCAGTAATCAGTACAAATTGACTACCCATCTCTAACAATCTTTGCGCACTCAGGGATAACGGTGCGTTCTCGGCCTCGTCAGAGTCGTCGGCAAAAAAAGCCAATCGTCTGGCTTCTATGCTATTGGGAGTAATCATGGTGGCTTGAGGCAAAAGCAGATCTATCATGGCAGCCTGAACTTCATCATTCGCTAATTCATCGCCACGGCCAGAGGACAACACGGGGTCGATTAACAGAGGTGTATTCGGATAGTCCGCCATAATTTCTGCAATCACAGCCACATTCTCTACACTGCCCAGCATGCCTAATTTAAATGCTGCAACTTGTACATCTTCCAAAATGGTACGTGCTTGCTCATTTACCCAGTCTGCATCGAACATCATCACATTCTCAACGCCGACGGTATCTTGCGCGGTAATCCCTGTGACGACGGAGATAGGATGGCATCCCATGCTGGCAAAAGTCAGGATATCTGCTTGTAATCCGGCTCCACCACTCGGGTCAGTGGCGGCAAAAGTCATTACACATGGAGGGGTGGGATTGCTCATGGAATTTACTGGCTATTCAAAGTGCTTATTTTAGCTGAAAGCGCGAGGGATATTAAATTTGTCGATGTTATGCATTGAATGGAGCGGATGACGGGAATCGAACCCGCGTATCAAGCTTGGGAAGCTGGCGTTCTACCATTGAACTACATCCGCTTTAAGAACTTGATAAAACACACGACTCGTTCACAAATCAAACAGAACAGATCTCTTATATACTTGGATTGTATCATAAGGCTTTATGGCTTTTTTATTGGTGAATTTCTCTGGATATTAAAAGATCAAAGCATCTAAGTTACAATTGAGTATACCTTGCAAACAGAGTTGAGTTAATGGCAACAACAGCTATCGGTTTGGCGCGATATGCCAGAGAGTATTTTGATGCGGCGAAAGCTGCTGATGATGTAATTGGAAACCGATCAGGTTATGAATTAGTTGCACCACCACCTGTTATGTTTTTGACCACACATGCCATTGAGCTGGCATTCAAAGCATATTTATTGCATTCTGGAAAAACAATATCGGAGCTTAAAGAGATAGGGCACAATCTATGGGTGCTGTGGACTAATTGTTCTAATAACAAAATTAATGAGATACTAAATCTCGATGTGATTGACTTGGAGTTATTGAAATTAATATCTGAATTACATCTTTCAAACGAACTTCGCTACATCGCTACGGGATATAAAACGTTTCCAGTCTTTGGTCCGCTTCAAAAGCTTGCTTCAAAAATTCTTAACTCAATTTGCCCATTTGTTGGTTATAAGAGAAGCGTCTAGTAGCTAGACGCTCCGCTTTAAGCTTTTAAGACGCCCTAGCATTAATCTGAGACACCTAGTTTAGATCGACATTAGTCGCAATAAACACAGGTTTGTGAGCACCGACGTTTCGACAAAGATGAACATCCAGTGTCCATTCCTCAGTAGTTTGATTATCAGGATCGTTGATCGTAATAAACAGTTCGCTAGTGTTTGGTGCGTAGATTGAATAGCCATCGACTTTAGTTTTGAGTTTGGTCAGTGGGTCATAACGCACTAGCCAACTAAACAATAAATCTTCATTTTCTGGAAAACCTGAACCTCTTAATTGTCGAATTACATTCATTTGTTCATCGCTTTTGGCTGATGCTTCCCAAGCAGCATATTGATAGTAATCCACTAGATATTTACTACTGGGATTCCTTAATTCCACTGAGCCATTGAAGAATGCTCTGCGGAATTGATTCTTGCCAAATGTCGTGTTGAATTTCTCATTCATAAAACCTCTTACTGCTATTTCTCTTTCTATCATTTTCTTTTTTCCTTTTTCTTAAGTTGCGAGGTTGTAATGGTTACAAGAGGAGTCGAGACAAAAAACGTCGCGTTAGAGTTAAGTCGCAAGAGCAAGAGAAAAAGAAGTTGCTGTGTTGTGTTGCTAAGTCAGAGTTACTCATTTGTAACCCCTAGTGACTTAAGTAACTAAACTCAGTAGTAACTTAACTCATCAGTAACTTCTTTTATTTCTTCTTGCGACAAACTCAACTTTTGCAACCAAGCAACTCGCAAAAGTATTTAGTCCTGTGTAAGAAAAACCACTTAAAACTGGTGAAAAATGAGTCAAAACGAGAAATCAGGCAGATTTCGGTTGTCCATCAGCCGAATCTGACATTAACTTTATGTGTGCCCATTAACTAAAAGGAGATATCAAATGAGCACACTAGGTAATTTGAAGTTAGTCTCAGATACAAAACCCAAACAAATCTCAGCGACTCAGCACCGTAGAAATAAGTTAATTCATCGTCTTTGGGAACAGATTGAATTGGCAAAAAGCCAATTAGAAGGTACGCAGTTTGTGGTAAAGAAATACCGCAGTATTGTTGATCGCGAAACAGGCTTAAAGAAACAAGTCGAAGTACCTAAACGTATTCGTGAATGGTGGTTTAAGAACGAAACTGGCAAGGTCTGTTTATCTATCAAATACGGCACTAGCGTACTTGAACTAGCTAAAGGCAAACCTAGTATTGAAGTAGCTAGCCCACAAGACTTAATCAAAGCATTAGAGACGATTAAACAGGCTGTGGCTGTTGGTGAGCTAGATACTCAAATTGAGCAAGCGAGCAGTCATTTGCGAGCTGGCTTTCAGCACTAGCGAAGGATGAAAATAATAAAACAAGCGTCTAGTTACTAGACGCTTTAATAACGCGGTGCGAAGCGCCGCCAATAGTCGGTCTAGCTGAG
>JACCDW011691663.1_pt1 | contig 18218 bp, 23 predicted proteins | sample 7449781 | NCBI WGS metagenome assembly JACCDW01 (sample SAMN15323449, study PRJNA562643) | freshwater metagenome | isolation source: river surface water | place: USA:Blue River Watershed | collected 2017-08-18
AGGCCTCGCCGTGGTGGTACGCGGCCACCTCGCTAACATAACCCGCCAGCTGGGCGACCTTAATCTCCGCAGTCAGATTGCGCTTCAGAGCGGCCCACAGAATCTTGCGCTGACTTGGCTTCAGTCCATCCATTACGGAGGGAATCGACCGCACATTGTCTGCAATGGAGAAGTGGATGAGCTCATCGTGTACGAAGCGTGTGTAGGGAACACGGATACCACCTGCCTTCCCCTGGAGCTGCCGGTTGCGATCGAACGTCGCCAGCCAGAGCTTACGGTCATCGGCGCGCTTCTTGTTGAAGGCGAGATCAATGGCAACATCGGACTCCTCGTCCCACGAGAAATCCACCGTATTCATCTCACGGAAATACTCACACGCCTCCTTGGCCGTGGAAGTACCCAATCCCTTGTAATACTTGATCTTCCAGCCACGGGTGTCACGGCCGGACTGCCAGTTCTCATACTCGGACTGCGAATAGAAACAGAGGGTTTGATCCCCCTTGGTCGCCTTCAGCAGCGGCGTCATCATACAGCACAGGAATCCGAGCTGTAGGAGAGACGGCCACTCGGTGTGAAACAGGTTCATCAGGAGTCCCTTGATGTGTGAGCCATCCACATCCTGATCCGTCATAATCATGACGCGACCGTAGCGGAGCTGCTTGAGATCCGTGTAGATCTTACCATGCTCGAGGCCCAGGATCTGCTTGATGTAGGTCAGTTCCTGATTGGCGGTTTTCTTGGCTGCCGAGGCATCCTTGACGTTCAGGATCTTTCCCTTGAGGGGGAAGACACCGTAGGCATCGGACCCGACCACCTTCAGACCGGCAATGGCGGCAGTGGCGGCTGAATCACCCTCTGTCAGAATCAGGGTACACTCGGCGGATTTCGCAGTTCCCGCCCAGGTTGCATCCTCCAACTTCGGAATCCCCTTGAGGGTGGAGCGTTTCCGTCCATCCGTCTTCTTCGCCTCACGCTGCGTCTTGGCGGCCAGAATAGCCTGTGCCTCCTCCAACAGCCCAATCTTCATCAGCTTGTCGACAAACTTCGGCGGCAGCACCGGCAGGGATCCAAACTTCGCCGCAGGCGTTGTCAGTTCCTCCTTGGCCTGTGCATCGAAATCCGGATTCACAATGGTCGAATTCACAAACCATACCACGGAATCCTTTACCATACCAGGTGTCAGATCCACCTTCTTCTTCTTGGCGGCCTCACAGAATGCCGTCAGAACCATACGGCTCACATACTCCACATGCTTGCCGCCGCGGCGTGTATTAATACCATTGACAAACGAAATGTGCCGATTGTCGACGGACACATCACCATGGAGGTCGCGTGTGAGAACCGCAGCAATCTCCCAACGCTCCCCCGCCGCATCGTAGGCAATGCACTTAGCTCGCTTGGCGGTTCCCCCCGTTGCGACCGATGCATCATCTTCACCCGACGCACTCTTCTCATCGCCGCCATCCAGATACAGACCGACATACTTGGGGAATGTGTTGGAAGTAATGAGCTGGCCGTTGAGCGACACCTTGCAGTCCTTGCCCGCACAGGCCGCCGCATCAATCACACGGGTTCGCATGATATCCAACATATCCACCGGAATCTCTGTAGGAGTTGCGTCCTCCCACTTAAACATGGCGTAATCCGGACAGAACGAGACCTCTGTGTAGGGTTTACAGGTGGCCTTTGTAATCGAGACCTTCCCGCTCTCGTACATGTTGCGCCGCCAGACCTGCTTGTACTTCTTCTGGCGCACAGCATCCACTGTTTCTACAGTGAACTCCGTAGAGAAGATGTTGGTGAGTTTGGCACCAAGGCCATTCATGCCACCCCAGGTGCGCTCCTGGATCTCCCCATCCTTGTCCTTGTAGTTAGAGGAGGACAGGAGTTTCCCGAAAATCATTTCGGGAACGTACAACTTGTGAAGTTGATGCTCCACCACAGGAACACCCTCGCCATCGTTGCGTACGGTCACACGATCCGGTGCAATGACAACATCCAGATGGCGCATGGGTGCATCTGACTTCTTCTGCAGAAGTCGCACACGTTGGTCCAGCGCATTCACCAGGATCTCATCGAAAATCTTCAGCAGGGCTGGATTCACCGCAACCTCCCGCCACAGCATGCGGTTGGTCGCGGCATCCCAGATCCACCGGTGCTCCCTGTGCGTGTTCGAAGATCCCACATAGGAGGCTGGACGGAGCATAATCTGCTCGTGCTGTTCTAGCATATCGTAATCAGATGCAGACATGGTAGGAAAGGATATAGAACACGTGTAAGTACTCTCGAATTCAACAGTACCGTTTAAGCAGCCTAAGGACCCACCCTGCACGCCCCCGCCACTTCAAATTTTTCGCAGCGGCTAGCGCCAGCCACTACAGTTGTTTGATCCCCACAATGATCGAGGGGATATCGGGACCGAGTGGTGCAGGACTGAGCGCCAGGGCTTGAATATGATCCTCATCGGTATGAGCGACGAATTCCAACACATCGCCAGCATTGAGGGAGAGGATGTAGGGAACAATAGGAAGTGTATCACCATTGTTGCTGTTTGTGGTGACACGACCATTTGTGTCAGCAACGTTGGATCCATTGACGCGCACCCAGACATAAATGTAGGCACCTTGGCCTCCAGAAGTCCGACTTAGTTGAATGGAATAATAGACTTCGTACACACCGGTATAAGGAATCACAATTTGGGAACTCACAGTCCCTGCTGAGAATGCATTGGCGAATCCGCCAGATTCGAGACCGGTACGATTGTAGGTGAGGGCTGTCGCGATTGCAGGTGGCGGGGGAATGTTTTGGGTACTCATGGAATAATAGGAGGCGGCAACCGCGGTACCGGTGCGTCCGGCGGGTCCTTGGATTCCTGTGGCGCCTTGCAGCCCTGTGGGCCCTGTAGGGCCAGTGGGTCCTTGGATTCCTGTTGCACCTTGCAGCCCCGTGGCGCCTTGCAGCCCCGTTGCGCCCGTAGGTCCAGTGGGTCCCTGCTGTCCTGTAGGCCCCATAAGACCTGCTGCCGGGCCAGTAGGACCCGTCCAACCAGTGGGACCGATCGGACCTGTTGCTCCTCCTGCACCGTTTGCAGGCGAAAGGCAGGCCTGGTTGCAAACAAGCGCCCATGCACCTCGGTATCGTGATGTATCACTGGCAGATGCCATGTATTCTAACATGCGAAAGGGATTTCAAATTCCTGTCGCATTATTAAATAATTGTTAGAATTCATTTCTGTATGGCCTCCCATGCTGGCGGAATAGTTGCAAGAATCGTGTTAGATCCGGCATCCTGTACTTTCATACACAGGGATACAAAGGAATCCACTTCGGGTTTGGCAACCAACAGACCCTTCAAGGACATCCAAAGAAACACATGGCGAATCAGAATACAAAAAGGCGCTTTTTGGAGACCATCTTCCCACACAAAGATGGATTTGCCCGCCGGTGAGTTTGCAAGACGCCCCAACCATTCTTCCCATTCATTAATATTGTGGTTGTATTGGACGGCTGAAACAAATGTTCGCATATCTCCGCGTTGAATATGGAAGGTTATATCACTTGGAATCCGCTGTTGGGGTTTGGGGACGCCCTCGGCATCCTGAATGGCCTGGAGCGATTCGCGGACATGTTGAATGGGGACATGGCCGCAAAACAGGGCAACACAGCGCGACCGAATCGCCGGATGGACGCGATACAGGGAATTACACAAAAATAGGAAAAGGGGAGAATGACAGTGTCCTTCGCGATCCACATCATCCAACAGTGCGCGCAGGGAAGCCTGGGCGGGCTCTGTCATGGTCTCCACCTCGTCGAAAATAACAAACTTCCGTACAATGCCAGGCCACACGGTGCGCGTAAATTGAAGAATACGTTCACGGATTACCTCGATGGATCGCTCATCACTCGCATTCAAATAGAGGGTCGAAATGGTGTGGGAAATTGTGGGATACGCCTCACCCGCCAGGGCAAGCGCCAGAGACGTTTTACCAGTTCCTGGGGGTCCATACAAAATAATCGGCGGCAACCCCTTGCAACCCTTTTTGACACTGGATTGAAACAGGGTTTTAATTCGCTTGTGTCCGCGAATATCCTCGAACCGAACGGGACGGTATTTCTCCGTCCATGTTTGTTGCGAAGCCATCTTATTCCATCGTTCGCTCAGATCGCTTTACACCGATTGCTAGTAGATCGGCCTAAACCGCGGTATGCGAGGCTCCAACCAAGGATGAGTGAGAAAAAGAAGCGCAGGACCAAGGCAGAGATCGCGGCTGCTCTGGAATCGGAGCCCAAGAAAACACGTGCCAAAAAGACCCCGCAGGTGGTTGCTGTGGTGTCCCCTGCAGGTGTTTCAGGATCCTTTCTAAACGACCAACGTCCTCTGATCGCCCATATTCCGGTCACTTCGAAACAGGTTGCCTTTGATGCAGGTGCGGATATTCAGTATGACCCCACAGTTCCAGATGTTCCGAAACCTTATGAAGAGGGAACTGAGGCATTTTCTTATTTGGAGGGGGTGCAAACAGGGGCAGGTGTAGGAAAGGAGGAGGCGGACAAGGAACCGACATGGACGCCGCAGACAGATGTAGTGGTCGAATCCAAAAGTAAATTGCCGAATCAGTATTCCGAAAAACTCATGGTGCTGTTTCAGGATAGTAATCGGACCCAACAACTTCCTACACGCACCGATGTTGCCTGTTTTTGGTGCTGCCACAATTTTTCTACGGGTCCTGTGGCAATCCCATCCCACATCCTGGATGAAGTTTGGTACATGTATGGAAACTTCTGTTCGCCGGAGTGTGCTGTAGCATATCTCTTCAAGGAGAAGATCGATACGCACACACAGTGGGAACGATATGCCCTGTTAAATTCCCTGTATCACGAGGATGCAGAGTTGCCGGTGGGTCATCCGAAAGGGATTCGGCCGGCGCCACCGCGTGAAGTCCTGCGGATGTTTGGGGGATCCATGGATATTTCCGAGTATCGCGCGGTCGTCCATGAGAAACGGCTACGTATCGATGTCCTCACACCACCCATGGTGTCGATTATTCAGACAATGGATACGAAGCCGATTGATTTCTACGACCAGAATCTGAAGAATGTGTTTATCAAGAATGATATTCAGCATAAGTATCATGCACCAGGCGCCCAGGGTCTCCGTTTGCGTCGTACGAAGCCCGTCAAGTCCCGTGAGGCGACAGTGGAATGGGCGATGCGTATCCAGACCAAGGACGAATAGTTGCAACACGCACTGCATAAAAATGAGACATTGCTGTTTCCAACACCATGTAGGAAACACCAATCAATGAACGAAGAAATGTCTGACAGCGCAAGCGATGGTTCGTACAATGATCCCTACGATGGTCCATGTGATTGTGATATTGGAGTGCATTTTGACACAGGTTTCACATATCCAATCGGATCGAATTATGTTGGAGATTTTGGAGGCGAGGAATGGGGTATGTGGGATTTAAGTGAGTATACATGGCGGTCCACTGAGCTCCCAGGAATCCTACAACAATTGGAGGAATGGGGACATGTGCCTCTTTTCGAACAGTTTCCCAAGACGGCTGCCGGAACCGAAGAACTCTATGAATCTCTGGTGTACCTGGTGCATTCGAAGTTCCGGTTTGGTTGTGTGTTGGCCCACCAACTGACCTACCGATCCGAGCTCAAAGGCCAAATACAAACGGGGCAATGTGGTTCACGCGCGTGCTGGCACAGATCCAATCGTTGATTCAAAAAATCGAAGAAAGGAATCGAGGTGGAATGTAGGAAGCAACGAAATGCCGCCAACACGCAAAGAGAAGCGGCCCAAGGACTACGGAGAACCCGAATTTGTGTCCGAACAGTATGCGGTGTATCCGGACTACCCATATGTCCTGTTTATTGCCAAGGATGCCGAGGTACCAGTGGTTGTCAAACGGGATATGGGGAAGGCACCGGACATGCAGGGTCGTCGGCCGCATATCTATCGCTACAAGTTCACCTCGGAAGACAATGACTGCCTACAGTTTGCGGAATCACTTGCAAAGGGAGAGGTGCATTACAGCTCCGAGGAATGTGTGTATCGTGTGAAGGGATCCAAGCGCCAATTCGGAGACACCGACAAACAGAATATTGAGTTGGCAAAGAAGTACAAGGCAAATGACAAGGCGGATCCTCGGAAAGGCCAGTCGTACGCGATTGTTCGTACCAATCTAAAAGAAGCCCTGCAATTCTCTGACGAAGATTTACCACCGTATCATATTGCATTTGTATTGGTGGAAGACGGTGAATTTCGTATTACTCTGGAGGCGGATGCGGGTGCTGTGCGGCGAAAACCGGTCTTTGGAATTTACAGTGTCCGCCCTTCGCACCCCAAAACATTCCACAAAACCTACAAGGAAATGTATGGAATGCAGGCGGCTGCTACGATTGTGTTGGAGCCCAAGGACAACAAGGACAAGGAAGAAAATTGATGGGTCTCGTGTAGGATTTAAAGGAAGTATCCGTGTGTTTGTCTTATCTACATTTCCAACATGTCAAGTGATTCCTTTCTAACCTTTCGTAATATGGTGAGCCGTGTCTATCGGCTCTCCATGCTAATTGCTGCAAATCAACATGAGAAGGCGGCCAATGTATTTGATGGATTTATGGACGATCTAGCGCTGCTTGTGGGAAACTCCAATGTGGAGAGTGAAATTAAGATGCTGGATGAATTCCTACAGCGGGATCGTAGTGATCCTCCGACTCCAACTGGAACTGAGAAGGGAATTCGTCTTGTGATTCACGAAGATGCTTCACCTGTCGTACAGGTAGTACGGTGTATGAACGAGTCAACTGTGGAGGAGGCAACCGAAGAGACAACCGAAGAGGCTGCTGAGGAAACAGAAGAAACCGAGGAGACTGAGGCTGCTGAGGTGGTTGAGGAAACCGAAGAGACTGAGGCTGCTGAGGAAACCGAGGAGACTGAGGCTGCTGAGGAAACCGAGGAGACTGAGGCTGCTGAGGAAACCGAGGAGACTGAGGAAACTGAGGAGGCAGAGCAGACTGAGGAAACTGAGGAGGCAGAGGAGACTGAGGCTATTGAGGAAACCGAGGAGACTGAGGAGGCAGAGGAGACTGAGGCTGTTGAGGAAACCGAGGAGACTGAGGAAACTGAGGAGGCAGAGGAGAGTTCCTATGAACCCATTAAGATCGGTAAGAACATGTACTTCCTCGATACCGCTACCAACTTTGTATTTGAGTATGTTAGTGAGGAGGAGGCCGGTGAGTATGTTGGAAAGCTGGTGGCCGGCAAACTGGTGCGTGGATAAAACCTAGGGAATCAATAAGAGGGATGGATAATTTTTGTTCTCCGGTAATTGCCTATGCGGCATTTATAACAGCGATTGGTATGTATGATATATACATGGGAAAATTCCCCAATCTGGCCCGTACTGTCTTTTATCTAATTTTTGGCGGAGCTCTTCTGTGGATGGTGTGTGCTGCCAATATGGAACTTCTCGGATGGATGTTAATTCTTATTCCAGTAATCTTTTATGTATTTTTGATAGCATTGCTGGTATTTAACAAATCATTTACCTACAAAGTGGAACAACCCGAAAATGTAGAACCCGAGGAATCATGTAAGAATTAAAGACTGTTCTACGAAGCAAAGGTAAGACACAATGATCTGGATTAATCTTTTGCTCTGCTACAATTGGTTATCGGAATGGATGAATAACCAAAAAGAAGAATGGAAAGAATGGATTCGCCAACAGGTAGGTCCATCTCCCCATGTTTCCTACATTCTTCTACCCAATGAAGATGTCGTTCCATCTTCGATTTGTTCCTCAAAGCCAAATCAGGCTCTTCATTATGTAGCCGAAGATCAATCTATTCGACCTTTGCACGGCTCTGCGAAAATGCAAAAACTTCCCTGGCTTTCATTGCAATGCAAGGTAGGCGATACAATCCACGATTTCTCCGATTGGATAAATGATCTTCATTTGTATGCATCTCCTTCCTTACTTTCCCTTGTTCGTCTGGCAGCGATCGTTCACAATATCTACATTCCCGAAGAACACTGTAAAATTGAGGTGATTCTTCGCGACGGTTCCGAGGAATCCTATGTATGTAAAGGTCGACGCCAACTCTGTAAGGAACTTCCCATTCTACACAGGGAGACGCTACCCTATGATGTAGATGGCCTATTTTTTTAAAAAAAACAATAATTTTCATTTTTAAATTATAATTACAATAATTCAAAAATGAATAATAACAAAACAAATTACATTTTCTGGTCGACATGAGGGCGATAGATAATGTCAGATGCAATCATACCATCTCCATACATGTTGATTTCACTAGCCTTGTGAAATGCTTTTGCATCTACATTCCACAGTTTGAGAATATGAAATCCTTTCTTGGGAGAAATACTGACACCAATAATCTGGTTTCCCTCCTCTTTTGCAATCATTCCCAACACACCGGCTGCCATGTATCGTGAGAATGTTTCATGGGCCGATTTCTCGGGAATTTTAATACTGTAGGAACCGCCACGAATGTTGGCGCGGTTTTCCCATAGAGGTAGATAGGGATCCCGCATGAGAAAGAACATTCCCGATAGAATCTTAGTTTCCCCAATACGTTGTAGGGTCGCCCAAAGATCGGGGAATGTGGTAAAGGACCCAATGACTTTGTAGGAAGCCTGGGTCCATGAGGAATCTTCAGGGTCATGGAAATACAAAGTCCATGACCCAGAAGGGAATGTAATGGCGGAGGCCATATCTATGACTCTGAAAGAAAGGAGGAAGAGTTTAAATACGCACCCAACAACTCCGAAATCCAACATGACTCCTTATCAAATTTTTATACACTGCTTGCGGAGGATTCCGTACGGGAGGAGGGTGCCAGGGCGAGCTTAATTTCACCGAGACCCGCCACGGAATATTCAATGACAATCGGATAATTGTTCTTCAGATAGATCATGATATCAGTACTCATACCGGTGCACTTGGTAAATAGGGACAGTGGTTTGAGGAGGAAGTAACCTTGCACGATTTCCACCTGATTTTTTGGCATAACACAGATGGTCTCTTGGGAGCCGAATTCGCCTCCTTCCAGTCGAAAAATAAGTTCGTTTTCCGCCGACTTGATTTCCACCTTGTCGCCCAGCTGGGACAGATCCTTGACGATGTTTTGAAAATCCAGGGATGGCATAGTTATGACGGAGGGGAAATGGACGGGTGGGATCTCAATGGGCTTAATATCCAGTTCCATTAGGTTCAGGTATTTGGTCGTCACCATCTGTTTCTCCCCATTCATGATGCGAATACCAAGGCGACTTGTGTTGGACTTCTCCATAAATAGCACCAGGGACTCCTCATTCTTGATTTGCTTCACCATCTTGTTGAAGTTCATCATGTTGACACCCAGAATACACTTGCGGGCACAATGAAATTCGTCGAAACGATCGGCATACAGACGCATATGTACCAGAATCGTGTGGGTACCGTCCATTGCCATAATTTTCATGCCATTGGCATCCACCTCGATATTGGCCTCAGTTAGAATGTCTTTGACTGCATCAATCAATGTTCTGAACGGGGAAGCTTTCACCGTTCGGATCATGAACACATATTCATGTTTGGGGTCCATTCCGTTCTGTTTGAAAGACTTGGAGAGTGTGCGTTTAGATGGAGTGGTGGCTCAAACGCACTTGGTGCATCTAGCGGCGCTTTGTCAGATTCCGGCCTTTCTTTGGCATCAGGTGGTAGGCCGAGTAAAGAGCCAGGGGAACTATGGCAGTCTGGGCGTTTTGCAGGAAAGATCCCATGACGGAAGGGGAGAACCCGCCCACACGGCGGGTTTTGCGGCTGTTGCTGCGGCGGCCACGGCTCTTGCGACCACGGCGACCACTGAAACGGCCACCCACCTTAAACGTGGAATTCAGTACAGGACGAATTACAGTATCTGTCGGTTGGATGGAGGCGGCATCGGGACCCACAGGTGATAGTATATCGGGATTGAAATATTGTTGGGATGTTTGATATCCGGCACCTCGGGTGCGGCGTGTAGGACGGCGAGGCATCTTCTACCTGGGTCCAACAAAATTGAGATGCGACCGCCCGGTCTTGGATAGCCTTTAGATTCACTAGTATTTAAAGAACCGCCACCGGCAATCAAAATGACCGACATTGAATACACTACCCCCTCCATGACAATCTCACCGATTCGTGTGAGTACCATGGTGACAACCGCCCATGTGGGTTGTCTTATCAATCTTGACAATCTGTTCGAACAGGTTCCGATTCTACCCTATCCCGTCCTACAAGATGGTATTTTAAAGATGGAATATCGTGCCATCGTCAAAGGAACTTCGTGGAAGGACATTCTGCAAAAGGATGAAAAGGAAGGGAAAACATTCTTCTTCAATCAGGCAACCATTGTGATTCGGAAGGAAGTGGCACCCCTACATTGGAAGGAAATCAACATTAAGTTGTTTCGAAATGGAGGCGTCCAAATGACAGGTGTACGGAGCGAGGAAATGAGCTGGGATGCTCTGCGATGGCTCGTGGCACACGTTCAGACACATTGTACCAAACCGGTGTTTGAGGAAACCGAGGAACGCCCCTTGCACCTCCACAAAATGCAGACACAACTCGTGAATACTGATTTCAGCATTGGTGCCAAAATTCGTCGTGATACTCTTTACAAGCTGTTAAGTGAGAAGTACCATCTGACAGTGAGTTATGAACCCTCCATTTACCAGGGCGTGAAGACGAAGTACTTTTACAATGCCGAGCGTCCCACAGGATGCCCGCGCGGTCTATGCCCCTGTGAAAAACTCTGCAAAGGAACAGGTGATGGATCCAAACTCGGCGCCTGTAAGAAAATTACGATTTCGCCCTTCCAAACCGGCCAGGTTATCATAACGGGTGCCAGAACACTCGACCAGATCATGGAAGCCTATGAATTCATGAAAACCCTGTTTGAAACCCATGCGGACGAGGTACTGCGGAAGAATTATATTTGCCCTACTGCTCCCACAGCCCCCACATCCGCTGCTAAAAAAACGGGGTGGATTTCGCATCCTGCGCCCCGCAACGTATTTCATATTCCGGTCGAGAATATTCAGTCGTAAGTAGGAATATGAAGTCCAAGACTACGAGGCGGAATACTGGAAAAGCCACACGTAATAACTATTATTTTTTACGCAATAATACACGACTTGCCAACAGTACACGTAAGATCCTGAAAAACGTGCGGAATCACATGAAATCCGGAAAAACACTGAACCGTCGTATAACAAATTATATACGCCGATCCGTTGCAAATGAACTGAATACCAAGGGAACAAATGTCTACAAAATAGCGGCAACGGGTCGCTACTAGACCCCTTTCGTTCAATTGCCAAAAAAACCTTCCTCTTCCGGACCAGAACATGGCCGCAGCCGCAACCGCAGTAACAGCAGTAGATCTGGAAATCCCGTCCGAGAAGACTCTGGCATATGCCGCCCGCATCGCCATTGAACGTGATATGCCAATCATGCTGGATTACTATGTAGATACTCGTGATAACAAGGCTTTCCTGGGTGAGGACTCTACTACTAAGGACAAGATGCTGGTGCGCAGTGAGGATGAATATACTTCCCCGATTGCGAAAATCCTGCGCGTGGAAGAGGACTTTGTTGTGATCACTGAGAACTCCATCTACATTGTGAGCCGCAACATCAAGAAGCGTATTATCTCATCACCCACTGCATAAATTTTTTGTAGGAATTTAAATAGAAAATGAATAAGTCTACATCCAATACCATATTTGTTGTAGGGTTTCTGTTGGTAGCTGTCATGACTGTAAGTATGTTCTGGAAGAAGACAGAGGCATTCCAGATGGGACCTAGTGCAATGATGGCTCCCAGGGCACCTAGTGCAATGATGGCTCCCAGGGCACCCAATCAACAAATGAGAGATCTAATCATGCGTGTAGATGGTGATTTAGTGAAGAGAGCTCAAAATCTCAAAAATGTACCAATTCTACCAGTTTTGGATCAATTTAAACGCGATGTTATGAACCGCGAAACATATGCAAAAACATTGGGTACAGCATATTTCCCATTACCTTCACAAGTGCAAGAGGTATATAGAATGGTCGGTGGAATTAAACTACCTACCTTTTAAATATCTAAAAAATCATTAGAATATGAGGAATTCTACAACAACTACATTGGTTGTAGTAGCATTTCTGTTAGTAGCTGTGGTATTCATAGGTCTCGTTTGGAAAAAGAATGAGGCATTTCAAGTGCAAGCCCCATCTCAGGCCCTGAAATCTCCTACAGCAGTCATTCAATCTCCAACACGTGCGAAGGCACCTACAGCAAGAGCACCAAGTTCCAATCACGCATCAGTAAACTCCATTCAGAATAAAATCATGCGTATCGATACACAACTTATCCAAACAAGTCGACGATTTTCGGAAGGAATTGCATTCTTGAAAGCAAGTTTGAAAGAGCGGGAAACTCAATCCAAAAAGTTAGAACAAATGGGGATAAAAGCTCCCGTGCTTCCTACAGAGGTTGCGAAATTTCTTGATATGCTAAAAATATAAGTGTATACAGTAAGAGTTTATGAAAGTATTTAATATACTTATTCTAATTGCCATTCCAGTTGTGGCAATTCGAATCTGGCAAATGTTCCATATAGAATCATTTCAAAAAAAAGTACCCGATGATATTGTAAAACTCGATCAACAAATCTTAACGTTAACAAACACATTGATGACTACCATGCGTACATATGGAACTCTTCTGAATCGTCGCAAGGATTTGGAGGCAAATTATATTAAGACAGGTGGTAAACCAGTTGCCTATCCTGACAATGTTATTACTTTTATGAAATTTATACGTCCTATTTAGAACATGATTTCGAATCTACGTACATTTTTGGGATTTGGAGGCTCCCGAAAGCAACGGGGCGGACAAACATGTCCCGAGCAATTTGCGGTAGATTCTTCTTTGCCCCAAGGAGAAGCATTCCTCAAAATGAACCAGAAATACCACGGAGGCCGCCGCACTCGCCGATCCATGAAGGGTGGTGCAGCTGATATTGAAGCTGCGTTCACACCCATCCCTGAGGATATCCATGTACGCGCTGGAACCGCTGTGCTGGACCAGGCAATCGCTGACTTGGCAAAGTTTGCACCCCAAACCCAAAGTGGTGGAGCACAGCTGTCCGGTGCACCCATTGATGCGCCTCCCATGTTACTGCGTCCCGAGGATGAACCTGCTGCCTTCCTGAATCCCCAGTGGGTGCAGGAAAATGTGGTGAATCCCAACTTTCATGGACCCGACTCTGCTCTGGTGCAGGCACCCACTGGCGGAGCACGGAAGGGTCGCAAAAGCCGTAAGGCCCGTAAGAGCCGCAAGGCAATGAAGGGCGGACGCAAGAGCCGCATGGTGTGCCGCAAGGGACGCAAGAGCCGCAAGGCCATGAAGGGTGGTAAAAAAACCCGTAAGGGTCGCAAGGGAAGCAAGGGTCGTAAGACATCCCGTAAACACTAGAAATGCCTCCGTAGGTCCACTTCTTCCATAACAGGTCGTCCATTTTCAAATTCTATAAGACGATTCTCAATAAGGACTCGTTTTATAGGTGTATAATATACCACCTCCAAACACCACAACGGATTGGGTGGACCCATTTGCGAACAAAGACGATCTACACGCAACCCTTCGCATCGCACATCCATCCATCGGGTCGCACTCGGAAGTGCCAACATATGAGAGCCAGGTAAGGAATTATGTAGGAATTGTAGGTGCGTCCAGGAATGTGTCAGATGTACGATGCGCCTCGGACGTACTAGGCGTGTCATGGGAGTCCAAGGAAGAAACAAATCCATTTTACATGCTCCCCGTTTCCTCATCTACCCCACTCTCAACTTTGGCAAAGGTCTTAGCCTACCATACGCTGTAAGATACGGAAATAAAGCGTTTGGATATGTGTTGGAAACACAACACGTTTTGGATCTTCGTCATCCGACCATTCTTCTGTTGTCTCCTCTCCCATCTCGCGACGAAACACTTCCACTATCCACAAATGATGCTTCTTGGTTCTGTAATAAGGAATGCCTTCCTCGATCTTGTATGGAATGCCTTCGCTGGTCGATTGGGAGAATGTCAAAATATCCGGAAAATCCTTGTCTTCGATGTAATAATGTCCGTCGAAGACAAGTACGCCCTCTGTCCCACGATCCTCCAATGAAATAAATCGCGAAACATAGGGTGCATGTGTATTACGTGATTGCCGAAAGAATACCGAGGTTTCCTGCATTGTTCCTTACTCAATCGCTCTATTTTCCGGTGAGTGTGTGAGGAACGAGAGGAATCACATCGGCACCTCCTACCGTCTCCTCGCCTCCTAGGAAGGAACGCAGTTGTGCGCGTTCCTCCGCCGTCCATTCACGTTGTGGTGGATCAACCAATACTTGCATATAGAGAGTTCCAAATCCGGTAGAGGCTGGCATACCCTTGCCTTCGGCTTTCAGGACAGCCCCATGCACCAGGGGCATACCGACCCATCGCACATGGATGGGTGCCCCACTTGGATGTCCCTGTAGGGTCTTTTGGAATCCCAGAATCGCCTCGGCAAATGATATATAGACTGTGGTATGCAGATCAGTTCCCCGCCATTCCCATCCCCCTTCCTCTTCCACCCGCTTCAGTGTCAGAACAACGTCGCCAGGCTCCTCGAAGTCCGGTGTATCCGAACATTCCCCCGCAAACACCAAAGTCTGGCCGTCGCGCATCCCAGGCTTAATCTGGATCACCAGCTCCTTCTCCTGCTCCTTGAAACGCTTTCCATGGCAGGATCCACATGGCTTCAGGATCCGTTTGCCCTCACCCGAACATACATCACACGGCCCCGTTGATTGGGCGACCATACCTGGACCAATCATACGTGCCATCGTGCGAACCCCGCGTCCCCCACACGGTCCACATGGCTCCGATTTCTCCGCACCGGATGCTCCACAGGCAGTACATCGGCGTTGCTGGCTAAATTTCAGTTTGATTTCGCGCCCACTGTAAAAATCGGCTAGACGCAAACCAATATCTGAATGCTTGTTGGGTGCTTTACCTGGTCGTCTACGTGGCGCACCTCCACCGCCACCAAAAATTCCCCCAAACATTGACCCAATATCAAAGGCTACCCCTGGCATCCCAAACGGTCCCATGCCCCGCATAAACTCGAACGGAATACCTCCCGCTGCCATTCCCATATCCCCACTCTCCTGGCCGTCTACCGATCCCGTCATATCGTACATACGCCGCTTCCCCTCATCGGACAAGACTTCATGCGCCTGTTGGATCGCCTTGAACTCCTCGGCGTTCCCCCCTCGATCAGGATGTTTCTCGCGCGCCAGCGTCTTATAAGCCTTGCGGATTTCTTCTACAGAAGCATCACGCCCCACACCGAGTGTTTCATATAATGAAGGCATTCGGAATTCTATCTGTTGGAACTGCTGGTGTTCCTTAGACCTTTTGAATCAAGCAATGTATCCCAATTTGATTTATGATATTCCATAGAACCACTGCAATTATAATTCTCAACATACTGACGAGTATCGGATTCAAATGGTATAATTCTTATAACTGAATGGCATGCACCCATTTTAATTATACAATAGGAAATGAAGGATCCATCAGAATACCACATTGGCCGTGGGGTGCAAATTTGGATCCACGTGCCAGACGAATGTATCCTTGTTCGCCCCATTCGGGTCCCCAGGAATTTTTGACTTTCCAATAATCCTGGGGCTGTCCGGTATAATCCGTTCCATATCCCACTACCAACACACCATGATCCAGGTTCGTTCCGCAGGCATCCGAGACAATGCCCCCCATGTAGAATTGCCAATCGAGTCCATCGGCTTCGACGGCAACTGAGACGGGCTGTTGGGCCACCGCGGCCATCAGGGCCGTTTCATTGTTGGGTTGGACGTCCACAAACGAGGAAATGTGGGCGACGGGGGTGCATGTGTGGCAGCTTCCATTGGCACCTCCACCGGATGTGTAGGGATATGCGGCCTCCGAACAGATGCCACCATTCTTGATTATGTAGGTAAAGGCCTGATCCATCAGACCGCCATTGCATCCCATGTTGCCCTCGGGACCCGAACAGTCCACCAGCTGCTGTTCGGACAAGGATACTAACTGTCCTTGTTTGATGAACCATGCACCTTCGACGGAACCAGTAGTTGAAAAAGACCAACAAGAACCACATTGTCCCTGGTTCTTCACAGGTGTAACGGCGCCTGCAGCGACCCAATCCACTTCATTCGGCAATTCGGTGTAGGGAAAAAAGAAGGGTTCGTGTGTATGTGGTGTGGGTACATATCCCTTGCGTCCCGCAAATTCCTCGGGATGTAGATCTGCAAACTTATTTAGCCCCAATACAACAGTTCTACCACGCATACGATTCCGTTCTTCGATCCTGTAGGAATTCTTGGTAAACACAACCTCACGGTATGCCTGCTCCTCCACGGTTGCATAGGACTTCCCATGGCGTTCCATCCATTCAGAAAAAGGAGAGGCGGATGCCAGGGCCAACAGAGTCAGAAACAGCATTTTCTATACAGAAATGCGATTTTCTCTTTAGATTAGTTAACAATCCAAACAGTTTCACGTGCATCAATAATTCGACCTGCAACAATTGCGTCTTTATTCTCCACGTGAATCATGATATCCGAAGGGTCTTCCACAAGTCCAACAACCTCCATGAGAAATTCTTGGACCGTTAATTCAGATGCATTCTCAAACATGCAAAACACATCGTACCCTTTGACACCCTTAGGACTGACAAAACCTTCCCACACCAGTTGATTGGTTTCAGGAATGTAATGCGCTGTAAAGTAGTAGTGTGGTTTGTATATACTATTGACTTCCATGCATGTTTGTATTGTATCGGAGGTTTTTACGTGTTGGAGAAATGTGGAACGGAGAAGGGAAGAAGTGGAACTCATGTTGGACATGCAGCATACATTGGATAGCAAAAGAAACTTTCAATTTTATATTAACAACACTTGCTCTTGCGGCTCTTGCTCTTGCGGCTCTTGCTCTTGCGGCTCTTGCTCTTGCCACTTATACGCAGATGTTTCCCACCAACTATGGGATCATTGTTTACATTAACTGGATCATTTGTTGCAATTTGTGGAACACGAATGCGAGCTAGGCAATATTTGTGAAAGGGTGCTCCTTGCAAATGTTTAAATCTTGGATCTTCCGGAATATATTTATCAGGATAAAAACTGCTACTTATTGCAGCCGCTCCATAAACGTCTTCTTGAGATGAATCAAAAAAATCATATTCTTTAAAATACGCTTTCGCTTCCATTAAAGTACCTTTAAACCTATCTAGGCATGTAGTTGCACCCCCAGAATCGTCATATATTATATCAAGTGCAATCAAATAATAATTATAGTATGGAATTTCACCACCATTTTGCGGATCTTCATTTTCAGCATATTCAGAAGTACCTTCAACTGTATCAAATCGTTCAATACGAAGTAGCATAAAATCTCTATGACTCTCTCCTGCTAAATTACCAAATTTAGGTTCGTTTGGTATACGCCCAATCCAATTTCCACCATATGAAAGTGCATGATCTACTATAGTCTCAACACCATCAACACCTGTGTCAGTTAAATCATCGTCTTTGGATAACCAGTATAAATATCGCCATTTTTGTCTTAAAATTTGTCTTGCTTCTTCGGGAGTCTGATTCTTTAACGCGTCAATACAGACTCCTTGATGCAAAGCAAATAGATAAAAATCAAATCTACGTGGCATCTTTATTTGGTGTGGCTTTAAAGATTATGATGTAAGAAGGGTATAAAATGGATACTCTGTATTCCCAGGATCATATCCGAACATTCCTACAAAATCATATTGATGATCCGCCTCATTTAATGTTTTTTGGGCCACCAGGATGTGGAAAAACTGCCATGGCGCGCTACTTTCTCACGGCCTATCTGGATTACCATGGCGTTCCCCGCGACGAACATGCGAATTACATTCTGGCTCTGAATTCTGTAGATGACCGTGGAATTGGAACCGTACGGGGTCAATTGACGGAATTTGTCCGAAGGACGCGTCGGTATCCCAATGCGAAGGTGTGGGTGTGGATGGATGATGCCGACTCTGTTCCCGTAGTGAGCCAACAGGCTCTGCGGCGTATTCTAGAGAATTACGACATTCATGCAC
>JACCDW010024302.1_pt1 | contig 18216 bp, 25 predicted proteins | sample 7449781 | NCBI WGS metagenome assembly JACCDW01 (sample SAMN15323449, study PRJNA562643) | freshwater metagenome | isolation source: river surface water | place: USA:Blue River Watershed | collected 2017-08-18
AGAGCGGTCTTTTCCATTACGGTTGAATAGAACTCCTCAAAGTCGGTGTTCTCCTGAACCTCGTCCTTGAAGTTAGCCTTAAAGTAGGCACGAGACATGCGACGGAATAGCTTCTTATCGATGCCTAGCTTGTCGCATACCTCATTGGTAGTTTCTTTCTGTAGTTCACGCTCGGCACCAACACGGGTCATGGAGTCATTCATCTCCATAACTGCCTTTCGTAGTGTTTTGCGATCTTCTTCGGTAAGACCCTGAACCGAGCGCTGCTGCTGGTTATGTCCAATCATACTCATTAGTTCACCTCGATAACTGCTGATGGATTAATACAGACTGCGGTTGTTACATAAACGCCGCCGGCATCTTTACATTTATTTTCGTTATTTATTGTAAGATATATGTCTGCTGCTATTGTAGCAATCCACAATACAAACACTACAAAAATAATTTTTTCCATTACTTGGTCTCCAAGGCGATGAAATACTTTAGATTGTTATTGACATTGACAAACTTGGCAAAAGCACCTGCCTGAATTTCAACGTTGTAATCATCAGGAAGGAACTTGAGGTTTTCAGTCTTGAATGTAGCAACAAAGTCCTTGCCAGCATAGTCACCAATCTTAACAGAACCATGATTTGAAGTATCGTTTGCCTTCTCGTGGATCTTGATAAGAAGTTCGCCATTCTTACCAATGACAGATAGGTTTGGAATAGAATTGACCATTGCTCTCTTGATCCAGTTCTGATAAGATGCATTGAGCAAGGTAAACTTAACATCAACATTCTTTAGAGCAAGTTCTTTTTCTGGCGGTGTGATAACGAGGTTTGGTGAACAACCAAGATAGTTGAACTTCATTTCACCGTCAAAGATGCTAACAGAATCCTTCTCAAAGGTAATCTCTGTATTCTTAACTAGTGTGATGTTAGAAAGAAACTGATTGAGGTCATAGATACCAAACTGTGAAGGAATCTCATCCTCAAGAGTTGCCTCAACGAGAATGGACTTTTCAGGAGAGATAGTCTTTTGAACTTTACCTGGATTTAGAACAACACCTGAATTGATCGAGGCAAAGTTCTTGAGAACGGATAGCGTATTGTCACTTAGAATCATAATATACTCCTTGTTATTAAACTTGATGATGAAAGATGGTACGAGGTTTTTCGAGTTGTGTCAAGGTGAATTTTACATTGTCCTTCAAGTTTTCTAATGTGCTATCATTGATCATTGTATAATCCACAGGCTGGTCATTCCATGCCGTTTCTGATATGTGCATCTTAGAAAGTTCTTCTGGTGTAGGATCTTCACCACGACGGACACGAATGATCACACCGCCGGCACTCCGAACAAAATCGATTTCGTTTGGAAAGCGCACATCGGATATAACCACATTCTCATATCCTTGTATGCGCTTTTCTAGAGCGGCAATCCAGATGTTATCTGCAATTCCGTGTCTACAGGCTTCTGTGCCAAACTTTTGTAAGATTAGCCTAGGAGTAACCTCATAACCAAACTTGTGTGACCACCAGGGATCGACACGCTCACGAAAGGTACGGGAGGCATTCGAGTCGCCTTCTAGTAACCCTCGTGGCCACACAAAGATTTGTGACACAGCATCCTTTAAAGCATCAGCAAAAGCAAACTTGGTGTATTGGTGATCTCTCACCAATATGTCACCGACTGTGCCCTTGCCGGAACCGATGTATCCGACAAGTCCTATTATCATCGTAGATTACCACTCAATGCAGCAACGGCAGGAAGATCACCTTGGAAGCCATATGTTCCAACGTGGGTTGTTTTCATCCATGGGCAGAGCCAAATCTTGATACCAATCTTTCTTGACCACTGACAGAACATATAGTCCTCTGAAAGATAACGATGTGACTCAGGATCAATAACTGTATCAAAGAAAGCATGAATGTAACGTGAACCATCAAAGTTAGCCTGACCAACATGATCTGGCTTATAGTTCAATTCTGGGTATGCTTCCTTGAACTTGTCAAACACTTCACGCTTGACCATCATATAACCTGTGCCAATCTCCATAACTTCGACTGGTTCAGTTACACGGAAAGATGTGGTACCTGGAACAGGATTGAACACAAAGTCACCTGTAACCTGGTCTAGTTCATTTGGAGTAAAGCCATCACGCAACTTGATCTTGTCATTATCAACTACACTATTCTTCTGAATAGCATTGACAATGTTTGACCAGTTGATTGACTTCTTTGGATAAGGACCGCCGATGATATCTTTGTCTAATGCTAGGAGTGCTAGAACATCCTGTGGATTGAAATTGATATCAGCATCGATGAATAGTAGATGGGTGCAACCAGAACGTAGAAACTCATCAACCAAATAGTTTCTTGCACGAGTGATTAGAGACTCATTAAAGATGAATGAGAAACGACATTCAATGCCATACTGGATGCAGATTGCTTGAAGATCAAGACATGCTTTGGCATAAAGACCAAGACACTGGCCACCGTAGCAAGGTGTGGCAACAAATAACTTTTTCTTTCTCAAATCATCAGTAGAGATTTTGATTTCCATATTATTCTCCATACACGAAAAGCGCAGGAGCAAAACTGCCCCTACGCTTTTATATAGTAAAGTTTTAAGTATTAACCAGCAAAGCGATAGAAAGCGGTGCGCTTGCCATCAACGTCACGGTAGTTGGTGTAAATGTTATACATTTCACGAAGATCATAAACACGCTTTGAAACGTTCTCACGAGGAACACGAGCCATACGAGCAACTGCATCAGCAGTAATGCCAGCACCCTTGTTATAGCGACGAAGAACGTTTTCAATCTTCTCAATCTGAGTCTTACGTGGTGTAGCCATAATATATTTTCTCCATTCAAAGTTATCGGTGTTGGTGGTCGTGAAAGGAAAGGACCCGTGTATAACCACCAACACCATTTTATTATACACGGGTATTCTTGTGTTACTTAGAAAGCTACCTCAACAGTATCTTCGGCACTCGCCTGTTCAGCCACAGGAGCCGGATCAACCGTCTCGTCCACTTTCTTGTAGAGTTCCATGAAGGCATTTTTTGTATCCACATCAAAACGGTTTAGACAAAGTTCGATAGCCTTGACCTTATTCTGGCCAAAGATGCCATATGCCTCACAAATGTGGACAAGACGGCGAGTTGAGATGATTTCAGACAAAGCACCTTCATAGAAGGACTTGCGAATAACATCAGCCCAAGTCACCAACTTATCAACAAAGTCAGTGGCTTCAATACCAGAAGAACCAAGGACATTGTTAAGGATCTTGCTTTCGATCTTAGCAGAAGGATATTCCTGTTCCATTGTAATGGAGAAACGCTCAAGAAACGCTTCATTCATAACATTGGTACCGATGAAACGACCATCATCAGAGCCTTTGCCTTTAGTGTTAGCAGTAGCAATGACATTGAAGCCAGCGGCAGGATGAACCACACGATTAGTCTTTTTAAGATAGACAGCCTTGCCTTCAAGGACAGGCTGGAGACACATCATCTTATTAGAACCAAGATCCACTTCATCAAGAAGAAGAACGGCACCACGGTTCATTGCCGTGATAACAGGACCATCCTGCCACACAGTTTCACCATTAACAAGGCGGAAACCACCGATCAAGTCATCTTCATCAGTTTCAATTGTGATATTAACACGAACAAGTTCACGCTTTTCTTGGGCACAAACCTGCTCAATCATCATGGTCTTGCCGTTGCCAGAAAGACCAGTAATGTAAGCGGGATAAAACTTGCGAGACTTGATAATAGAACGAACATCAGCAAAGTTACCGAACGGTACATAACCAGTAGCCTTTTCAGGTACAAGAGAAAGTTCCGCATTTTGCGAAAGAACGGACGGAGCAACCATTGCCACAGTAACAGACGGCTCAACGGGAGCCAGTTTCGGAGCCTTAGCAACGGGTTTGGCAGTTGACTTAGGGTTAGTGCCATTTTCAAACATAGCATAAACGCCACGACCAATACGGCGGGTCGTATCATTTAGCAGCCAGTTAGGACGGTCAAGATTATACTTTTCACAAATCTCAAGGACCTGCGGACGGGTGATTTCACGGATAGCACCGAACTCGAAACGAACCTTATCGAGGAACTCGGTACGATCAATACGCTTAGCCATAATGTTTCCTTTCACTGAATCATCATTATATACGGAGTATAGCATAACCGGGTGGCTTTGTCAACCACCCGGTAAGTCATTGTTTTTATGCTGCTTTCTTAGAATGACCAGCGATCCGTTCCACAAAGTTGCGGAGAAGGACACGGTTGACAGTCTTTTTAGCGGCAAACTTGGAGAATGCCGAAGCCATCTTTTTAACGGTCATCTTTTTGGTACCGCTATTGTCGATTTCCAGTTCATTGTCTGTATCACGCATAGCCGACGTATTGATAATGTAATATTCATCATAGCCGGCACTCTTGACAGGATAGAACTTGTTATCTGTCCAGAACTTGCGGGCTTTGAGTAATGCCTCTGGGTTACCGTTAGAGACATTAAAATCATTATCGATACGTTTAAAGTTGTTATACTCATACAGGAAGAAACCAACAAGGTTACAACCAGTGCTATCTTTCAGAATACGGAGCAACGTATTGGTGTTGTCACGGGTATGATACCAAAGATGAGGATACCAATCATACGTTTTGTTAGTATTGGGATCCACATAAAAGTACCGAGTGTTATGACCTTTGGTATAGTTGCGAGGTTCGGTCGAATGTTCAATACCGTTAGCACCATTGGAATCACCGTCAGTCAGCCAAACGACATTGGTGATTTCCAGTTTGTTGCGGTTAGTAAAGTCTTTAACAACCTTAGGCGCAATCATGATAGCATCATTAAGAGGCGTACCACCCATACCATCAGACTGTAGGTAAATACCCATACCAGCAGCCCAAAGGAAGGACATTGCAAAGTTCATTTCTTCCGTGTTCATACGAGAAGAAAGGAAGTTGCGAAGAACCACACGGTCACCTTTGATAACATTCTGTTTACCGATATAGCTAAAAGGATTGTCACCACCACAATCTTTGAAGCCATACACCTCGAAAGGCACTCCGATTTGTTTGCAGAACAAGCAAAGGGAGAACAACTGTTTCATTGTTTCTTTAAGGCTGTAATGCATCGAACCAGACCAGTCAATGAACATCACAAAGCCGTGGTTCTTACCTTTCGGGATAACCGACAAACGGCGGAAGATATCGTCATTATACTTGTAAGAATGTAGTTTATTGGTATCGATAACACCAGTTTTAGCCACATTGATACGAGCATAAAGTTCGGCGGCCTTACGCTGTTCAAACTCCTTGACCATGAAAGAGATGGAATCTTTTTCTTTCGTTTTCCAAGTCATCATATCCGCACGAGCAATCGTGTAATACTCTTGAGTAACGCCACGACCATAAGCATCACGGCGAAGGCCAGCAAGTTCTTCACGCCAATCTTTCAAAACAACCTTAAAGTCATTGATTGCTTTGTCCCAATTGACAGTCGGCATTGTTACATAAACGAAAGTGGAGTTTTCGTTCTTAACAATTTCTTCCGACTTACGCTGCCAGTTATCGTCCGTTTCAGAACGAGGTGCATTGATCGGACGGTCGGCAGGACCAGCACCTTTGCCAGCATGAGCCGAGCCGTTGATATCACCTTCACCAGGATTTAGACCTTGGCTTTCACCATATTCGTCGCCATCACCTTCATCGTCATATTCATCACCGTCACCATCACCATCAATGTCAGCATCATCTTCTCCTGCGGTTAAGGTAAGAGCCATTTCATTTTGTTCTTCAAGTTTCTTCTTACAGAAGGTATAGATTTCTTCTGTAATAGAAACAACCTCTGCCCAAGTTTCAGCAAGTTCAACCTTGCGAAGCATAACCTTTTCTTCGGTAGAGAAAGTCAAGTTCATATGAACGTTACCACCCTTGAAATACATATTCAAGCGGTCAATAAAGTTCATAGTATTGATATCACGTTTAGCCGTGCCGAAGAAGTCACGTTCGGCAAGTTCCTTGTAACCAATAAGATAGTTACGACGGCAGCCAGGATAACGGCGCTTTTGACGCTTATCGATACGGGCATCCTCAATAACATTCAAGAAGCCTTGAACGGTACGACGGAGAGCCTCGGTAACTTTTTCACCAGGGAAAACTTTAGCGGCAATATCGTCAGCCGTTTGCTTATATACTTCCGCTTCGGGAGTATCAAGGGCATGACCAGTCTCATGAACCAGAAGCAAATCTTCCAGATCATTAGAGATACCCTGCCACACGGGAAGCATAAGGACACGGTTCTTAAGATCAAACGCAGCCGTTTTTAGAGACGGGTTACGCTGGATGGTAATGTTTTCAGTGGCGAGAAGTTTTGCCAGGAGAGACTTGTCAGACATATGAATCCTTTCACGATTTTCATAAGTATAGCAAATCCGGACCGTTTTGTCAAGTCCGTTTAGGATCAATCACTTACGGGTAGTTTACTCAAGATCCACGCTACGGAATAGATGATAATGTAAACACCAGCCACCAAAAGGAATATTTCCGCAATGGACTCGTGGTGCTTTAGCGTATCAAAGTCAAAGTATGTCGGAGTATATTTCATGCCTTTTTCACCCTCTTGTTAAACTTGGCACCTGCGATATGTGCGATATGTTCATCAATGTTTTTCAATCGTAGATATTTACAAAGTGTATCAACCACGACCGAATCTCTTTCAGCTTTTGTGATATACTTTACATAGACAGGATCACCATGACGAATGAATCCAGTGCGTCTAACTTTCTTTGCAGCAGAATGACCTTCATCTTCTCTGGACTTATCAGCAAGTTCTTTCTCAAATCTATACACTCTATATCGGATGTTACCTTCACCAGCATACATACATTCATACTGGTTAAAGTCACCTTTATGATAGATAAGATAAAGACCTGGTGTATCAGGAAGTTCTGTCATTGGAATATCAAGTGTTACACCAGTTTCAGTAGTATCACTAATAACCTCTACAAACTCTTTTTCAGAAAGGCGTTCATAGACTTTCTCCGCAACATCATGTTCTGATAACACCACATTACCACTTGTCAAATCATAGTGTGCCATTTTATCTTCCAACTTGAGATAGATATTTGTCTTTCGTTTCTTCCCAATCCATATAGATTAGGTCATCATAGAAAAGAGTTTCGGTAGAGAAGGATCCTCGTTCATTCAAGGAACGAATCCGTCTTGCTACATACTTTTCCTTCCACAGATTTACCAGATAATCATAGCTGGTATCGAACGACTTGTCAAGTTTATCTTCGGTGATTTCCTTACGAAGAAACTCATTGGTGTTGTTATACAAAGGACTGAAATAGATACCACGAGCATGTTCGGAACGAATAAGGTCCTTTGGAATGTCCAGTGTAGAATAGATGAAAGTATAGGAACGGTTCTTATGATCACGCTTGTAAGGCATGCCATCAAGGTTCTTGGCAATGTACCATTCAAAATACTTTCTTGTATGGTTCTTCTTCAACCAATCAAGCATTAACTTTACAGTTGGCTTTCTTGTTTCATAGGACACGGAACCGCTGGTGTAACCCATCTTCTTCCAATGTTTCAGATTATCATACTGTGAAAGACCGCCAGCTTTCTTCTGTCCATATAGAGAAGTGGTAGTAACACCAACAAGGGTATCACCATACTGCCTTTTCCAATCTTCCTGTACCTTATCAGTAAGGCACATCAATGCCAGTAGTTTACCACCAACATAGTTAAAGCCAAGCGGCTGTAATGGAACGATAGTAGAACCGATGGCTGTGTGGTTGATCATGCCTTGATTGGTCTTAACGTCACGATCCCAGCCAATATACTTGTCACGAGGAGTTAGATCGAGGAAGTCAGAGGAAATACAGATAACACCCAGGTACTTACCTGAAACCGAATCAGACACAATGTAAGATAGATTACGTCCGATGTTGGAGTTATTCTTCATTGTAGAAGTGAAGTCACGAATGGTGTTCCATACACTCTGCTGATTGTCCTCAGGTGCATAGATCAACTCTGGCTTTAGCTTTAGATAATCGTCAGGCTGTTCTGGAATCCAGATGTTATCTTTGATACGGAAGATTTCAACATCTTGATAGCCATCAATAAGCACCTGTTCCTGATACATGGCGTTGTATTCAGTAGGATACTTGATATGAATTTCAAGCCACTTTTGATAAAGTGTATATTCTTCTACCGTCATCTTGGACACATTGGTAAGGTCCTCGATGACAGCAGCTTTTAGTTCGGCATCAGAAAGTGCATCTGGTGCCACAAATGTTTCTTTAAACTGATCCCACTGGCGTTCAACGGATTCAAGTTCTTCATTGCTCTTTGCCACTCATATCTCCATTATGTATTAGTTCAAATGCGTCATCAGGGAATGTTTTGTTGTAAGGCATACCTTTCAACGTCACAACACCAGCATCGGCTATCATCTTCTCTATAATATATATCTCGTCTGTAAGAAGGTCACGACTGACATAAGGAAAGCCTGGTTTCAGTCTTACAACATCACCAGACTTGAATGTTTCGAAGTTCTTTCTTATTTCCATCGTTGCGTGATTTCTTTTACTCGTTCCTGCATAAACTGTTCTAGAATTTCACGGACGTTATCATACTTTGGGTTCTTGATATGATATAGTTCCTGTGTGTAAGCGAACTTGATAATCTGTTCATGTGAATAGTTATGTGTAATGTGAGGATCAATTTTTTCCATACTGCTTACTCCAAATGAAGTTGTTGGCATTAACAATGAAACGAGCCACACAATTCATAAACGAGGAGTTCCAAAACCAGTGATTGTACCTCATAGAATGTATCCTTTCGAGATTAGACCGACAATATAGATTACACTGATCACCGCCTGAATGGTCATTAGAGACCACTTGCGCCACATATAACCGACAACAAACCAACCAACGTTACCTACAAACTGGAACATGATGTTGGTTGGGTAGATATTCCATGCTGTTAGAACGGCGCCGATGATAACCAGTGCTGTTGATAGCCATTCAAGGACAAACTCATAACTAAATTTCATCTAACTTCTTTCCTTCCATACCAACGACAAGTTCCAATCCGATAACATACTTATCACTGTCACTGTTGTTTGGTGTAGTCCAGTGATCTAAGGAAGATTGGAATATCACAATGTCACCTTCATTCATACTGACATTATACTCGCCATAGTTCGGAATGTCAATAACTAATTCACCAGCGTTCCTTTGTGTCTTTAGGTAAAAGAGAGCACCGATGATTAAGGTCTTATGCCTATTCAGGTCGTTATGATTATGTCTTGCTACGAATGTTCCAGGTGGGTATCTGTTAGCCCACATACCTGCTATTGGAGCATCCTGTTCCTGTATAGAGATACTTTCAAGGTAATCTCTAACATTCTGTTTAAGGAACGGTATAAAGTCTTTAAACTCTTTCCATTCATATAGCTTTCTACCATCACCGTCTTTGTTATGAAACGAGCAACTACCATTAGCAATGAAGCCAGGAAAGTTATTGGGTTGACTTGTTATGCCTTTGATCTTGTCTATTACAGTTTCATATAACTCATTGGTAGGGTAACTTGTCTTAAGTATTTTGGTTGTACCTATTTCAAGTATCATCTTAGAACAAGCCAAAATCTTCTATAGTGGTTCATGTCTTTTGGATTTGGATGTTTTATCGGAATCCAGTTTTCATTCCAACTATAGAAGTGGTTGTTTTTGATATCAGGCTGCAACCATTGTCCGACCGAATCAAGTTCTGCCGTATCATACCGAATGAACTTACAACCAAGATCGGTAAGATGACCTTCTATTAACTCTTGCGTTAAGTTAGGACTCTTACACTTATAGGTGCCGTATATCGGATGATCTGTTACTTTTGAAGGTGATACTAAAGTCTCAAGTATCATGGTATTGGTGTGATTGAGGGCACATTCCAAGTCCTGTTTCCAGTTTTCGATATGATACAGGACACCAAGGTGTAGAACCAAATCAAACTTTTTACCCATTTCATATGGCTTGTTTTGGTCGATAAGTTGGGTCTTTGGCATAAAAGCAAACTCGTTTAACTTATCACCAATACTATTCAAGTGTTCATAACGAGCATCGGAAAAAGTAACATCGGCACCAAGTTTCAATAACTCAATACCGATATCACCGTGTGCCGCACCTAACTCAAGAACAGTTTTATCATTGAACCAGCTTGCACCAAAGATATCAACAATTCTATTGACTCTCTTGTTGGTCCATTCTTGATAGAAAAGGAAGTTCATTACCAACCCATTTGTGATAGTCCCTGCCATAGGCTATCAACGTTATATGACTGGTAACCATACTGTGTGTTATAAACGTAGGTGATCATTCACTTTTCTCCTCAAAGATATCATCAAGATTAACATCTAATGCCTTAGCAATTCGTCTAAGAACTTTAACATTCTCTTCCTTCTCGCACTTATGCTGATTGGTAAGATCGTCATATGCCTTAGCAGCTTTAAGCAATTCCTTAAGTTCCATCATTTCCTTACGGAGCTGTTCGAACTCGGCTCTTGAAACTGGATTGTAATTCAATCCACCTGTTGGAAAACCTACACCAGGAGTACCAGGAATACTAGGAATACCGTTATACTTCCACTGGTCATTCTTTTGCCAGTAATCTGTAACCATAGAGACTGCACACATACTATTCATCCTTTGTCATGATACTAAAGTTTTTGACTTTCTGGAACTGTAGTGTTCTTTGAAACTTATCGACCATTGTATCCTTGTGAGAGATAACAAAGACATTGGTGCCTTCATGACCAAGATCCCACATGATACGAATGAACTCATCAATACCAGATGTGTCCATAGCACGATCTAAGATTTCATCGAACACAAGTATATTAACATTCACACTATTCTTGAGTTTGGCAATCTGTCTCCATGTTAGAAGAATAGCCAAGTCAATTCTTAACTTCTCTCCTTCGGAGAAGTTATGGTATGAGAACTCGTCTCTATATCTTGACTTGATGGATTCTTCAAAGGATTCGTTAATATTGAAGTTGACAAAGAAACCCAGTTTTGCCAAGTATTTGTTGATGTGCTTGTTGATGATAGGAAGATATTGTTTAATAATCTTCGTCTTGATTCCTCCGTCCTTGAGTAGAGTAGTGGCAAGGTCGATATACTGTCTTTCATCTAAAAGGGTCTCCTTCTCCGCTTGGAGGGTGGAAATATCATGTTCCACTGTTTCGAGTTGTCGTTCTGACTCTTGGGTGGTCTTATCTGACCCCACGAAGGATTCAATCTGCTCAACAACTTGACGCAGATTATTAGCAATATGGTTATAGGAAGACTTAGCAGATGATAGACCCATTTTAAGTTCGTTGATCTTGGTGAGGACTTCATCGATTTTCTCAATGTCTGAAAGAACGGAGCTTATTTGCTCTGTAACTTTATTTAGTCCATCCTCAATTTCTGTAATCTTCTTAGTGTTAGTTGAAACCGTCTCACTCTTGAATGATTCTCCAATAGTCTGCCGACAAGTAGGACAAGTATCATTCTCCTCAAAGAACGAATTATCTTTGCGTAAACGTTCAACATTGTTCTCCATCTTAGCTTTAAAGCCAATGAGTTTGGAATGCTTTGTCTTTAGTGTTGTGAGATCCAAGTCTTCTTCCATTGCCTTCTCAAGCAATACTTTATGATTACCTACACCAACCTCTGCTGATTTAAGATCAAGTTCTAGATCCTCTTTCTTTGTCTCTAGTTCTTTTAGCTTTTCTTCACTATTAGCACGTAGGGACTTCAAGGTCTTTTCGATGTAAGACTTGTTATCTTCCTTGCTTGATAGTTGAACACGGTTACGCTCCAAGTCTTCTTTGTTGACTTGAAGGCGTGTCTTTACTACATTAGACATAGCGGTAAAGATTTGAATGTCCAACAACTCCTCAATAACAGCACGGCGATCATTGGCTGATAGCTGCATGAATGGAGTGAACGATGCTGAACCTAGAATGACAATTTGACTAAAGGATTTATAGTTCATCTTGAGGATATACTTCTCTAGATGTTCCTGATAATCCTTGGATGCTGCATCTTGATTAACCATAACATCCTCGCAATAGATTTCAAAGACGTTAGGCTTCGCACCCCTAACGACCTTGTATCTCTTATTGCTTACTGTAAATTCAATTTCTACAAGACAGTTCTTTTGATTGATAGAGTTGACGACATTACCCTTGTTAACTTTACGGAATGGTTTACCGAAAAGAACAAAGGTAAGGGCGTCGAGAAAGGTGGACTTACCAGCACCATTGTGACCCATCATGAGAGTATTCTTATGGGAGTCTAAGGCGATTTCAGTCCACACATTTCCAGTCGAAAGAAAATTTTTATATCTAATCACATGGAATGTTATCATACTTTAAAAGTCTCGGTTAGGCTTCTTTCCTTGTAACAAGTCCTTGATTTCATCTCCGGACAATGTTTCGTATTCTAACAGACCATTAGCTAGTATGTCAAGATCATTTTTCTTTTCCGTTAGAATACGCTTAGCCGTATTGTAACCGTTCTCAACAAACTTTAGGATTTCTTCGTCAACTAGCTTCTGTGTCTTTTCAGCAATCTTAGGTGCATGGAACACATCGGCATTAGGAGTTGAATAAGCCATTCTTCCTAGTGCATCAGAGAAACCATATTCGGTGACCATTGCTCGGGCTAGTTGTGTAGCCTGCTGGATATCACCAGATGCACCAGAAGAAACTTTATCCTGACCAAAGATCATTTCCTCTGCTACACGACCACCCATAGCCATTGCTAGTTGTGAAATCATTTCATCATAGTGCATGGAGATTTTATCACGCTCTGGTAGAGACTGAACCATACCTAGCGCACGACCACGTGGAATGATCGTTGCTTTGTGAATAGGAACAGAACCAGGCATATTGAGAGAAACGAGAGCATGACCAGCCTCATGATACGCAGTCATCTTCTTTTCTTCTATAGTCATTGCAAGAGTGCGGCGCTCTGGACCCATTAGAATTTTATCACGAGCATCCTCGAACTCTTTTGTAGTAACAATACGCTTTGAACGTCTGGCTGCCAGTAGTGCTGCCTCGTTAACAAGATTAGCAAGATCAGCACCAGAGAAACCAGGTGTTCCCTTTGCAACGTTCTTTAGATCAACATCAGGACCAATTGGAACTTTGCGAGTGTGAACTTTCAAAATCTTTTCACGACCAACGAAGTCTGGATTAGGAACTGTAATCTGTCTATCGAAACGTCCTGGACGAGTTAGTGCAGCGTCTAGAACATCAACACGATTGGTAGCAGCAATGATGATAATACCTTCATTATCGTTAAAGCCGTCCATTTCAACTAGCATTGCATTTAGTGTTTGATCACGTTCATCGTTACCACTGATACCGTTTGCTCTTGAACGACCAACAGCATCAATTTCGTCAATGAATATAATGCATGGTGCATTCTTCTTTGCTTGTTCGAACATATCACGGACACGGCTTGCACCGACACCGACGAACATTTCAACGAAGTCTGAACCTGAAATGCTAAAGAATGGAACACCAGCTTCACCAGCAACAGCACGAGCCAGCAAGGTCTTACCAGTTCCTGGAGGACCAACGAGTAGAACACCCTTTGGAATCTTACCACCTAAACGTTCAAACTTATGTGGATCTTGTAGAAATTCTACAACTTCCTGCAAGTCTTCTTTGGCTTCATCAACACCAGCAACATCATCAAACGTCTTTGTTCCGTTTGCTTCTGTCAATAGTTTTGCTTTTGATTTACCGATGCCTAGAACACCTGATCCACCTGGTCCGCTACGGCGTGACAAGAATAGCCATAGACCAAAAAAGATCATTACTGGGAAAACATTGATGAACAGACTAATCCAGAAACTACCTTCACCTTCTGGCTTAACTGTGATATTTACTTTGTGTTCCTCTAGACGAGGAATGAGAGTGGAGAGACTTGTGACATATGTTGAGAATGTTCTATTATCTTTAAAGTGACCGTGAATGTCACCGCCTGCAATAGTAACATCGTGAACTCTATCAGCGTTTACCTGTGCGATAAAGTCTGAATAACCGATTTCACTAATTGTGCTTTTCTTTGGTCCTTCTGACATCATTGCCACTAGACCAATCACGGCGGCTAGAAACAATAGCCATGATACATGTTTTTTCATCATACTAAACCTTTCTGGAATGCCTACTATTTAGACAGTCTCAACTTGGAGTGCTTCATTATATACATCTAACATAAAGTCTTTCATCTTATCATTGTTAACGGTTAATGTCAACCCTGATATATACTTCCTAAGGATCGTAGCGGTGTCTTCCGCTTCATTCACTTCCACATCTTCTTCATTTTCCAACAAGACTGTAGCATCTTCTACAACCTGAATGTCCAATGGTCCTGCTTTGTATAAGGAGTCGGACAAAAGATCAAACGCATATGGATTACTTTTATTGACGACCACCAACTTTATGTAACAATCTTTGTATTTGCTAAAATCTGTTCTCTGGATCTTTTCGATAATGTTAGGTTCCGCAACATCATCATACTTGGCAATTCTGAAAATTCTGTGAGGATTCTGTATAAACTCTAGAACACGTTCTTCCGTGTCAAACACCGAAAAACCTCGGGGATCGTTATAATCAGCCCAAGTATATTCGCCAAAAGCGCCAATGTAGGATACATTACCAATAGTAGAACGGTGATGATAGTGACCTGAATACACCTTATCAAACTTATCAAAAATGCTCCTATCATATCCATGATCTGATATCTGTCCCTTATGCATAGTGAACCCTTGCAATTCAAGGTGTCCCATTAAAACTTCGGCTCTTGGATTAGTAATAGCTTCCATAGCTTCCGCACGATTGCTATCTGTAATCCATGGCATCAACTGAATATCGACTCCATCAATATTGACAATAGAGGGAACAGAATGAATATGAACGTCATTATATCGTCCACGTACCACTTCTTCGAGGGCGTTAACTTCATGAGTATCTTTATAATACATGTCGTGATTGCCAACGATAATATGTGTAGCAATGTTTCTCTCCGCTAGAGGTTCAAAAAAGTCCTCACGGAGACGCTTTGCGGACATAAAGTTCACATACTTGCGTCGGTCATATATGTCACCAAGATGAATGATACTCTTGATATTGTGTTTATCAATATAATCAAAGAACCATTGCCAACACTTCTTCTGATATAACTGAAATGCCGGGTTATCATTTCTGACCCCGGCATGCGTATCAGTTACCATCGCAATCTTTGCCATACCCATTCCTTTAAATCTAAAAGCAAGTTCAAAGACACAGTATATACCATGAAAATGATTTCGTCAATCTTCCTTGGTAGCCAATCGATACGTTTCAACTTCCGATTCCCGTAGCCATCCTAGTGTGACCATTCTCTTCATTATCTTTTCTTTGTCTTGTGGATTGATAGGAACAGGTTCAACTACCTTATCACAAAACCATTCAATATTCTGGTCAATTTCTTTGACGATATCATCCAAGTCCATGTTACTTACCCTTCTTCATTACGGGTCGTTTCATGGTACCCATTTCCATATCATATTCTGATATAGCCTTATCGCAAGCCTTCTTAATAGCATCTAATCGCTGACGATAGTTTCCACGAATATGTACCCGTTCTTTCTTATCTAACAAGGTAGAGATCAATGTCTGTACCTGAAAAGGAATGTCATACTGTTCATTTTGCCTCATTTTCATCTCCTACAAACTTCTCAAGTCCTTCTTTCATCATCTTTCTTTTTTCTTTCTTGATAGCTTCTCTCTTTTCAAAGCTACCAATAAAGTCATTGATGTTATCATAGACCAAAGGAGTAATCAAGTGATTTCCATCACTGTCTTGCATTAACTCTGTAGAACTTGTATCAAGGACACTCTCTTGAAATTTCTTATACATTATATAGCGGATCTTTTCTTCCTTGTTAATGCGACGATGGAAGGCGTAATAAACAATCTGTGTAAAGTATGCAAAAGGATTACTATACTTGTCTGAGTTGAAATTGTCAAAATACATAAGACAGTTTTCAATGGCATCGGATTTCATTTCGTCAACGTAAGAATAGTTCATGAACCTTGGTTTGTGTGCTAAGTTCTCCGCGATTAGAAAGATACACTTTCCTATGTATTCTGGAAGACGTGGCTTCTCTTTACCATTCTCTATGGCTTCCTTACAATTCTTCTTATACTCGACAATCTCGGCTAGAAAACGCTCATTGTCCACATAATGTTTTTTCTTCTTAGGCTTAGTCATTATTATCTCCATTAAACGGACAAGTACCGCGTTCTTTGTTTCTCTTCCTTAACTGTATTCCTTTCTTCCAACCAAAGAAAGACATTTTACTGGAGTTCAAAGACAGCTTATCAAATTCCTGTTTTGTGACAAGATGATTTCTCACTCTTAGCTTTTTCTCCGACAAAGGAACCAGATGAACAAGTGGTGTTCCTGCGGTAAGAGTAAAGATTCCATCTCTCATAGGAAACATCATGTTCACGTTTATTTGAGATATTATATCAAAGTTTAGAACGCCTGGCAAGACTTTTATTTCATGTTTGTCCAAAGACCATTCGGCACCAAGCCATATAAACTTAGCACCAGTCTTCTCCCTAAAACACCAAGGACTTATCAACTTTATATGATGATGATCGGGAAAGCTATTACCGAGTTGGCGTCGTGGATGATCTTCTGGTGGAACGCCATGTGCATACCAATAGTTGTAAGATTTGTTCTCGGTACGGAATGCTATATCTGTCCAGTTTTCAACGATTACGCCTCTCTTGTATAGTTCAATTATGGCGTAGCAATCTCTAGCAGTAGGATTTTCTACTAGATGAAAGGGTTCTTCTGAGGTGTGATGAAACATTGGTTCATGTGGTCTTAGTTCTTTCCACCAGTCGGGTATGGCTTTACCCGCTTTGATAATCGGAGTAGACATATATACAAGATTGTCGCTAGTGAAACAATCTAGTTGTATCTCCGGTGTTCGGTGAAAAAAGCTAAACATAATATAAAAACCTTCATTTTAGGGGTTGACAAGGTTTTTTAGTCCAGGTATAATCTGCTTTGCAGTAACACCAATACTGGAACCTTTAATCAAAATGCAGTTGTCGAGCGAAGCGAGACAGTTGCGAAGCAACTACTTAGCAGTAGTAAATGCTGGTTCTGTAAGCATCACCAGTTTATCAATCTGCTTTTTAAGCACAGGTCCGCGATCAGGCCACTTGATGATTGGCTGATCCGCATTCTTAGATAAGTTCTGGAGTAGCGGTAGATATATCTTACGAACCGCTTCCAATCTCTTCTTTAAATCTGCTATTTCGTCTGTAACAGGAGCCACCGCTTCTGCCACGATTTCATCTTCGTTTCCGAATGTGAAACCAAAATCGTCTACTAGATCAGCATCGTCTAGTGAGAGATATGGATTTGCTGTAGTAGTCATCAGTGAAACGTCCTTTTACCTGTTAAACTTTCCAACGCATCTAGTAGTGAAGTATCTTCGGGTTCTTCCTCTTCATATACTTCCTCTGGTTCTTGCTTGTCACTTGGCTTGACCATAGAAGCTACACTGTCCCAATAGTATATATTCATCTTCTCGGTGACATCTGCAATGAGCATAACATCCTCAGCATGAATGACGAACTCTTGTTGATCACATATTCTTGGGAATACCCATGGCATGAATGCTACTGAAAGATAGCCAACAGACTCCGATGGCATATAAACAACTTTAAGAGGATTGAAAACGGTATAAAGAATACCATTCTCATCCTCCATCTCTACAATCTCCGTCACAATATCATCACCATTCTGTAGTCTGACAAACTTAGCTAATGGACGATCACTATTGGTCATGTCTAATCCTTCATTTTCACTTTGTAGATTTTGAACTCAAATTTTTCTTCGCTGTAGATTTTGATTCGTTCGAAGAAATGTTTGAGAGTAAAGTTCTCTCTGGCTTTCCAGCTAAAGTCGTCGGCAATGTCATATAGGGTGGCGGATTTCTTTGTTGCACTAACCCTAAGACCTCTACCGACTGATTGTAGGTTACGAATCTTGGACTTGGAAGGAGATGCAAATATGACGTTATCCAAGGCCACGATGTTAGTGCCAGTGCTAAGAACACCAACGGACCCAA
>JACCDW011313241.1_pt1 | contig 18216 bp, 18 predicted proteins | sample 7449781 | NCBI WGS metagenome assembly JACCDW01 (sample SAMN15323449, study PRJNA562643) | freshwater metagenome | isolation source: river surface water | place: USA:Blue River Watershed | collected 2017-08-18
CTGCTCTTATTAATATAAGAAAATTGTCATTATCCTTGTCTTGAATGCTACTTATTATGACTAATTCATTTAAAGAATTAATCTCGTCTTTATTTCTATCAACACGTCAAAGAACTCTTTCAACTTCCACATCCACTCTCCAGTCAAAACCTTCAAGCAAACCCTTCCGTTAATGTGCTAAGATCGTTTTCCTAGCGATTGGGAGTGCAAAGATGTAGGAATAATTTATAATTACCAACACACTCCCAAAAATAATTTCACTTTTTTTTGTTCAAGTCTTGTTTGCTGAACTATTTAAAGGATAAAATGTAATTTTTCTGTTTTCCGTTACCCACCAATAAGTATTGCCCACGAATCTTTTCAAAATCCAACGCCGCATTCGGATCCGTTACTTTCACTTTATTCACACTAATGGCATTATTTTGGATCGCCTTGCGCGCTTCTCCTTTGGAAGGGAAAATTAAATTGTCTGTACCTACACTGATTAAATCCGTCAGGTTTTTACATTCTGCTATTAAAGTCGCCGATACTTCATGGATTGGTAATTGGCCTAATAATGCTTCCGATGCACCTTCAATTAATTCAACGGCATCTTTAGAGAACAATAGGGTAGAGGCCTCAATGACTAAAGCACATACTTCCGCGCCATGTACGCGCGTCGTTACTTCCTCCGCAACGGCCTTTTGTAAAATACGTAAATGTGGCGCCTCCGCATGCTGCTTCTCTAATTCTTCTATTTGCGCTTTTGTATATAAGGTAAATACTCGTATCAAACGAGGCACATCCGCATCCGCAGCATTCAACCAAAATTGGTAAAATGCATAAGGGCTCGTCTTTTCTGCATCTAACCAAACATTACCCGATTCCGATTTTCCAAATTTCGTTCCATCCGCCTTCGTAACTAATGGTGTCGTTAAGGCAAACGCCGCACGTTCAGTCGCGTCTTCGTCATGGCCTTCTTTCCGACGAATAATTTCCGTTCCCGTCGTGATATTTCCCCACTGATCCGAACCGCCCATTTGTAATCGGACATTCTTTGTCTTATATAAATGGTAAAAATCGTAACCCTGTAATAATTGGTATGAAAATTCCGTAAATGAAATACCGGTTTCCAAACGCTTTTTAACCGAGTCTTTCGACATCATATAATTGACCGTCAAAAACTTTCCAGCCTCACGCAAGAAACCCAGAAAGCTGAATTCCTTAAACCAATCATAATTATTAACAACCTCAGCTGAATTAGCTCCCGCATGAAATTCCAAGAATTTTTCCAATTGCTTTTGAATGCCAATCTGATTTGCACGCAAGGTGTCTTCCGATAAAAACTCGCGTTCCGCAGCCTTACCAGATGGATCTCCAATCATTCCTGTCGCACCGCCAACCAAAGCAATGGGCTTATGGCCACACAATTGAAAATGCTTCAACAACATAATGGCTGCCAAATTACCTATATGTAAACTGGGTGCTGTTGGATCGAAACCAATGTATGCCACGGTCATCTCTTTGGCTAATTGATCCTCCAATCCCGGAATCATATCCTGCAACATGCCTCTCCAGCGCAATTCTTCAATGAAATTCATCTTCCTGTGTTTTATAGCCCTAGGCTTCAGCCTAGGGTCCCCAGGTTAAAACCTGGGGTTAATAATATTTAAATCCAACGTCCAATGTCCAATGTCCAATGTCCAACGTCCAATGTCCAACGTCCAACGTCCAACGTCCAACGTCCAATTTCTTGGGCCACAAAAATAATGAATCTTCGGAATTATTTTTCCTTTTTGAAAAACAAACACGCATCCCCATAACTTAAGAAACGATAGCGTTCTTGTTTGGCTTCTTCGTAAATGTCCTTCCACGCATCGCCAATCAATGCAGATACGAGTACCAATAAAGTTGATTTGGGTTGGTGGAAATTCGTTACCAACGCATCGCAGAATCTAAAACGATAGGATGGCATGATGAGAAGTTCAGTTTGGGCCAACCAATTCGATAGTTTATTTGCATCCATATATTGTAAGATTGCTTGTAAGGCATCAGTTTTAGAAACCTCCGTGCGATCTTGATAGGCGAATTCCTTTGGAAGAATTAAGCCATCAGTAGGAATGGCATTTTGTTCGTAGAGCCATACCCCCGACCAATATAAACTTTCCACTGCCCGAAGTGCCGTCGTTCCCACAGGTACAAAAGTCCCTGGATGCTCCATTAACTGCTTAATGAATGTACGTTCAAAGATGAGCTGCTCCCGATGCATCGAATGATTTCGAATTTCATCCTCTTTGACAGGTAAAAATGTTCCTGCCCCTACATGTAAGGTTAGGAAACTTTTTTGGATGCCCTTCGCTACTAAGCGGTCGATGATGGAAGGTGTAAAATGCAAACTTGCCGTAGGTGCCGCAACGGCTCCTAATTCTTTGGAAAATACTGTTTGGTAGCGATCTTGATCCGATAATTCCGTATCACGCTCCATATAAGGAGGTAAAGGAATTTTACCTATTTCATTCAAAATGCTTGCGAATGTATGTTCACCTGACCATTGAATCTGAACTTGGTTTAATTCTCGGTCATGCCAATTGATGCTTAAATCTACCTCTTTACCTTCAATTTCAATTGTTTTGGTAAGCATTTCGCCTACTTTCCAACGCTTTTTGTTCCCCACCAAGCATTCCCAGGTGATATCTCCACGCAGCTCCATAACTTGTTGCGTCGCGATGTTGTCGGTCAAAGGCTTCAATAAAAAGATCTCAATGGTCGCGCCACTTTCTTTCTGTAATTGAATGCGCGCCGGAATGACCTTTGTATTATTGAAAATAAAAAGGCTATCTGTTGGAACTAATTCTGGTAGATTTTGAAAGGAATGATGGCTGCTAATCCCTGAACTGTGAACGAGCAAACGCGATTCATCCCGCTGCTGGCTCGGGAAAAAAGCTATATGAGAATCGGGTAATTCGTAATCAAACGCCTGAATCGAAATGTCGGGCATATTGGAAATCATGCTTCTTCTGGGCTATGCGTCGGTGATAAAAATAGTCGAATCGGCAAGTATAACAACCAAACAAGAATCAAGACGATTCCTAGTTTTGGGATATATGTATAGTCTGAATCATAGGTGCGCTGGTCATTTAACAAGAGTAATACCCGGAATACCAAAATCAAATACGTATTAATCAGGGCTGGCAAGAAATGCAACCAATTAGTCAATGTGGCTTTAATCGTCGCATCCCCTTTGCTAGCGAAAATTTGGAATACTTTTCCCCAAACTTGCTCGGAAACATTGGCAATACTTTTGATTAACAATAAGGCTAAAACATTGAGTACGGTTACGATGCCGGCCGACAAATAAAAGATTTCTTCTTTGGGTAAAAATCCATCTCCACGACCTGTTTCGCCGAAATGTACGGCTGCAGGATCAGGTAATCCGCGATAAACGAATAACAAGGTAATGCCAAAGGCAACCATGGAAACTATGCGCCAAGCACGCGAAACGAAATAATCGATTGACATAGGATTCAAAAATATCCTCAAAATTAGTTCATAAGCGCGCGATTGCCTAATCTTTCTTGTTTTTTGATAAATATGGGCTTTTCTTTGGATTCAAGGCCGAAAAAACTATTTTTGTTGTTCTTTTACAAATTATGAAGATCTATACAAAACAAGGTGATGGAGGGTTTACGCGATTAGCGGATGGAAAGGGTTTGTCAAAATCCGACTTTCGATTGGAGGCCATCGGAGATTTAGATGAACTGAATTCACACTTGGGACTTCTTGTTTGTAAAGTTGACGCGGAACTTGCCGCTAAATTACAGGCCATACAATCCAGTCTCTTTGTTTTAGGCGCACATGTTGCGAGCGATTCCAAAGAAGTATTGGGTAATATGGAATTGATTTCCTTGCATGATATTGTCGCATTGGAGAATAATATTGATGCCTTAGATGCTCAATTAGCCCCTATGCGATTTTTCATCCTTCCGGGTGGACATGAAACAATTGCCTTTGCACAAATTTCCCGGACGGTTTGTCGGCGCGCTGAACGAAGCTTAATTCGTTGGGTCCAAGCCACAGAACATACTGAATACGAAATTGCGATGGCCTTTATGAACCGATTATCTGATTACTTATTTATGGTGTGTCGTTTTTTACATCATAGCCTAGGTATCCCTGAAATTCCTTGGAATTCAGGAAAATAAATAAAACAAAGCGTATGCAAATCCACATTGAACCTATCTCAAAATCTAGAATTGATCAAGTTGACTTTGATCACTTAGCCTTTGGTCGCAGCTTTGCTGATCACATGCTAGTTGCAGAATATGCCGACGGCGCGTGGCAATCTGTCAAAATCCAACCTTATGGCCCATTGGAATACCAACCAGCCATGATGTCTTTGCATTATGGTCAATCCATTTTTGAGGGGATGAAAGGATATCGCGGAAAAGATGGTATTATTCAAGTGTTCCGTCCAGAAGAAAACTGGAAGCGATTTAACAAGTCGGCCTACCGCATGTGCATGCCTGAAGTGCCTGAAGAGATTTTCTTGGGTGGCTTACGTGAATTATTGAAATTAGATCAAGCCTGGGTACCTGCCAAAGAAGGTTGCTCATTATACATTCGTCCTTTCATGTTTGCGACGGATGAATATGTGGGTGTTACGCCTTCCTCGACTTATAAATTCATCATCTTTAATTGCCCGGTTGGATCATATTATTCAAAACCATTACGTGTTCGTGTGGAAACGGAATACATCCGTGCTGCGAAAGGTGGGGTAGGATTTGCTAAGAATGCAGGGAATTATGGAGGTTCATTATTTGCAACTCAAAATGCGAATAAAGATGGATACGATCAAATCATTTGGACAGACGCAGCGACGCATCAATATGTTGAGGAAGCTGGTACAATGAACTTGATGTTTGTTATCAACGGGGCTTTAGTTACAGCCGCTACGGGTGATACGATTTTAGATGGAGTAACTCGCAAATCAGTCTTGCAAATTGCTAAAGATTGGGGGATGGAAGTGCAGGAGCGCCAATTAGCCGTGAAGGAATTGATAGAAGGAATCCAAAATGGTTCGGTTACCGAGGCATTTGGAGCAGGAACGGCTGCTGTGATTGCACCAATCGCCACAATCGGTTTTGAAGGAAAAGATTATGACTTGCCAGAGCGCAAAGACTCTGATTTTTCTGTGCGTGTGTACAATGAAATTAATCAAATCCGTTTAGGCGAAATTCCTGATACCCGTAACTGGGTTTGGAAAGTTTAAGACTTTGCCTTTAACACAATTTTAATGCCTGGGTCCTTGGATGTACTTACATCTTCCATTTCGACCTGGGTATTTTTATTTTGGGTCCAAGTTGTCTTCTTTCCAGTAGATTTAGATGCACCAAATTTTACATCGAAATATTCCTTGATGCCTTTTTGTAATTCACTCACCTGAGCATTTTCTTCTACGTAGATGTCTAAATCGATTTCTGATAATTGGCCTTGTGCGTTTGGTAAATAGCTGATGTCAACAAAATTCAAATCGCTGTCATCAAAATACAGGGAATAAGATTTTCCGGATTTAGGCTGGCTTTCGGCTAATTCCGCCGACTCCTTGATTTGCGAAATATCGATTCCCCAATTTATATTACGAATTAGGAGTGAGTCGCTTAATGTCATTTGCTTGACCCAGTCATGACTTGCATTCCATGCCTCTCTGATTTTCATTTGTTCCGGGGCGCCACTTATTTGCTCATTTTCAGCGGAGGAACTGTCTTTGTTACATGAATAAAGACTCGCAGTAGCTAGGAATAAGAAAAAGTAGATCGAGTGGATTTTCATGATGGTCTGGGCTTATCATTTCAAAAATAAATAAATTCAGGGTGGCTTGAATCATTCTATTGAAAAATATTCTTATTTTTGGAATTAGGAATAGGAATTCATGCGCTTGCGCATAACGATATTTAAGATTATTAGTGGTTAGGTATTTTAAAAAGAAGCCGGTCTGTGACTGGTTTTTTTTTGCCTAAAATTCCCGACCAATACTCACAACCATACCTGTTTTTCCGCCATTGATGACCGGAAAGCCTACCTTGCATACAAAGTTGTAATAGGTGACAAAATCAAACCCCAAACCTGTGCCAAAAAGCCATTGATTTGTACTATTGCGTGTTTCTTTATTCGAATTGTAGACATATCCCAAATCCATAAATGCAGTTGGGTATACCGCAATCGGCATCTGATTAAACTGTTTGTATTTGATGAATGGGAGTTTTAATATCGTTGAAACCAATTGGAACTTCGCCGTATTACGCCAAAGAAAAAAGTTCGTCCCATCAATCACATTCAATTCATATCCACGAACAAGGTCGTTGCCATATCCGAGTCCTCGGGTATTAGCATAAGGAATAAATCCGTCTCTGCTGATTTTAGTCTTCACTTGGCTAGCTAAAAAGAAACGACTACCTAAATCAAAAAAGAAAGCTGCCGAAGCACTTGCTTCCCAGAAATCAACTTGGTCATTCGGCAAGATGCCATATTTGGTAAAACTGACATCGATTTTTCTTCCGCGTAATGGATACGTAACAAAATCTCGAAAGTCATAGGAAAAAGCATAGCCGATTTGCGCAAAGTTCTGTTCTTTCCGACCCGCGCCAAAATAAGCTGGATTTAATTTTGCTATGGTGTCCGAAATGATGGAATGGTTGTATTTAAATTCAAGTGTTTGGAAATCATAAAAGCGAAACCGCTTTCTGAATTGTATTCCACCTGTCCATTTTTCACGTAAAATGGCGTTGCTTTGAATGTAAGTTAGGGTGTCTTGGTTTGTCTTGTAAGCTAAATTTTTTTGTGTGCTGTATGCTAAGTTAACAGTCATGCCCAAAGTTTTTTGGGGATCTAAATAGGGGTTTTGGTAGGATATTTCTAGTTTATCTGTAAATCCTGTCTCAGCCTTAATGACGACTTTTTCATTCCGCCCCATGAAATTATTGTGCAAAAAATGCAATCCATAAATGGCTCGGTCAAAATCATGCCCGCGTGACCACCAATCATTTAAATTGCGGTCGGCCAACTGGAATATGGGATATGCTAAAACATACCATTGTTCTAAACATTCATAATTGATTGATAGATTTCCATTGGGTAATTGATGGTAATCCGATTTAACCCAAATGAACAGATTCGTGTTCATCAGTTTCCGCCGATTGAATTCGATGCGTTCATTTAAATCTTGAATGCTTAAAGAATCTTTCTCTTGAAAGTCGAGTTCGCGGCGTAAAATATTCTCACGTGTTTTCTCATTCCCGACAAAATGAATGGAATCGATGCGCATCGATTGTCCCAAGCTAAGAAAGCAAGGGAGCAATAAGCCAACTAACAAGATGAGAGACTGAAAACGCATTCTCTCAAGTTACAAAAAAGGTGTATAAATTAGATTAAATCTTCGAAAATGATTGTTTGTTTCGCATGGTACCAAGACTCAATACGATCTTCTACATTCTTTTCAATCTGCATGCGGCGAATTTTTAACGTGGGTGTCAAACATGCATTTTCGACTGTCCAAGGTTCTTTCATGACGATGAGTTTCTTTAGATATTCATATTTTTTGAATAATGGATTGGTGTCATTGAGTAGTTTTTCTAGCGCGCTAACGAGCTCTTGCTGTGGTAGTTCGTTCGCTTGTTGGCTAAGTAATACCAAACCCAAAGGTTGGGGTAAATTAACGCCAACCACACAGGCAACTTCGATAAGGTCATGTAATGATAAGGTATTCTCAATGGGAGCAGGAGATACGTATTGCCCTTTGGCCGTTTTGAAATTGTCTTTAACTCGGCCGATAATGGATAGATAGTTTTCGGAATCCAATTGTCCCATGTCACCCGTTTTTAGCCATTCTCCATCGAAAAGCGCATCGGTTTGTTCTTGGTTTTTGTAGTACCCCAAGCAATTATAATCTGCTTTCATTTGGATCTCTCCCGTTTCAGGATCGATTCTTGTTGTACATTGGTCATGCACACGTCCCACGGTTCCCAATTTGATTTTATGTCGGGGAGTAAGGCTATTCAACCCTAGGTTTTCCGTCATGCCATAAGCTTCTTGAATGTAAAGGCCGATCGACTGAAACCAAGCTGTTAATTCCTGTGGCATGGGTGCCGCTCCGGTAACCACCATGCATGTTTTATCCAGGCCTAAGCCTTTCTGAATCTTCTTTTGGATGATGTTTTTAAGAATGGGGATTGAAAGTAAAAGGCTTAATTTTTTCTGTCCGCCGATTTTATTCAAGATTCCCTCTTTGAATTTCGCCCAAATTCGTGGTACGGCTAAGAAGTGACTTGGACGCGCTTGTAAAAGGTTTTGTTGGAATGTATCCAGGCTTTCAACAAAGTAAATGGTTCCACCTGCTGCGGTACACGCAAACTCAACAAAATTCCGTTCTGCAATATGGCATAAAGGCAAATAGGAAATAAACCGAGTATTAGGTCTGTCGAGGTAGGCAATTTCCCGAGCTAAGTTTAGTGCTTGAGAAATAGAGCCGTTTGTGATCATGACGCCTTTGGGTACCCCAGTTGTGCCTGATGTATAAATTATGGTTGCTAAGGCATCCTTTTGGGGTAAAACAGGTTCTAGTTTTTGAATAGGATTAGCCAGTATATCATTCCATGCTAGGCCTTTTTTGCAGGGGCTGTCGGGTGTGAATATAATCTGAACAGAATCCGGGATACCTTTTTGGATTTCGTCCCAGTTGTCCAGTTTTCCAACAATCAGTATTTGGCAATCGGAATGGACCAAAACGTGATTGAGTTGCTCACTTGTTAACGTCGCATAAAATGGAACTGAAATCGCACCGGCGTAGGAAATGGCTAAGTCGGCCAACATCCAATGCGCACTGTTTTTTGCTAGAATTCCAATGTGCTGAGGAATTTCTCTGTTTAATTGTTGGTTGAGGTATGAACCAATATGTTCTACAATCCGGAGGGATTCTTGGTAGGAATAATCCGTATAAGTTCCAGCTACAGGCTGCTTTAAATAGGTGTTTTCGGGTGTGTTTGTGGCCCAGTGAATGAAGTTCTCTAGGTTGCTTTGGTAAGTTTCAATCAAGGTTTATGCGAGGTTAATCCTTAAAAATAAAACTTAATTCTTTGATTTCATAGGATTCTGTACCTAGGTTTCGTTCAATCTCGACTAATCCCTGCTCGTTGACCCGTACTATTTTACCTTCAAATATTCCATTTTTGTCTTCAAAGCTATGCCATGCTTCTTTCCGAAAAAGCATTTCGTGATAGGTGTCATCGATGGAAGTGAACCCTTGGTTCGCAAATATTTCATACTGATTTTCTATTCCGAAAGCGATGTGTTTGTATATTTCAGCGATGTCGATCGCTTGTGGATTTTGCGTCCATTGCCGTAAGGAGGTAGCTCGTAAGCCTTCGAAATCTAATTGGTTGATATTCAGGCCTATGCCAACAATCGAGAAGGCCCATTTGCCAGCCTGGAAATTGCTTTCGATTAGAATTCCGCCTAATTTCTTGCCATCGAGGTAGATGTCGTTTGGCCATTTGATTTCGAGTGGTAAACTTTCACCCAAGGTATCTGATGCCCATCGTTGGAGCCCGATTAAAATCCCATTTGCAATCGCTTTGCTAAGGTAAAACTGCGCTTGGAGTAATTCGTGATTGGGCTTGAGTAAAAAGGAAACCAATAAATTTTGATTGGGTTGTGCGTGCCACTGGTTGCCACGTTGTCCTTTGCCTGCTGTTTGGTGGCCTGCAATCCAAGCAAAACCCTCTTCTATATCAGCGGAAAGTGCTTCCTGAAAGCCCATTGCATTCGTGGAATCACAATGATCCATATATTTTGATAATTTGCCCACGAAGCGGGTAGCGGCTTGGTAATTGTTCAAAATTTCTTCGTAATTTTAGGTTTACAAGAAACAAATTTAAATTTTTATTCGTTAATCGATATGTTAACGCATTCGATTATTCGATTTTAGACAAACATATGAGCAAAAGCACAAAGAAGACAGTAGTAGAGGCATCAGAACAATTAGCGCAATGGGTAGTGAAAGGGATGCAGGAGAAGAAGGCTCAAGATATCGTCGTAATGGATATGCGCGGAGTTGCGAATGCATTTACTGATTTTTTTGTGATTGCATCAGGTACATCAGATACTCAAATTGAGGCGATTGCGGATTCTGTGGACAAGGAAGTGTGGGAGTCAGGTAAAATTCATGTGCATGCAATGGAAGGTAAAGCCAATCGGGAATGGATCTTGATGGATTATTACGATGTGATTGTGCACGTATTTTTGAAAGATAAGCGTGATTTTTTCAAATTGGAGGAGCTTTGGGGAGATGCGAAGTTTACGCATGTTTCAGAGGAATAATTCTCAAATCGAACTTTTTTAGGTATCCTCATTGTTAATAGCCCAAACAAATTATTCTAATGGCAAAACAAGGTAACAGTAAAAACACCAAGCGTTCAGGAATTCAACCACGTCTGCCGAAAAAGCCGGCTGGGGGAATGCAAAGTTGGATGATTATTGGGTTGGTGATCGCAATGGTGAGTATGTTTTTCTTTACAAAACAACGTACGTTGCAAGAGATTAATCAAGGTCAATTTGAGGCCATGGTGATTCAAAAAGAAGTTCAGTCGGTTGTGATTGTCAACGATAAATTGGTGGAAGTTAGTCTAAAGCCCAATTTTGTTGCAAAATATTTCAAGAATTCGCCTCCGGGTTTAGTGTCCGTAAAGCAAGGGCCCCATTTTGAATTTCCGATTATTTCCAAAGAAGGTTTCGAGCATTTTTTAGAGGATCGTCAAAAAGATTTTCCGCGTAATGAGCGCATTTTTGCGACGCCTGAAACACGTACAGGGCCATTAGATTGGTTGGGTACTTGGGGATTTTTCATCTTAATGGGATTGAGTTTTTACTTCCTTTTCTTCCGCATGGGCGGCGGTGGAGGTGGCGGTGGCCAGTTGTTTAATATTGGTCGGAGCAAGGCTACCTTAATTGAAGGAGAATCTAAAGTACGTGTGACATTTGATGATGTTGCCGGATTAGATGAGGCAAAAGAAGAGATTCAAGAGATTGTCGAGTTCTTGAAATTCCCTAAGAAATTCACCGATTTAGGTGGTAAAATTCCGAAGGGAGCCTTGTTAGTAGGCCCTCCAGGTACTGGTAAAACCTTATTAGCCAAAGCTGTTGCAGGTGAGGCGGGTGTACCATTCTTCTCACTTTCAGGTTCTGATTTTGTGGAAATGTTTGTGGGTGTGGGCGCTGCGCGTGTGCGTGATTTGTTCAAGCAGGCCAAGGAAAAAGCACCTTGTATCATCTTCATTGATGAGATTGATGCAGTGGGTCGTTCACGTGGCCGTGGTCAAATGCCAGGTTCAAATGATGAGCGTGAGAATACACTTAACTCCTTGTTAGTTGAGATGGATGGTTTTGCTACTGACTCAGGAATTATCATCATGGCGGCAACAAACCGTCCCGATGTTTTGGATGCGGCATTGCTTCGTCCAGGTCGTTTTGATCGTCAAATATCTATTGATAAGCCCGATATTATCGGTCGGGAAGCAATTTTTAAAGTGCATTTAAAGCCTTTGAAATTAGCGGCAGATATTGATCCGAAGGAATTGTCGGCACAAACACCAGGTTTTGCAGGAGCTGAAATTGCCAATGTTTGTAATGAAGCTGCGTTAATTGCGGCACGTCGCAGTAAAACGGCGGTTGATATGGATGATTTCCAAGAGGCGATGGATCGTGTGATTGGTGGTTTGGAGAAGAAAAACAAGATTATCAATCCTTTGGAGAAGAAAATTGTGGCTTATCACGAGGCTGGTCATGCGATTGCAGGTTGGTTTTTGGAGCATGCTAATCCATTGGTAAAAGTATCTATCGTTCCTCGTGGCGTAGCGGCTTTAGGATATGCGCAATATTTGCCAAAAGAGCAGTTCTTGTATCGTACCGAGCAATTAATGGATGAGATGTGTGTGACTTTAGGTGGTCGTGCCGCTGAAGAAATTGTGTTTGGTAAGATCTCAACAGGAGCTCAGAATGATTTAGAACGTATTACGAAATTAGCTTATTCGATGGTGACCGTTTACGGTATGAATGACAAGTTGGGCAATATTTCTTATTACGATTCAAAGGGTTCAGATTATCAATTTAGCAAGCCTTATTCGGAGACGACTGCGCGTGAAATTGACGAAGAAGTTCGCAAGATTATCGCAGAAGCGTATGCACGAACAAAGAAATTGTTGACCTCTAAAAAAGATAAATTAACGATACTTGCTGAGCAATTATTGAAGAAGGAAGTATTGTTTCAAAGTGATTTGGAGGAGCTTGTAGGTCCTCGTCCGTTTGAGCAATTGACCTCTTATCAGGAATTCATTAAAGGGGAAACCGAGAAGAAGCGTCAGGATGCCAAAGACGAGCGAGAGCTTGCAGAAACTGTTAAACGTGCGGCTAAAAAGCCAGCGGCTACTAAGGCTGAAACGGAAGTTGAGCCAGTTGTTAAGAAAAAGCCAGCACCTCGAAAAAGGGCTCCTAAAAAAGAAGATTAACCGAATGGGGTGGGTATTCCCTCCCCATTTTTTATGATAGATGAAGCAGCTGATTGTACCCGCGGGTAAACAAGTTTATTGTATTTCGGATATGCACTTGGGTTTTCCAGATGCAAATACGTCACGTGAACGCGAGCGAGTCTTGGTTGATTGGCTTCATCATATTCAGGAAGATGTGAGTGATTTATTTTTACTCGGGGATATCTTCGATTTCTGGTTTGAGTATAAACAAGTAGTTCCCAAAGGTTTTGTTCGTTTTATTGGTGCCCTAGCCTCATTAGCTGATCAGGGAGTTCGATTACATATTTTTGTGGGGAACCATGATTTATGGATGAAGGATTATTTTGAACAAGAATTAGGAGCAATCATCTATCGGGAGGCCACCGATTTCGAGTTTCAATTCGCGGATAAACAAATTCGTGTTTGCATGGGTCATGGCGATGGCATGGGGCCTGGTGACTATGGTTATAAATTGTTGAAAAAGGTTTTTGTAAATCCGATAGCTCAGTTTCTTTTTGGCTGGTTGCACCCTGATTTAGGTGTGCACTTGGCACATGCTTGGTCGGGGACGCGAAAAACGTCAACGATTAAAGCGGGTGAAGTTCCATTTAATCCGGAAACAGATTTTATATTAGCTGCAGTGCGCGATCGCTATGCGGCAGATCAACTCGGAAATCGAGGGGTTTCTGCCTATGTTTTTGGCCATCGACATCATCCTATAGCCTTGCCATTAGGCAACAATGCGACCTATTATAATTTAGGAGACTGGTTTTCGCCGGCCTACAAGAATGCCTATGTGCTAAAAATTGCAGATAGTGGCCTTGATTTTGCGCTTTTTCAGCCAAAATCCTGATTTTTCTATGTATCTTCATAGCTCATTTTGTTAACCAATTGAATTATGTCTCAATTTCACACACGTTTAGAAGTAATGTCGGAGCTAGCCAAAAACATGGACAGCTACATGAAGGATTTTTTGAATCCGATTGACTCCAACTGGCAGCCTGCCGATATGCTTCCAGATTCGACAAAGGATAATTTCTTTGAAGAAGTGAAATTGTTACAAGAAGCCGCTAACGAATTGCCTTATGATTATTGGGCAGTTTTGATTGGAGATACGATTACGGAGGAAGCTTTACCAACTTATGAGTCGTGGTTATTAGGAATGGAAACGGTGGATCATTTAGACCAAGAAAATGGTTGGGTTAAGTGGATTCGCAGTTGGACAGCAGAAGAAAATCGCCACGGGAATCTATTGGGAACTTACCTGTACCTATCGGGTAAAGTAGACATGCGTGCCTTTGCGATTTCGACACAGTATTTGATTGCTGATGGTTTCGACATTGGTACTTCTGCTGACCCATATCGCAATTTTGTCTATACTTCATTCCAAGAGTGGGCAACGAATATTTCCCATCGTAGAACAGCATCTTTGGCCAAGCAACATGGGAATTCGAATTTGTCTCGTATGTGTGCGCAAATTGCGGCGGATGAGTTGCGTCATGCTAAAGCATACAAGGCTTTTGTTGCTGAGATTTTCAAATTAGATCCTTCTGAAATGATGTTGGCATTTGCTGATATGATGAAGAAGAAGATTGTAATGCCTGCGCATTTCTTGCGTGAAATGAATGGAGCGAAGAGTTCTTTGTTTGATCATTTCTCAGATGCGGCTCAACGCATTGGAGTTTATACAACCGCTGATTATACTACGATTATGCGTGGTTTGATTCAGGACTGGGATTTAGAAAGTGTTCGTGGATTGAATGATCAGGCGGAAAAAGCGCGTGATTATGTGATTGGATTGCCGGCACGTTTAGAGCGTTTAGCGGAACGAGTTAAAGTACCAGAATTAGCTTATCCATTTAGCTGGATCGTTTAATTTATGCCCCAAAAATTATCGTTGGATGAGCTAAATCGGCTCGATGTATCAGCTTATAAATCAGCTGAAAAATTTCCTTATGTCTTTGTGTTGGATGATATCCGTAGCATGAATAACATTGGTTCTGCATTTCGTACGGCCGATGCATTTCGTTGTGCTCATGTATATCTGGTTGGGATTACCGCCCAACCTCCGCATCGCGAAATCAGTAAAACGGCATTGGGTGCTGATGAATCTGTTGATTGGACTTATTTTGAAACGGCTGAAGCATGCCATGAAGCATTACAAGCTCAGGGTTATCAAGTTTATTGTATCGAACAAGTAGATCAGTCGATTTCATTACAAGATTTTCAACCAGAAGGAGGTCAGAAATATGCTTTTGTCTTTGGAAACGAAGTCTTTGGTGTGAATGATTATTGGATTGAATCGGCGGCTGGTAGTTTAGAGATTCCGCAATTTGGGACAAAGCATTCCTTAAATGTTTCCGTAACGATGGGAGTGGTTGCTTGGGATTTCGTCAGTAAATCGCAGCTATAGCTATTCTAATGTTAAATTTTTCCGTTTCATTGAAAACTTAACACAGATTAATTTTTTCTTCTCAATAGATTATCTAGATTTAGAGCCAACTAAATTTTATGGTTATGAACGGACAGAAAAAAACACTCGCGAATCAGCTTTCAGCATTAGTATTGCCACATTTAAAAGGCCTTTCTGAAAAGAATGCAAAAAAGGTTTTAGCAATCGTAGAAAAATCTGTTGGTGAAATAGCAAAGAAATATGTGAAGTTGGTAAATGATCAAGAAAAGGAAGCTGCCAAGGCGATAGAGAAGGCAGAGAAAGCAAAGAAAAAGGCAGCAGAAAAGGAAGCGAAGAAGCAAGCCAAGTTGGCAAAAAAAGCTGCCGAAATAAAGCAAGTAGCCATGTTGATGGCGAAAGAAGCAGCTTCTGCAACACCAAAGGTAGCTTCAAAAGCTCCATCAAAAGCGAAAGCAAAAGTTGTAAAGAAATAAGGCGGACACTCATCCAGCTATTCTAGCGTTCATCCCAATATCAGTTTGGGGTGGGCGCTTTTTTTTATCTTTGAGCTTTCAAATTATCCGACAGCTATGTTATTATCCATTCGTCATTTAGAGAAGCGTTATGCGGATCATGTGGCATTAAACGATGTCAATTTAGAGATTCCTAAAGGGAAAATTTTTGGTTTACTGGGTCCTAATGGGGCCGGGAAGACATCCTTGATTCGAATTATCACGCAAATTACAGGGCCTGATGCAGGGGAAATCTATTTTGATGGAGAGCCCTTAAGATTGGAGCATGCAGATCAAATTGGTTATTTGCCTGAGGAGCGTGGTTTGTACAAGAAGATGAAGGTAGGGGAGCAGTTGTTGTATTTGGCACAATTAAAGGGCATGCGCAAGGAAGAGGCCATCGCTAAATTGAAGGAATGGTTTATCCGCTTGGATATCAAGGAATGGTGGAATAAGCCTGTAAATGATTTGTCGAAAGGTATGCAGCAAAAGACGCAATTTATTGCGACGGTCGTGCATGAGCCTAAATTGCTGATCTTGGATGAGCCGTTTTCAGGGTTTGATCCAATCAATGCTAATATGTTGAAGGATGAGATTTTAGCGATTAAGGAGCGCGGAACGACCGTTTTGTTTTCTACGCATCGCATGGACTCTGTGGAGGAATTGTGTGATGAAATTGCACTGATCAATCACGCGGAAGTAGTTTTGTCAGGGAATAAAGATGAGGTGCAGAACCGATATAAGAAAAACCAATTTGCAATTCGATTTGAGGGGGAATTGGGCTCGATTCCTGGGATTGAGGTGGTTTCAAGCCAAACAGGTAACGCTATTTTGCGTTTTTCAGAGGGGATAAGTACCAATGAAGCGATTGCCAAAATCATTCAGCAAGTACGTTTATTGGAATTCAAAGAAGTGATCCCATCATTCAATGATATTTTTATTCAAGTAGTTAGCGAAACCAATTGATATGAATAAGATTTTACTCGTCATCCAGCGTGAATATGTGACACGTGTGTTGAAGAAATCCTTTTGGATTTCTTCATTATTAGCTCCTGTGTTAATTACGGCGATCTATGCCATTCCGATTTGGCTAGCCATGAAGGATAAGGAGCAGAAACAGATTGCTATTTTTGATCAAAGCCATTTGTTGAAATCAGCGGATTTGCAAGATAAAGAGTTGGTTTTCACCTTCACAAACATACCCGAACAGGCATTTAAAACGCAATTTGCAAAGGCTGGATATGATGCTTTTGTGAGTATACCCGTTGATGTGTTGGCTAACCCGAAAGGCGTGCATATTTATTCCTCAAAGAATATAGGTTTGACCTTAAAGGAGTCTGTTGAGCGTTTGATTCAAAATAAAGTTCGGCAGGAATTGATGTACAAGGCCGGTATTTCTGAAAAGGTTTATGAGGATACGCAGGTTGATATAGATAGCGAGACGATCACCGTTTCCGAGAATGGGGGAGAGACAAGTTCGAGTTCTGCGGGGGCGATGATTCTGGCAGGTATTATGGGCTTGATTTTATACGTGACGCTATTGCTTTATGGCTCTCAGGTGATGAATGGGGTGATTGAGGAAAAGAGTAGTCGGATTATTGAGGTGATTATTTCTTCGGTGAAGCCTTACCAATTGATGTTAGGGAAGATTATTGGCGTAGGACTTGTGGGGCTGACGCAATTCGTTTTATGGATTGTTTTGACGATTGGATTAACGCAAGTCACAGGTAAAATATACGCATCCAAAACCAAGGCTATTGCTCAGATGAGCCAATTGGAACATGGGAAAGCGGCGGACGATATGGCCAAAGCCATGCAAGATTCGCCGATGGGTGAGGTGACGAAGGTATTGGAAAGCACGAATATTCCCTTGATTCTAGTGGCTTTTTTATTCTATTTTTTCGTTGGGTATTTGTTATATAGCTCCTTGTTTGCGGCTATAGGCTCGGCGGTGGAAAGTGCTACAGAAGCCCAGCAATTCACATTCATTGTTATGATTCCGATTATTGTGTCGTTTTTGATGGCGCAATATACGATGCAGGATCCGGACAGTACGATTGCTTTTTGGGCATCGATGATTCCTTTTACTTCCCCGATTAACATGATGGTTCGTTTGCCTTATGGTGTACCTATGTGGGAATTAGTGCTCTCGATGGGTTTATTAGTATTCGGATTTTTAGCTTGTAGTTGGATTTCTGCCCGTATTTACCGCGTAGGTATCCTCATGTATGGCAAAAAAGCCACCTGGAAAGAATTGTCCAAATGGCTTTTTTATAAAGGGTAATTAGGCATTTAGCCATTTATCTAATTCTTCGGAATTGAATCCAGCGATTATGCGTTTTCCATCTGTCATGATGGGGCGTTTAATCGCTGAATTTTTTTCTAATAAGAAGGAAAATACTTCATTATCGTTGCTAAGTGAAGCTTTGGTTTCATCGGGTAATTGTCGGTAAGTAGACCCCTGTTTATTCAATACCTTTTCAAGTCCTAATTGGTCGATAAAGCCTTGTAATATCGGTGCCGAAATTCCTTCTTTTTTATAGTTGTGAAAGGTATAATCGATGCCTTTTGCTTGTAGGAATTCAAAAGTTTTTTTCATCGTATTGCAAGCGGGAATTCCATAGATCGTAATCATATTATTTTTTATTTAAATTCTTTCCCACCTTGTTGGTTTTGGTGGTATTTTTGTGGATTGCTTACAAAAATAATACAAATAGCCATTATGGAATATAGAATTGAAAAAGATACCATGGGCAAGGTGAAAGTACCTGCACATGTA
>JACCDW010853658.1_pt1 | contig 18214 bp, 28 predicted proteins | sample 7449781 | NCBI WGS metagenome assembly JACCDW01 (sample SAMN15323449, study PRJNA562643) | freshwater metagenome | isolation source: river surface water | place: USA:Blue River Watershed | collected 2017-08-18
TAATAATAATGCAGCCGGGAGTTGAGGCTAAATTGTGGCTAATTGCCCGGTTATCGATGCCATCTCCCGTATATGTCACCACATCAAAAAACTTTGCCTGCTCGCGGAATGTCCATGAAACAAATGTGTTGGTGTTCTGATTGAAACCGTTTTCTGACCCAACCGTGTAGCCAGTAGACGAAACAGCGGTAATTGATGTTGCACTTGCAGACTCTGCGTTTGTCAGGTTTGAAAACAAACGATTGGTAATGCCACGCACTGTGTCATTAAGCCGATGGGTGAGCGTGCCATCATTGCGACACTTTGTCCAAACCAACCCACCCTTAGTAGACAGATCAATCCCGTTGGTGATGGTCTGGGTAGAGCCGTTGCCGGTGTACAGGTAGGTGCTGAATACGTCCTCGACGTACACCGCGTCGTTGCTGACCTGCGAAGTGTTAGAGCTGAACATGCTTTACACCGTGTAGTTCTGACCAGCGTTGCTGCCGTACCAGTTGGTGCCGTCTGCCGTGAAGATGTACTTGTCGGCCTTGGACGCGGTGCTGGTGATGGTCGGCGCAGTGCCGCCAGGCCACTTGACCGCAGCGGGCCAAGTCACCGTGCGCGAGCCAGTGCCGTCCTGTTTAAGCAGCAGAATGAAGCTGCGGCCAGCGGTGGCCGTCGGGAAGGTGAACGTGCAGTTGCCGGTGAGGGTCAGGATTTGAACGCTGCCGTTTGCAAGATCAATCGTATAAGCCGTGCCGGTGTTGGCGGTGGCAACCTCCTCGGTGTAGCCGTTGGTAAACGTACCCGCCTCAATGGTTTTGCTTGTCAGTGTCTGAGTATCCGTCGTTCCAACAAGCGCACCAGACGGAGCAGTAAGCGAAGTATTCCATGCCGTTCCAGTAGAAACAGCAACACCGGCCGAAGGATAAACTGTAGGGCCAGAAGGACCAGTTGGGCCCGCAGGGCCTGTAGGCCCCGTTGGTCCGGCAAGAGGAACAACTACCCAAGCTGTACCGTCCCACGTCCAAGTACGGTTACCAAAGGTATATACCTGATTGAGTGTTGGGCTTATTGGAAAATTAATAGGCATTTTTGCTCCAACTAAGTTTTAAATTAAGCCCACGTTCCAATATTGACGTTGCTGCCAGACCCGCCAATCGGGTAAATTTTGAAATACGACCCAGCGGCAGTTGTGTATGCGCCACCAGGAGCCGCACTAAGTTGATATTGAGGAATAAAAGTTCCTCCGGCATTAACAGAAATAACGCCTTTAACCAGCAACATAATGTAACTGTTAGTGGTTATGCCGGTAACCAAACTAAAAGCAGATGCTGTTTGCACAAAGTTAGGCTGCAAGTTACCAACAGAACTTGTGGTGGCGTTAAAACCAGTTCCGTTATATTGTCCGTTTAATTGATACGCAATGCTATTAATTGTTGCCGTGCCTCCAAACAAAAGACTAAACCCATGTGAAGTTGAGCCAGTTGTTTTAGAGAATGCGTATACCGCTTCAAACGCATAAAAAGTAGATCCAGCCAATGTGACGCCAACACCAAAAACCGGCTGTGCCGTATTTGCGTTTGCTCCAGCGTAGCCACTGTTAAGAACATAGAGCTGCTCTGCCGGGACTACACCTCGTTGAGTTGTAATTGGAGTAAAAAATTGTGCCGTACCGTTGTACTCAATTTGCCCCGTTTGAGCGGGGCTGAGCAACGATGCCGGAGTCAATTTATAGCTAATGGGCACACCACCAACAGACGGCCCAATTTCTACCCACTGATAACTATCCCCGTCGTAAACATAGGTTGATTCAACACCGGTATCGGAGTTAAGCCAACGGTCTCCAACGTTAGGAGAAACAGGAGGGGTAGTTCCGTAACTGTAAGCGCCAGAACCTGCGCCTGTGGGGCCTGTGGGGCCTGTAGTTCCAGCGCTTCCTGTGGGGCCTGTGGGACCAGCAACAGTTGATGCTGCGCCTGTGGGGCCTGTCGGTCCAGTAGCGCCAGTAGCTCCAGTCGGACCAGTGGGGCCAACAGCAGTTGTGTTCTCCCAATAACCCGCCGAGGCGTTGTAAGTAAGCGCTTGACCTTGAGTCGGAGAAGTAATCAGAACGTTGTGAAGCTCATCGAGTTCCCAGCCGTTGCTGATGTTTACAAAAATTTCGCCGCTCGATGCGTTGGATTTAATAACCCAGCCAAGAAAAACCGTATGCGCGGGGGCACTGGGACGAGTAGAAGTAAACCCGCCAGCAGTAGAGGACAGATAGATAGGAGCGCCAGCACTGATTGCGCTGGTGTCAATTCCGCGAACCACACCAAACGTAGTTACAAAACCTTCTGCGCCGTTAGCGATGCTTTGGGTAGTAATACCAAAAGTGGCAGCAGACAGAGGCTCAGTATCTGCATCAGCGAGAACAATACTCGGGCGTTGACCTTGTGCTCCAGCAACAGCAACCACCTTACCAGCGGTAATAGTTGCGCCGGAACCGTTGTACGACAAAGCAACGTTTTCCTGACCTACTTGCAGCGTTACGTCGGCGTTAAGAATTAGATCGGCCGTCAGGTCGCCAGAGTTCCACGACAAAGAACCGGCTTGAGTCGGCGTAACTCCAGGAGATGTTTGCAGGCGAAGGAAAGCAGCGTTCTCTAGCTGACCATCATCGCCCAGCGTAATCAAGCTGTTCTGAATCAGTTTTCCAGAAGTTCCATCCCAGCGAACAAGCGCGTTGTCGCTTGAGGTAAGAGGGCCAATAACGTCACCAGTACCAGCACCAGCAGGGCCTGTAGGCCCAGTCGGACCAGCAACGGTAGAAGCTGCCCCCGTCGGACCTGTGGGGCCCGCACTTCCTGTGCTGCCCGTTGGGCCCGTAGGACCAGTAGCGCCAGTAGCTCCAGTTGGTCCGGTAGGGCCGGTAGCACCAGTGGCTCCTGAGGAGCCCGTAGATCCAGTAGGCCCCGTAGGTCCGGCAACGGTAGACGCGGCACCCGTAGGACCAGTAGGTCCTGCATCGCCGGTTGCTCCAGTTGGCCCAGTGGGACCAGCAACAGTTGATGCTGCGCCAGTAGCGCCAGTGGGGCCGGTAGGCCCTGTTGCGCCAGCGGCTCCGGATGGACCAGTAGGCCCTGTTGCGCCAGGAGATCCAGGCTTAACCCATGAAGCAGGAGCAGACCATGTTAGAGACGATGCATTTTTTGAGTTAACAATAGCAATAGAGGCCCAAACCGTATCCGTGGGACTTACGGGCGGAGTTGTGGACCAACCAGACGGTGCAGTACCAGTATTGGTTGTAAAGTTCCAAGATCCACCTGTCGGAGTCGCCGGGGCAGATGCGGATTCTTGGAAAATAAACCACTCAAAATAAGTGCCGCCAAAATTAGGCGAGTTTCCATAAAGTCCAGCAGACTCAGCGCTAGATGAAGTGGTGTATAGACCGATGGTGGCCATCGTTTATCCTTACTTAAAGCTGTAGCGATATTCCCGAGGTTGAAACTCGGAGGTAAGGTGCTGATCACCGCCCATCCATTTGCCTTTGTAATTCTGGTCTTCAATCAAACCATACGAATCATCAAAACGGCCATTCCATTTTTGTGCTTCTTCAGTATTTTTATTTTTGTCGTAATAAGCGGCCAAACTACCGTAAAAATATCCTTCAGGGAAAGAAGACAGAACCGCGTTACTTTGAACGATAGGATCGAGCACATCACCCGTCGGGCTAAACAAAAACGGGAAAGTTTTGTAGTAATACGCCTTGATTACTGTATTTTCACCAGGATTTGGCGTAAACACGTAATTTTTGCCAACTTCAGAGAAAGAAGCACGGATCACGCGAGGCACGCCAAACGGTCGCACGTAAAGCTGATCGATCATTCGACGACGAATAATTTCTCGGTCGCCTACCCGGTCATACATGATCCAAGGGCCCAAACCAGCGCCACCGGGAGGAGCGTTTGTCGGAGGAGTTTCCTGGAAGAACAAGATGGGTTTGTTCATATCCGTAGGAATCGGCGCCAAACCCTGAGCGTTAACCGTAAGAACGGAAGGATTTGCAATATCGTAAGGATCGCTACGAAGAGCAGGAAGCTCTAGAGTTCGCATCTTCAGTTCTGCAAACTGAATGCAGGACATAATTTCTACAGCCGCTGTAGTAGGAAGCTTGTAGATTGCAGTAGGAAAAGTGGTGTTTGTCCACACCTCATCAGGATCATTTACTGTCAGCGATCCAGCAGAAACCGCCTGAACAATAGTAAATGGCCCATTAATACTATAGGCAACAAAATCCCCAACATCAACAACAGAGGAAGGGTTTGTAGCGCAAGTAATAACTCCGGTAGAAACGTTGTAAGCCGAAGCGTTTACGCCTGAAGAAACCGGGATGGCCCCTACCCATTGCGACAACTGACTAACCAGACTGTTCGCAGATTGTATAAATAGGGACATTGGATTTCCTTACTTCGTAGGAATAGCAGGATTATATGGTAGTGGGATCTTGCCGCTAGGATGGCAAACAAAGTCAGAATAATATTCGTTGACGATTGCGTAAAACAAAATCTTATCTTGCTTGTCCCGCTTAATTAGTTCCCACGGTCGGTTATTAAACCATTTGCTGCTAATTTCATGTGCAAAGCATTTGGGTAGCTCCATTGCATGAAAAGTGCCAGCAAAAAACGGATTTGCGGTGCCGTGTTCCTTGTAAAACTCCCGCATTTCCTTGCAGCGCTGCCGAATCGCTTCTACGTTCTTTTGCTCGTACTGAACGTATCTTTCACCGTCAATAGCGCCAACTTTATAGTTGATATTGGGTGTCGTAAAGGTTTGGGACCACGTTCCCGACTTAACTTCATTAAATAGTTTGTCGTTCTTGCGAAAAACCCCATCAACACCTGCCTCAAGATTACCCTTGAGAAAGTAATCCTCATTAACTTCGCTAGTTTCAGGTTTTACGTTTTCCATTGCTTTTCCTCGTACTTTTCCATACCGACCTTTTGTGAAAGCCGGTACAGAAAAGCCCCGAAGGGCTCTTTTTAGGCCAGATAGCGCTTGACCTGAGCAGCAGCGCGGGGGCTGGTGACAGGAGCGCCAGTGGTCATCGCTGCCAGAACAGCAACACCGGCGGGGTTACGCACAATCAGCGTACCTTCCATGATGTACTGATCAAGCGAAGCGTCGGCGTTGGAGAACACTTCGTTGTTCGGGCCAAGTTCGCGCAGGGAGCCCCACTGCACAACATCGGGGTTCAGGAACAGGATCGAGGTGTTGTCCGAACCAGTCTGGTCCATCACCCACGAATCATCGATCTGATACGTGTAGTTGAAGTCGCCTTCATACGTACCGATCGTGTCGCCCTTATCAGCCGGGTTGAAACGGTTGATAGAACGCGAAGTGGGGATGTTGTCAGAAATGGTGGTACGCAGCGAGGTGGGCACAACCATGTTCGTGATCTTGGCGTTGAAACGCTGCTCGGCCACCGTCACGAGCTGCTTGTACAGCACGGGCGAGAAGGCTTGCAGAGTAACACCAGAAGAGAACGTGAAGTAGCCCAGACCAGCGTTGGACAGCACGCCGTTGAACGGAGTGTTGGTGTCCGTGGCAGTGGTCGTGTCGTTGCTGTCGCTGGTAGCGAGGTTCAGAACGTCAGTGCCATCGGTAGCGTTGCCCGAGCGGGTGCCAGCAAACGAGAACAGCGAGCCGAAACGACGGCCGTTGTTGGGGGAGGCACCTTGCGTGGCGGCTTGGCCCGAATACTTGATCGAAGCACCGTCGGCGCGGAGCATTTGCAGCTCAACGTCGAACATGATTTCGGTCAGCTGCTTGACTTCCTGATAAGCCTGCGGATCACCACCAGCCTGCTCAACAGCACGGGCGGTGCCGGTAGCGCCGATAGTGGTCGTGAAAATCTGGGTGTAGTTGCCCAGGTTAGCACGGGTGTTGGAGGCGGCATCCGAAGCGGACACAGCAGCGCCTTCCAGCTTGGCGTTCAGGGTGGGGGTACGGTAGTAGTCAACCGGCCAGATATGCAGCGTAGAGTTAATCTTGCGCTTTTTGCTCATGGCCATGTTCGTGATCGGGGTGCGATCCTTCACATAGTTAGAGACGGTCATATCGAGGTCTTTGACGACGATATCGGTTGCGTACGGGCCGTTGCCGTTGCCCAGAGAGGTAGAGGTAATGGTTGCCATGATGTTTCCTATAAATTAACGTCGGCGGCGGTTTGCAGCCAACATGGTTGCCAAAAGATCACGCGCAGCATTCTTATCACCAGACTCAGCCTTGCGTTGAAGCTCAGAAGTTTTGTCTTCAGGAGTGGTCTTAGCTTTTGCAACAGGTTTACCTGCCGCCGCCAGAGAACCGCCAGTGTTCTTAACAACCTTTGGGCCTTCTCGAAACTTCATGCCGTCACGAATCAATCCAAGGATGTATTCGTCAGACGACAAAAGATCGAGGTTCTTGACACCAGGAATATAAGAATTCTCGGCACCCTTCCACTCTTTCGACAACTTCTCACGAAGCTCTGAGAACACCGCTTTGTTGGCAAGCTCTTTATCTTGGAAGCTTTGCCGCGCTTTATCCAGCGTCTGCTGAACAAATTGCGATCGCACCTGATAAAACTGCTCAACCCTCGGGCGGTTAGTCTGAATAAACTTTGACTTTTCTTGGATCAGTTGCGAGTTTTGGCGAATCGCCGCCTCTGCCTCGCTACGCTGAACCTCGTCAGTCGCGTTTTCAAGGATTTGCTGCCATTGCTGGTTGTACTGTTGCAGGGTTACCAGCTCATCAGCAGCTTGCTGTAGCTGGGGAACAACAGTCAGTTCCAGACCAATTTGCAGGCCATCCAATTCAGCTCGTCTCTTTGCCTCGTACTCTTCAAACTCAGCTTTTTCAGCTTTAAGTTTTCGCGCATTTTCATGGATAGCACTTCCCTGGCCCAGAATAGAAGCCGCCTTTTGTGCCGTCATCTCAACAAAGCCACCCTCAGCGTCCTTGTTAGGAATCTTTAGCACTACATTCGGATTCTGTGCCGCAAACTCCAAGAAATCGACTGCTTCGTTTACACCTTCATCGGTGGACTCTTCAGCGGCTTCTTCTTGTTCCGGCTCCGTAGCCAATTCACTACTATCTTCAGGTTCGGCCTCCTTTACAGGAGCCGCCTCCGGGGATTCGGCTTTCGCTTCCTCTTGTCCGGCTGGTGGCGGCGAAGCACCGTCGGGCTGCGGATTGTTACGCCTATTGGCGGCAATCATCGCGGCGATGGCGTCCGCAGGATTCACACTACCAGTTTGCTCAGGGGCGGTCGCATTAGCGATTACGTCTGACATATCTTATCCTAATCTATTAAGTTTATACAACGTCTTTTGCTTTCTGGGCGTTAGCCTCAGACATTTTGCCTAGATACTCTTGCTTCTCAATGAAGTCAATGAAGTCTCTAACACCCGCTACATAATGCGAGTTTGTAATACGCTCAGAGTCATCCCTAGATTCCTCTAGGCGCTCAAGCATATTAAAGCGATACAGGTTAAACATTAACGCGAAGTCATTGTTTGCCAGTAAGCGCCTTGCAGCGTCGGCGTTATCAATTACAAGTGCTTTTCTAGTTACATCGGCATCCTTTCTGGAATCAGATAGACGAGTTCGTTTATTAAAAAAATCGCGGATATTTTCCGTGAAACTTTTCATTGCTTTCCTTTGCTAATTAATCTACCTGAACGGCTTTGAGGTTTCCTTGTTGTGCAGCCATTGCTTCAAACATGTTGTCTGTATCAATGTCTTCAGTTTGCTTGGCAACCAGTGCAGTCCTAGCTGCCGTCTCCATAGTCTTAGCTTTGTTAAGCTGAGTCTTGGAATCAATTTCCTTGGTCTGGCTATCCGGGCCCTGCTGCTGTTTCTCAATGACGATCTTTGCCGCTTCTTCAAACGTCGGCAGGTAAGAATCAACGTCTTTGATGCCAAGCACTCGCAGCGTGTCTTCAAACGGACGACGAACCTTAAAGAAGATTTCAGGAACGCTCTGCGGGATCATTGCAACCGCTTGTGCAAACTGTGTCTGAACCTGCTGGATCAGTTGTTGGCGAGTCAGTCGGTTTTCGTCAGACAAGAATCCAAGTGCCAGATCAATATTGATCATTCGGCGGTCAATGAACTCAAAGTTTTCTACCGACTTGGCATCTAGGAAACTTTCTCCCTCTCCGCACACAGCAGCCAATTGCTGAATGTTGTAGTCGTCGGAATACTGGATAAGAGTTTTCCAAACGATGTACAAAGCATCGCGTAGACCAATCGCGCAGTTCTTGACCATCTCATCCTGAATGAGCTGGTTCGGACCCATAGCAAGTTGCAGTTTGTAGCCGCTATTGCCGTCTTTCATCACTTCAGGATTGAGCACATCAGACGGGCTGGTCATACCAACCATCGCCATCTTGTCTTGCTCAAACCGCTGCATTGCAGATTGGACGTAAGCCAAGTTGCCCTGCATCGGGGCAAACTCATAGATGTGTTTGGCAGGATCAAACTTGCGATCCAGAACAAACATAGCACTTACGCCACGCTGGATTTCCTCGGCATCTAGGAACTCGGGGTTGACGCCGATTCGCGGAGTAGAGGCCTGCATGGCAAAGGCCATCTCAGCGCGGGCGATAGACGTAGCGTATTCCTGCATGGGAATAAGACGCTCGGCCAACGAGTAACCAAAGAAGTTGCCCACCAAGGGTTTCGGGCACATGTTTGCCAGAGGAATAAAATCAACCTCTTTGGCATAGATGATGTACGCGCCTGAGTAGCAAACCTCAACAATCTCTTCTTCGCCGTCGTTATCAACGTCTTTGCGAATCCAGGCGGTAGTGAGCATCACCACTCGGCTAAACCGATCTGCGCCAGCGGAGGCAATCACGCCCTGGCCGGGAACAGGAGTAGAGTCGCGGGCGTGGATAGCCAGATCGTTTTCTAGTGCGCCAGCCTGATACGCGCCGGCAGGACCATAAGAAGCGTGCTCTGCAAAAGCTTCAATATCAATGTACGGAAATTGAGCCTTGGCCTCATGGATCGTCATTGGGTCATAGAACCCGCAGAAATCCTGATCCTGAATGGTGCTGATAGTCGGGTTGCAAACAAAGTAATGTTGCGCGACTTGTTTAATGCGAACAGTAGTGGAGTAGCCGGTCAGTTTGTACTGAGCGCGGTAGATGGCTTTGTTGTCCAGTGCGTCAACAGCATCTTCACCCGTCTCGAGCACATCGGCCATTGCTGCTTCAAGATTGACGTCAATCTTTCGCATGTTTTGGCGCTTGGTGGTCAGGCCCTTTTCAGCGGCCATAATCTCAAACACCTTCAACTCATCACGAGTGCCCTCAACCTCTTTGTACATCGTGACAGGCTCGCGCACGGGCGAAACCATGACGATGCCGTTTTTGTTTAGCAATGCGCCCTGAGCCCAATCACGGATAACAGCATACGCATCGTTTTTGCTGTTAACCATGTACTTGACCATCTCGGTAGATTGCCGAGCAGCTTTGCCGTCTTCATGCGGCATACGCTCAAACTCAAACTCCACCTTGCCATTAGGCATCAAGCACTTTGTAATAACCGCAGTGGCGTAATCAACGCCAGGGTTAACTACAGGGTGGATGTAGTCAATACCACGGATAGGTTCCGTAGAGTTAGATACAGGGACGTTTAGGTAATGGTAAGTAGCAACTCGGTTAAAGGTATTTTTTGACTGCGTTAGCCGCAGGTAGTCAACCATCTTGAGGTAAACCTCATGGGCGACGTTTTCAACAAGCCCCTTTTGACCGCCAGATGCAGCAATGTTTGGAACGATAACGTTCTGTTTGTTTAGCATTTCGTATCCTTAAATTTGCTGAACCTTGCCTTCAATCTTAGGCAGCTTCCTAAAGGTAGTCGCTCGGCTAACTTCCGATTCTCCAAAACCTTGAATCAACGCAAGAATACCAATACGCGCTGAATCAATATGGTCGTCGGGGTCAGAAAACCTTCCAGCCTCATCAATAGCGTAATTCCTTGCTTCATCCAAAAACTGTTTGCAGTTTTGGTTAATCAGAAATGTTTTACGCTCCATTCCCAAGCGCATTATATTAATCCCGTAAGACTTATGGTTAGTTACTTTACCCTCTGCATTCGGAGGATTCAAGATTGCGCCGGGAATAACATTTAGGTTGTAGTTGTCCTCAAAGACTTCGCGCACCGACTGCTCTGTTAACGTGTAACGGCCCGGTTGGGTTGCATCGTGAGGCAAAGCAATAGGCACACCCCTAGATTCTCTATCTAGCAGGTAATGTACATACTCATCAGGCGTTTCGCCTTTGTTGACAGTAATCTGTTTGTGCAGATAAATAATGTCTTGGATAGCGTCACGGAAAAAGAACGAAATAACCGTTGGGTCGTTTTTAATACCCAAGTCAAAACTAATGAGCCGCTCCAAATTCGGGTTGTTCCGCAAATCCAGCTCGGACGGATCGTAAGTAGGCCATTCCAGTAACGGAAACACTACACCCTGGCCGATTAGCGGTATGCCATTCATCCGGCACTCGCGCTCCCAAGGCATAAAGTCTCTAGCTAGCTGGTCACGCTCCTCTTGCGGGAAGAACGGCTCGCCCCATTCGTTCTCAAAAGGAATGTCGTTCCAGGTGACTCGGATGTGACAGTAGCCCTCGACCTGATCCCAGAACTTGCGGACCAATCCAGACATACCCTTTAGCGGGGTAAAGGAGCAAATGACTTGGCCGGATCGGTTAGCAGTACGGACAACAAGTTCCGAGAAAACCTCATCTGGCGGCTGCTCGTCAAGAACAACTAGGTCCAACTCAAAACCCTGCAAGTTCTTGGTTTGCTGCGTGTAGTTGGCAAAGTACAGCTTGGATTTGCCGCCCGTGATGTGCTTGATCTCCATCGCCATGATGTTTGCGCCATCAGTGCGAATGGATTTTTTATCAATCAAATCCCTGGGTACTGCGCCCGTTCCAATCTTGTATTCCTGCTTAACGTCATCGCAGCCAATCAGTTTGGACTGTAGCGTTTTTGCAACCTGCTCCCAGGATTCACCTGAGCACATGGCCACAATAGGGCGGTCCCAGCGCTTACCCTCCCAGTCGTCGGGATAGATGCCGGTCAGGTGATACGCGGTTTCAAAAACCGAGGCAATGGTTTTGCCAGAGCGGTTAGCGGCCAGCATTCCACGGCGGGAATACTTGGCTCCGGTTTTAAAAAACGCTAGCTGATAAGGAAAAGGTCGGAACCACCGCAGTTGGTTGTACTGCATGTCTTCAGCCAGTTTGTCCCTGGCTTTACGCATGGCATGGTACTGCTCTGTGGTGAACTTATCGACCTTCTTTTTCCCGCCCGCAAGGTTGATTAGATACTTGAGTGCCCGTTCTTTGTAGATGGGCTGGATGTAATCAGACGCTTCACTCTTGGCCATACTTGTCGCGCAGCGTCAAAAGAATTTGGGCTGAAGCGGCAAGGTAATAGACTTCGTCGGGCTCAAGTTCGTGAGTGTTTTGCAAATCCTTTTGCAGCCACTCCAAAGCTTTTCGAGCGCAAACCTCTGCTTGAGTTGCCAGCTTCTTGCGAAAAATGATGGAGTAGTCTTCCATTTAGGCCCACGGATCTGCAATGTTTTTCTGTGCAATAGACACAAGCTCTCGATCAATCAAGGGCCAAATGTTTCCACCCTTCTCGCCAATGCAATACGTGTACAAGCCACGGCCACGCTCGGTAAACGTGCCGTCAGGACGGCGCATTACACGCTCATCAGTGCGCGGGTCAATCCAGGTGTATTTCTCAGGAACAGTCTGACCGTACTTGTTGATGCGGGTGCCCACAGCAACCTTCTCCAGCGGGCCCATGATCTGATAAGTGATCATGCCGTTGTCGTACTTCCAGAAGGAGATATGCACCTTCTTGTCCGACTGCGGATCGTGCGGGTGAGGCATGTTGGTAGCCCCAAAGAAATGAACCCGCGAATTGATATCAGGAAGATCTTCGGACCTGGGCGGCAGAGGCTTAATATCATCCTCGGGGATCAGATCTTTCTTCTCCACGTACGGGTTGTCATCAGTGACAAACTCCGCAGGAATCTTCTTGCCTTCAAGAGCATTCTTGGCAACAAGATACTGCTCATCTTTAGGCTTGCCAACGAGGTCTAGTGCAATACCAGTTTTGTCGTAAACAAACTGAGCAAGCTCCTTAGCGTTAGGAAGATCTTGCTTTAGTGCCTCAATGTCATACGTTGCCATTCACATTCTCCAGTAGTTACTTAGGTTTCTTTGCTGTCTTAGCCGCTTGCTTAAATTGCTTTGCGGTTGGAGCGCCTTTTGTTCCGGGCTTACGCATTCGCTCACCCGACCCCGCCTTGATGCGCTCACGTTTGGCGTGGATATTAGCGTATAGACCTTGTGCCATTAGCAGTTCCAGTTCTTCAGCGATGCTGCTTTGCGTGTAGGCCGACCCTTCTCATCTTTCATGGGGCCGGGCATCCCAGACATACGCGCACAGAAAGATTTCTTCCTAGCAGCATCTGCTTTGGTTTTGGGGTTGGGTGCAGGCGGCTTCAGATTAGAACCCGTCTTCTTGTTGTAAGCAGCACGACCTTTGGCAGTCATGCCGGCACCCTGTTCGGTAGAACGGTAGTTAGCGCCCTTACCCTTAGTGGTTCGCGGAATCATACGCGAGAGGGGCGGACACCTTTGGTAAAGCTGCCACCGTTGATCTTCTGAACGTGCTGCTCAGACAGGGTGTTAACTTTGTACGCGTCTTTCACAGCCTTAGCCGTAGTCTCACGGCGGCTAATCTCGCTTTCACGAGCAGACAGTTTGTTGTTGATGCCTTTGCTCACGCCTTTACGCATGGCATCGCCACCAGAGATAACTTTTCCATAGCCAGACATAATTACCTCACTTCAGGTAGCTGGAGCCTTTGACGTAACCACAGTTCGTGGCTTTCGTGCTGTAAGGCGCAGGGGTAAACAGAGCAACCTTTTGACCACGGCCACAAGTAGCATCGCAACCAGTCTTAGGAGCACCTTGCGAGCCAGCAGGCGTCATCTTGTCAACACGATTGCCAACCACAGCGGTAGCGCCGCCAGAATGCTTGGCAGGGTCTTTGGACACATTGCCTTTGCGGTTGGGGGCCTGCGCCATCAGCGTAGGAGCATGGTTACCAGAGGTATATCCGCTCATTTGAGACCTTTCGAAACGTAATGCGATATTACACTTTTTTCAGGGTGTTTAGGAAATCCTGCAAAGCTTCATCTGCATCCACTTCCTCTTCCTTTTGAATCACGTTGTTTACGTGGTCAATAGAAATAATAGGGGCGCGAGACGATTCAAATGTAGCAATTTTCTCAGCAATCCGTGACTTTTCTTTAATATCCAATTCCTCAGACTGCATAGCCTCAATCAGGATTTCCATGGCAGTCTTTAGAGGCGGCAAACCCTTGTCCGCCCGCTCATCATTGAGCCTATTGAACAAAGCGCCGTATTCAGTAACACGGTTGACAGCCGGAGGCCTGCCAGGAGTCCTCTTGCCAGTAGCAAGATCAAGCGCCTTCTTTGCCGCCTTCTTTACCGTTTCTTCCATGAATTAACTCCACACCTTTGTCTGTCCTAATCCAAGCATATGACCCATGCACAGCAAACCCACGTTTCTTGTGGATCCGCATAAAAGCATCGTAGTCACCACGAATACTACACGAACACACTACAGGAATCTTCCAAACACTAGCCCACAGTATGTGCTGATCAATCATTTCGTTGATCAACCGCACCCGCGTCTTAGCAGGCAGGCTCATGTCTACATGATGGAACTTGGCGTTGCTGATCTCCTCGGTAGAGTACGTTGCATACCCTCCCCTATCAAACCAACAATACCCCAGCAGCCTACCCTGGGGCTCCTTTTCATAAATCCCCCGGCCAACCTCCACTAGCTGAGGCTCTGCCCGGCATACCGCAATAAACTCACGCCCCTTGTCATAAAGCTGATTAGTAGTGGCCACCATCAGCTGATGCTCAAACACCCTGGAGCTGGTAGTCAGTATCCCCTCTACCTCAGCCTCAAAATGCTCACGCGCCATCTTCACTATGTCAGCAACATCATATAGCGGATGCGCCAATGTCCAATACATATACATCTCCTTTTCCCAATAACTAACCAAGTATATACAACCAAAAACTTTTAGAGCAAAAAAATTTTTACAGGATTTGCTTTGGGTGAAAGGGGGAGGGGGTATTAAACCAAAAGGTGTGGTGGAAATTTTGGGATTGGGTGACCGGGCCCCCCTCTCTTCCCCCAGGCGCAGGGGTACCCCCCTCCCGGATCCGCATGGGGGGGATGCGCGACATGGGGGGGGATGGCTGGCGAGCGGGAGCTACTGACTGACTGGTCAGTAATTAGCGCGGTGGGATGGGTGGGGGGGTGTTAATGACCGGGTGGTCAGTAGTGCGGGGAAGGGGGCCCGGTCGCTTGTTGGTTTTGTTCTTTGGGCTATTTAGTTCAATACCTGTTCTGACTCCTCTTATCTCCTCTCATATCTCTCTTAGTGTATTTATGACATTTATTGGGGGTAGTGCATATGTAGGCAGGGGGATTTAGGGTTTTCTTTTTTAATGTGCGCGGGGATTGCGGGCGAGATAATATGCATCTCACTACATACCCATAAAGCCCCATACATGCCATATACGGCACTCCCATACCTGGACTTATCCATCACTATTCACACCGTCTTATGTGCTCTTTAGGGGCCATCTAAGGGCCATGGAACAGGGGTTTTTCTTTCCCTTCGTGTGCCCTTGATAAAAAGCCCGAAAAAATCAAGTTGCTGGAAATTGGGGACAGATTAGCCTCGATCCTGGTGCTCCTGGCATCACCTGCAAGCTCTCTCCCAGGTGCTCGCCCCATCTCCCAAGTGCGATAGGTTTAATAAATGATAGTGCTCACTCACGTAAAAAAATGCCATTGGACTTTGGGCTTGACAAGTTTAATATTCAACCCAACCGGAGGGCCGGACGGAAGGCAAACAAACACCTAGGAGTTGCACATGCAAAAAACCGCACAAGTTCATCAGTACTTGATCCGGCATGAAATTTATGAATCGGGGCCGAACGGAATTGGTCGGATCTTGATCCATGAATCCGAGGAAATTCGTTGGCTACCTGACTTTTTCAAAGTCGGCGATACCGACTTCCATGAGGGAAACCCCTTCCATGTTGTGAGCATTGAAGAAAAAATTGAGAACTAATCATGCAACCCTCCAAACCCTCTGAAATCCTTCTAGCAATCGCCCTGGGCCTCGCCCTCGCTGCCCTGGCCCTTCACTGGTTCGATGTTCTGATTAAGTAAAGGAATCACTACCATGCCCCGATCCCTCGATATCGAAGCTTATGACGTACCCATGCGGGTTTATTTTGACTACGAACCCGGTGAACCTATGGTTTTGTCTGGCCCAATGGCAGGGCCTGGATATGCCCCCGAAGTGATTATTGACTCGGTGCTCATCGGCGGGGAAAATGTCTATGAAATGCTCACTGCCCGCCAGCTGGAGCGAATTGAGCAAATTGTGCTCCGCATCCTGGAAGATTGATTTTTATTTTTATTGCATAGGAGTTGCATTATGAGAAAACCCATAAAAACCCAATACAAAGCAAAAAACGGAAATCACCAATGGAAGCCATCGATTGAATATGTAATGGCATTGTCGGCGCAAGATATGGGGTTTTGCCTAGCGTGTGGCGCGGAAGTTGACGGGATAGAACCCGACATCCGTCGGGGCCAGTGTCCAGAATGTGGAGCCCATAAAGCATATGGGGCCGAAGAACTAGCCCTCATGGGTTTGACTTTTTAAGCAAAGCATAGGAAATACATCATGCGAGTTATTCCCATTACTAAAGCCCAGGCAAATAGTGTTTGTGGCACTTTGACTCAAACGTCAAAAATGCCATGTAAATCAATATCCCTACCGACGGAAGCTTGCCAGACTGGCTTTCGCATGGCAAAGATACCGGGCTCCATTTGTTCTTCATGCTATGCCGATAAAGGGTTCTATGCCATGTATGCGAATACCATAAAGCCCGCGCAATTTGCCCGATGGGATGCGGTAATGCAAGCGATAGAAAGCGCAGAACAAGCGGCATTGTGGGTTGATAGCATGGTGACTCTTATCGGGTCGGACCCGTATTTCCGCTGGCACGATTCGGGGGATTTGCAGGGAATTCACCATTTGAATCTGATTGTCCTCGTGGCCCGGCGCACCCCTAATTGCAGGCACTGGCTACCCACGCGGGAATACGGCATGGTGAAAGAGTACATAAACGTTTTCGGGAAAGGGGCTATCCCTGAAAACCTCACGATTCGATTGTCGGCCATGTATCCCGACGAGCCCGTACGTATCCCTGCATCATTGGCGGGTGTCCCTGGCATTACAGCCAGTAACGTGCACGACAAAACAAACCCTGTGGGCGAGACATGTAAAGCCCCCGACCAGGGGGGAGAATGCAGGGACTGTCGGGCATGTTGGACTGATACTGTAGTTTCCTACAAACTGCACTAAGTCGCGCCCCTGATGCCTCACTAGTTGGGGCATTGTGGGCGCGATTTTGCGTCCGCAGCATAGGAACAGCATGGACGAATTGAATTATTCCCCAGAACAGCGACAACGCATGCGTGATGCAAGCTTGTCGCTTTTTGTTGGGCTCCAATGGGCTCTTACCCGGCTCGGGGATCACACGTTAAATCGATATGACAGGGAAAACGTGGAATTCCTACTCGGGCTCACTGAAGGCATTAAGCATGCAAAAGAAACCACCTAAACCTCCCGCATGGTGGCCCTTTCCCGTTAGCGATCCCGATACCCTGAAGATCCTTATTGCAGCCGATAAAGCCCGTAAAAAGGAAAAGCGAACTCTCCCTTACCCTCCCGCTCTTTTATGATTAAAACAATCCCTGTCGGCGCGATCGGCGTGTCCGTAATGGACACCCGCGAAAAACCCCGACTCTTCAAGCTTCTACCCTGGCCCCATCATATGGGCGTGGCTTATTTTGAGCCCCTTGATAACCCTGGTGCTGTCGTACCATTCCCTATTCGGGACTTTTGGGCATTGATTGACAGATTACCCTAAACCCTATTTAGCCCGGAAATAATCCGGGTTTTTTATTTACATAATAGCGAAGTGAGTGCTAACTTACCTGGCGGCGAAGTGAGTGCTAACTTCACGCGAAGTGAGCGCTAACTTACATTCAAGCGAAGTGAGTGCTCACTTATGGTGTTTTTGGGTGTTTTTCTGGAATATTTTGACTCCCCCCCCCTTAAAAAAATACCCCCCCTGTTTTTTGTGCCCCCAAAAAAAAGAGCGCACTCGGCGCTCAAATTCCCACACAGGAGTAGCAACTATCGCAAAAAAGTCAGTTTGTAAATCGTGCTGTTAACTAGGGATTGGATTTCATCAATCTGGTTTTGGATTTCAGAATCCTGCGGAAGTTCCCCACGGGCATCCTGCACGTACTCACTGATAGCCTCTAGCTCTTCAATGGCACTATCCTGCGGGCCAACGTATTCATCAGGGTACTCCAGCAGCGCTTGATACTTGCCCTGCATGGACTCTGCCAGCGCATCTACTAGCTCTTCCAGCGCAGGATAGAAAGCGCCCAGGGCCTGATGCTCCGCATAGCTGCGGCTCCTCAGATGCAGCAGGTGTGTGTTAGTTACCGCATGCAGCATCATCAAAACAAATTCAGCCATTTTGTTCATTTAAGCTCCTCAAGTAATCCAGTGCCCGACGGGCTGCATCTACCTTCCAAGGGTACAAACACAGGTTATCAGCGATTGATTGCCAGTGTTCTAGCTGCCTCTCAAACGCTAGGTTCCAGGCCGCTACAGCATCATCATAGTTAATTTTGCCCTGGTCCAGCATAGCATGGCACCGGTGGCAAGCCCACACGCTGAAGCAATCGTCTGCCTTGATGGCCTTGCCCTTACCATGCACCGCCTGATTGCTATGTGCCGCAACAGTCGTAGACCCCTCACTACCCAAACACTTGTCGTGGATTTGCAGCAGGCAGGGCTCTCCCTTTGCCAGCTTAAGTAGATCAGGATCGCGGTACATCAAGTCAATCGCATCTCGGCGCGGTTATTAAACTGTTGGGTTTTCCATACCTCAACCTTTAGTTTAGCCGCCTCCAGCATGTATTTCAAAGATTCTTCCTGCTCAATGGCAATCCGCAGGGCGTCCAA
>JACCDW010047466.1_pt1 | contig 18206 bp, 19 predicted proteins | sample 7449781 | NCBI WGS metagenome assembly JACCDW01 (sample SAMN15323449, study PRJNA562643) | freshwater metagenome | isolation source: river surface water | place: USA:Blue River Watershed | collected 2017-08-18
CAGTGTTATTTACCACTGCATCAAAGAGTGCCATCTTGCGAAGTTGCGCGTTATCTTCTCGGTAGAACATGGCCAGATCGATATTTTCGTCGATATCAATCCACTGTTGAACCATTCCGATTCCGAAAGGGCCATCTCGTAGAACTGTTGGTGGAACTACCCCAAAATTACCAAGTTCACTGATGAGATAGGCCGCAAACTCGCGTTGAGCGAGATTTCCATCTTGGAAATCCCACAGAGGTCTTTCACCCGCTACAGGTTTATAGATAACTGGGATTGTTGAGCTTTTGAAAGTGCAGTTGGCATAGAGCGTTGCGTTAGAGGCATCTACGAGTCTGCCGGTTACATCGAGCTCGCCACTGGTGAGATGTTCGATGATGTGATTCATCGACGATACCCATTGGCTCTGGGACAGAGATGTCCTCTTAAATCTATTGGTCCGCCACAGAATGGGCAGGGTTGTCTTCCGGCGTTTACTACAGTGAGAGCGCGTTGCGAGAATTGGTTGGCAACAGCTGGAGTAATCAACACTCTCAAAATATCTTGATCGCCACTGAGATCATCAACGTCTATGAAGTCTGTCTCTTCCTGATCTTCTTCCGACACCGCTTGAAGATCCACTTGAATCAACTGTCGACTGTCATCGAAGGCGAGGCCAATAACCCCAACCCTAAATTCCTCTTCGATAGGAGTTTCTAAGGGAGCTTCATCGCGCGTCAGTTTCGGAATCGCAATCGTTGGATCACTCTGCTTTATCTCGCGCACCATATAAGTCAGGCGGTCGGCTAAAGCCTGAACCTGTGATTTTTCCAGAGAAACCGAAATTAATCTGGAACCTTGTCGCGCTTGAATAAAAAAGGTTCGCTCTCCCGGCTGCCCAACGGTTCCAGCGACAAAGCGCTCAACCGGATCAAAGAGCAATATTCGAGACGGCATTATCTTTTACTCTGTGATTTGCGCGAGCCGCCACCAAGGAGGGCTTTGGTTGACTTTTCCATGGCGGCCATTGGGGCTAAAGGGCTATGTGAATCATTGAACGCAAGTAGGCGAGACTTGCTTCCATCAAAATCAATAACGGTGACTGATGCTGGATCGATAACCAAGGACTGAAAGTCATCTAATTTCATTTTAAGAAGCGAAGCCACCACTGCTTTGAGAACATCACCGTGTGAAACAAAAAGGTGGGTTCCGTTCTTCTTCTGGGCCAATGCATCCGAAACGCTTGAAAGTGCCCGCTTTTGCATCGCCTTCATTCGCTCACCGCCAGGGAACTCAACCGTACTTGGTCGTTCCTGGATCTCTCTCCACATCTTTTCGCGAGACAGAGAAGACAATTTGCGCCCACTCCACGTTCCATAATTCATTTCAATGAGAGCATCATCGATGAGATAGCTCTTGAGACCTTTCGAATACCTCGAATTGAGCCAAGGGGTAATTGTCTCTTCGCAACGCTGCAAGGGACTTATACGGGCGCTATCAAAAGAACTGGCACCTATTCGCTCTACTAAATCATGAGCTTGCTTGATGCCTTTTTTGCTCAGGGAAACTCCCGGCAATTGCCCGCTAAGAATTCCGGCATCATTCGCTGTTGAATGAGCATGTCTAATAAATACCAAGCGCGCCACAACACGAAGATTATCGTGCTATTTCTAATAACGAACTTTGAAGGCTGCTATTGCTAGGGTTGCCAACCATGGAGATGAGAAGAGCAGGCAATTCAGGGCTTTCTCTCTCTCGTTTGGGCCTCGGAACCATGACGTGGGGTCGAGATACCGACACTCATGAAGCTGCCGATCAGTGCAGAGCCTTTATTGAAGCAGGAGGCAACTTTCTCGACACTTCATCCACGTACGGAGATGGTGATAGCGAAAGAGTCATCGGAGGGCTTATTGGGGCCCTCTTTAAACGCGAGGATGTAGCAATTGCTTCAAAGGCGGGAGTTTCATTTCCAGATGGTGTCAGAACAGTTAATAACTCTCGTCAATCCCTGATTGCAGAACTTGATCGGTCATTGTCTCGACTTGAAACCGATTATCTAGATATTTGGCAGATCCATTCGTGGGATCCACATAATCCACTCGAAGATACGCTCTCTGCTCTCGACTATGCGTATTCATCAGGCAAGGCTCGTTACGTTGGAATATCTAATTTTTCGGGTTGGCAGAGCTCACGTGCAATTACGATTCAAGAGACCAACTCTGCAAAAGCTCCGATTGTCACCCATCAAGTTGAATACTCTCTGCTAAACCGTGAAATCGAGAGTGAAGTACTTCCCTGTGCAGATGAAACAGGAGTAGGAGTACTGGCCTGGGCTCCACTTGGTCGAGGTGTGTTAACTGGAAAATATCGTCGTGGTATTCCGAGTGACTCTCGTGCTGCAGCGCCCCACTTTGTAAAGCATGTTGAGCCCTATCTGCGTGAGAAACCACAAAGAATTGTGGAAGCCGTATGCGTGGCGGCCGAAGGTTTGGGTTTTGCACCCCTTGAAGTTGCTCTTGCATGGGTAAGAGATACACCAGGTATCACCAGTGCAATCGTCGGAGCAAGAACGGGAGCCCAATTGCGTGGAATTTTAGCTTCTGAAGAGATCTCGTTGCCTGACGTTGTTCGACAGGCGCTCGATGAAGTTTCCGCTCTGTAACAATTAGCGCTGTTAGCAATTCTCCAAGAAGTCAGCCAAAACTTTTACACCGAACTCAAGTCCTGAAATTGGTACTCGCTCATCGACTCCATGAAATAACGCCATGAAATCGAGATCGGCTGGAAGACGCAGTGGGCTAAATCCATAGCCAATGATCCCCAATTCCGAGAGCGCCTTGTTATCAGTTCCACCGCTCATCAGATACGGAACGGGAATTCCTTCAGGATCATGCTTGGTGATTGCGTTACACATGGCATCGACCAAATCTCCTTCGAAATTAACTTCCAAAGCGATATCCCGCGAAACGGTTTCGATGGTGATATCCGGTCCGATAATCGAACGAATGGTCTCGTTCAGTTCAACTTCATAACCCGGTAGGAAGCGGCCATCAATCACGGCACTGGCACTACCCGGAATTACATTTGCCTTATAGCCTGCTTCAAGCATCGTTGGGTTAGCAGTGTTTTGGAGCGTCGCACCGATCATCCGTGCTGTGGGCCCAATTTCCTTAAGTAGCGGACGCAAATCTTTCTCGTCGTATGGCTTCCCCGTCGCTTGTGCAATCTTCTTAAAGAGGATTTTGACTGTCTCTGTATAACGTTGAGGCCAGTTGAATCTTCCAATCTTCGCAACTGCTTCTGAGAGCGCCGTTAACGCGTTCTCATCATTCATCATCGAACCGTGGCCTGCTCGACCAGCGGCGGTGAGTTTCATCCAATGAATACCTTTTTGAGCTGCCTCTACAAAGTAAAGTCTCTTGCCATCTCCCACTGTTACCGAAAAACCACCGACTTCAGAAATAGCCTCAGTGCAACCTGCGAAAACTTCAGGGTGCTCGGCCGCCATCCATCGTGAACCAAATGTCATTCCAGCTTCTTCATCAGCAAAGAAGGCAAGGACAATATTGCGAGGTGGCTTATAACCGGTCCTCGCCCATTTACGAACGATGGCAAGAATCATCGCATCGACATTTTTCATATCGACTGCGCCTCTACCCCAAATCATTCCATCGCGAATCTCTGCACCGAATGGATCGACAGACCAATCCGCTGCATTCGCTGGAACTACATCGATATGTCCATGGACGACCAAACCTGGACGAGAAGTATCTGCACCTTCGATATTTGCGATGACGTTGCAGCGATTTGGCGCTGACTCGTAAATTGTTGCCTTGATTCCAACCTCTGCAAGAGATGCGACGACATACTCAGCGACCGCCTTTTCATCACCTTTGCCTTCGCCGAAATTTACGGACGGGATACGGATGAGATCCTGACAAATCTTTACAACTTCTTCTTCGAGAGTCATATCCGTATTCTGCCTCGTTTCGCACTCTCTCAGTTGGATGCCTTGGCTCACTTTTGCGCGTGGAGGCGTGGCTAGATATAGTTACCCAGTTATTTCGGCCCGAACGTTTAGACTCACATCTTGAGCGAGCGGGTTACTCGTCCGGGTGGCGGAATTGGCAGACGCGCTAGCTTGAGGTGCTAGTTCTCGCAAGGGATTCGGGGTTCAAGTCCCCGTTCGGACACAGTTACGGTGGTTGGATACAGCAATGGGTTTACGCACATGGATCTAGGTCGCGCACTCTCATTGATTCGCCCGGTTCCCGATTATCCAAAGCCTGGAATTCTCTTCCAAGACATCACTCCGCTTCTCTCTGATCCGATCGCATTTGATCGAGTCATTAGCGAGATCGCTTCCCTTGATTCTCACTCCGAGATTGCAGTCGGAATAGAAGCACGTGGATTCATTCTTGCCAGTGCTGTAGCCATTAAGAAAAAAATCGGATTTGTTCCCTTAAGAAAAAAGGGCAAACTTCCATCGCCTATTTTTTCGCGTTCGTATGGACTCGAGTACGGCAGTGATGAGATTGAGATTCATCGCGATGCTTTAACACCTGGTTGCAAAGTAACTTTGATTGACGATGTGTTAGCAACAGGAGGCACTCTAGAAGCTGCCGTCGCACTGATTGCCGATGCCGGTGGTGTGGTTTCGAGCATTGTGGTTCTTCTCGAGATTGCATCGCTCGAGGGCCGAAATAGGATCGAAAAGGTTGCACCGGGTGTTCCACTGCATTCATTGGTGACCATCTGATGCGTATCCCCCAGATCCAAGCGCTACGTGCTTTTGCTGCGACGCTTGTTGTTATTTATCACGCTGGAATCACGTCTGGCGGATATATCGGCGTCGATATCTTCTATGTAATCTCTGGCTACCTCATCACAGGTTTACTCTTACGCGAATTAGATAAGACTGGAACTCTCGGTCTCAAGTCCTTTTATCTGCGCCGCATCAAGCGCCTCTTACCTACATCATTCTTCGTTCTTTTTGTAACGGGTGTAACAGCCTGGTACCTCTATCCAGCAACTATGCGTGCAGATTTAGGTAAAGATATTGCCGCAGCTGGTGTTTATATCTCAAACTATCTATTCGCTTTCTGGCAGATGGATTATCAGAACCTCAGCGCAGTTCCTCCAGTGGTTATTCACTATTGGTCACTGGCGGTCGAAGAGCAGTTCTATCTCTTCTGGCCCTTCATCATTCTCGCCCTGTACAAGCGCGGAGGACGAAAGATAGTAGGTCTGGGAATTCTCGCAATTTCTATCGCCTCATTCTTATTTAGCCTTTATCAGACTTCAGTAGAACCAATCTGGGCTTTCTACTCATTACCTACTCGCGCGTGGGAACTCGGAGTCGGTGCGCTACTTCTCTACATCCCGCAACGTATTAAGTTTTCCCAGAATTACCTTTGGATTGCGCTGGCTCTCTTTGTGTACGGAACTCTGCAGTTTAGAGATAACATACCGTTTCCTGGAACTGCGGCGCTAGTACCCGTACTTGGTACAGCGATATCTATTGCAGCAGTTCGTTCTTGGCCAAAGGTTCTTAATTCCATCGGAAATCACAGAATAGTTCAGTGGTTGGGCGAGATCTCATATCCGCTCTATCTATGGCATTGGCCGCTCTTGGTTATCCCGGCCATCTACTTTGGTCGCAACCTGACTATTTTTGAACGCTTCCTCGCTGTCTTAGCAACACTTCTCTTCGCCGCATTTACACATCGATATATCGAAGAGCCACTTCGTCATGCGAAACTTTCGCAAAGAACGGTGATCCGTGGAGGCGTTGCTGCAACGGTAATTTCCCTCGCCTTGGGGCTTGCGATTAATTCATCGTATTCAGATATCGTTACATTGAAGGATGGTAAGAAGATTTCATTGCGAGAAATCATGAAGAAGCCTGTTGTTTATGACGATGGATGTCACGTAAATAATGGCGAGACCTCATCTCCTGATTGCACTTACGGAGTTCGTGGGTCATCGCGCAAGATCGTTCTCTTTGGAGACTCTCACGCTGCACAATGGTTCCCAACACTCGAGAAGTTAGCCCGCGAGCAGAGATTCGAATTGATCTCACTTACCAAATCAGCTTGCCCTGGTCCCGCGGTCACCAAGGTAGATGCAGGTAAATATAAGAACTCTGATTGCTCTGCGTGGCGTGATTATGCGTACGAGCGAATACAGTCAATAAATCCAGATGCGGTTCTTGTAAGCGGATTCCAACACTTCGAAGTTCCATCAAAATATTCAAGTCGTGAATCTTGGTGGCGCGAAGGTCAAGTAAAGACGTATAAATCACTTCGCGGAAGCTCACCACGAATCATCTATATCTCTGACACTCCACACCCAAACCGAGATATACCAAGTTGTATCGCTTCGGGAAGCCTTGAACGTTGTAACGGCTCTGAACGTTCAACTCCGATCTTCTCCCCCGGGTATCTGAGAATAAATCCGACTTCTTGGCTCTGTGAACGAAACTGTCCTGGTGTCATTGATGGCGTAGTTGCTTATCGAGATGCTTCGCACCTCTCGGTTGATATGGCGCGAGCTCTCTCACCTAATCTTCTGCAAGCTCTTAGGAATTTAGGTGCCTTCAGCAAGACATCTAATGAGCAGAAGTAGTAAAAAAGTGGCAGGATGCCGCCGTGGCTGAATTGGTGTATTACTGCGGAACAATGGATAGCGGAAAATCAACTCTCGCTCTCCAGACTGCGCATAACCATAAGAGTCGTGGTCGTTCAGGTCTGATCTTTACAAATAAGGATCGTGCTGGCTCGGGAGTCATTAGTTCCCGTTTGGGCTTAAAATCAGATGCTATTGAAGTTGAGCCCGAACTTGATATCCATAAATTTGTTGTTGAACATTTATCTATGGGCGATCGCATCGACTACATCATCTGCGACGAAGCTCAGTTCTACCAGCCAGACCAAATCGATGACTTAGCCAAGATTGTTGATGGACTAGGTATTGATGTCTATGCCTTCGGAATCCTTGCTGACTTCCGAACCAAACTCTTCCCAGGCTCTGCACGACTTGTGGAGCTTGCGGACCGCGTCAACACCTTGCAGGTTGAAGCTCTCTGCTGGTGCGGATCTCGCGCCACACACAACGCCCGAACCGTGAACGGCGTTATGGTGACGGAAGGTGAGCAAGTTGTTGTCGGCGATGTGGGCAAAAGCGATGAGGTTGCCTATGAAGTTCTCTGCCGTCGACACCATATGCGACAAGTTACCGCGCGCGCATCGCGTGCTGGTCATATAAGTTCTGATCCCCTCCCATTCAACGAGTAGAAAAGGTCCCACCTATGAATACACGCTCCTATGCAGTGATGGAAGCAAAGAAGCCTCTCGTTCCCTATGAATTTGATCGTCGCGAAGTCGGAGCGCACGACGTCGCACTTGACATTGCCTATGCAGGAATCTGCCACAGCGATATTCACCAGGCACGTGAAGAGTGGGGCCCTGCAATATTTCCAATGGTTCCAGGTCATGAAATCGCCGGAACAGTAACTGCCGTTGGTTCAGCCGTAACGAAGTTCAAGGTCGGAGACAAGATTGGCGTTGGCGTATTTGTCGACTCATGCCGCACCTGTGAAAATTGCGAACAAGGTTTGCAGCAGTACTGTCTTGAGGGAATGACCGGCACTTACAACCAACTAGAACGCGATGGAAAAACTGTTGCAATGGGTGGCTACTCAAATTACTTCGTCATCAACGAGGATTATGCGGTTCATATCCCAGCAAATCTCCCACTCGAAGGGGTTGCACCACTTCTCTGTGCGGGAATAACTCTCTACTCCCCAATCAAACATTGGAATGTTGGTCCTGGAAAGAAAGTAGCGGTGATGGGCCTCGGTGGCCTTGGGCACATGGGTGTTAAGTTTGCAGTCGCGATGGGTGCAGATGTCACAGTCCTATCTCATTCACCTCACAAGAAGGATGATGCGCTAGCGATGGGTGCCCATCACTTCGTTGCAACTAATGATGACTCTGTTTTTGCTGTACATGCGAAGACTTTTGACGTCATTCTCAATACCGTGAGCGCAGAACTCGATATCAACAAGTATGTCTCGCTCTTGAAGCTTGATGGGACCTTGGTTGTAATCGGTCTCCCAGGCAAGCCTTATGCAGTGCATGTTGGTTCACTCCTAGATGGCCGTCGCTCAATCGCAGGCTCAATGATCGGTGGAATTCCACAACTACAAGAGATGCTCAACTTCTGTGGAGAAAAGTCAATCGTGAGTGATGTCGAAGTCATCAAGGCTGATTACATCAACGAAGCCTACGAACGCACCGTTGCAAGCGATGTTAAATATCGCTTCGTCATAGACGCCTCAACAATCTAGCTCCTGCTAGTGGGACCCTCTTAAATAAATTGATGTAACAAGGTTGCAAGTGCTGGAGCAATCACCAGCGCTGGAAGCAAGTTTGCTACCGCAATCTTCTTGATATCCAAGAGTCGAAGACCTATACCCACGAGCATCAAACCTCCGCAGATTGTCATTGCATCGATTTGGTATGGCTCGAGGACTGAGCCCAGGAAGAGGCCGACCAATGTCCAGACTCCTTGGTAAATCGCCACCGGAATAGCTGAGGCAGCAACACCCCAACCTAGAGATGAAGCAAAAGCCATGGCTGCGAAGAAGTCCAGCGATGATTTAAGAATTAATTGATCTAAACCCTCAGACATTCCGTCGCTCACGCTGCCCAGAATGGCAAGTGGACCAATCACAAAGAGCAGTGACGCCGAAACAAATCCTTCAATAAAAGGACCGTCACTCGAAGCTTTGAACTTCTGTCTCAGCGTTTCACCGAACTTATCCAAGCGAGTTTCGAGGGATAGTGCGGAGCCTATAAGTCCACCGAGAAGCATTGCACCCAAGATAACGAGAAGCGTTGAGCCATTTGGTAGTGAATCAATAAAGCTCGAAGACCAGAGTGGAATGAGTGCCGAAGCAGCACCAAGAAGTGTAATCAGACCAAGGATGTCAGTGATGAGACTCAGTGATTTCTTGGTGAGTCGACTACCGGCACCAATGCCCAAAGCTGAACCTATGACAATTGCAATTACGTTGATGAGAGTTCCAAGACCTACGAACATTGTTTAACTATAGACTCACCCCATGAAATTCTCGGAACTTCTTGGTGCTTTCAAACCCCATAAGACAGTTCCGATTACACCTTGGCGTGCGGAGCATAGATGGCAGCTATCCCCTACTCGCGTTCTCATTCTCTTCTTTGGTCTTGCAATATTCGGGCTTGGTGATTCGCTTTTAGTCCAAGGCAATGTTGGCAATGCTCCCTGGACAGTCTTTTCACAAGGTCTTACTCTGAAAACTGGAATGAGTATTGGTTGGGCGACCTTTGTCATCAGCGTGTTTGTTCTGCTTATTTGGATTCCACTCAATGAAAAACCAGGCTTTGGAACTCTGTCGAACATCGTACTCATCGCAACTTTTATTGAGGTGGGAACGCACATCTTTCCTAAGCAGAGCTCGGTATCTACTGGGGTTGTCTTTTCTCTTCTTGGAATAGCCCTGGTGGGCTTTGGTTCAGCTCTCTACATCACCTGTGGGTTAGGACCAGGTCCTCGCGATGGAGCTATGACTGGAATCCATTACAAGACTGGGATCAGAGTCGGCCGAGTTCGTCTGGGCATCGAAGTCGTGGTTCTCATTATTGGGTGGCTCATGGGTGGCACCGTAGGCATCGGAACGGCCCTATTCGCGCTCTTAATCGGCCAATCTGTGGCGATTTTCCTTGGAATCGTGGCGCGTTTAACCCATAAGTAACCTTTGGGCTCAACTAACCTTCAGTCATCTTCCCTCGGTCTGTGAGCCGTCATTTCACACGGGGTCGCAAACACCCCCGTTACCAAAATCAGGAAGGTTCGTCATGCTCGATAGTTTCTTCAAAATATCTGAACGTGGCTCCACCGTAGGTCGTGAAGTTCGTGGCGGTCTCGTCACATTCTTCACCATGGCTTACATCGTGGCGCTTAACCCACTCATCATTGGTCTGAGCAAGGATGCAGATGGAAAATTCCTCGGTGGTGGAGATGCTCCTAACCTAGCTCTCGTCGCCGCAATGACAGCTCTTATGGCTGGCGTACTAACAATCCTTATGGGTGTTGTTGGTAACTATCCACTCGCTCTTGCAACTGGACTTGGTCTTAACACCTTCGTCGCAGTTGGAATTGCATCAAAGATGACTTGGGCAGATGCCATGGGTCTGATCGTTCTCGAAGGAATCATCATCACCATTTTGGTTCTCACAGGTTTCAGAACTGCAGTATTTAAGGCAGTTCCAGCACAGCTTAAGATCGCTATCTCAGTTGGTATCGGACTCTTTATCGCGCTTATCGGCCTAGTCGATGCCGGCTTCGTACGTCGCACAGGAGCTGGTCCAGTACCAGTAACACTTGGCGATGGCGGAACACTTGTTGGTTGGCCAATCATCGTCTTCGCACTCGGTCTCTTCCTCACCATCGGCTTGATGGTCAAGAAGGTTAAGGGTGCAATCCTTATCGGCATTATTGTGGCTACCGCAGTTGCTGTCTTCATCGAGACAACTTTGAAGATCGGTCCAAACTTCAACGGTGCAACAGGTGAAGTAAATCCAAAGGGTTGGGGACTCAATGTTCCTGCAATGCCTGAAAAGGTTGTTGCAACACCTGACTTTGGTCTCTTCGGTGAGTTCAACCTCTTCGGTTCACTCGATCGTGTTCCATTGATCACTGTAATTCTTCTTGTCTTCACCCTTTTGCTATCAGACTTCTTCGACACAGTCGGAACAGTTACAGCGATTGGTCACGAGGCGAACCTCATCGATCGTGACGGAAACATTCCTAACAACGATCGCATCTTGCTAGTTGACTCACTTGCAGCTGTTGGTGGCGGCGTTGGAAGCATCTCGTCTAACACAAGTTACATCGAATCAGCTGCTGGCGTCGGCGAAGGCGCTCGTACAGGTCTTGCTTCAGTGGTCACAGGTGTGTGCTTCTTGCTCACAACCTTCCTAGCACCACTCGTAGCAATTATTCCTTACGAAGCAGCGACTCCAGCTCTTGTCATCGTAGGCTTCTTAATGATGACACAGATTAAGGGCATCGATTGGGAAGATTACGGAATTGCAATTCCGGCATTCCTCACAATCATCTTGATGCCATTTACATACAACATCTCAGTTGGTATCGGTGCAGGTTTCGTAACTCACGTAGTTATCAGATATATCCAAGGCCGCCGCAAGGATGTACATCCTTTGCTTCTCTTGGTGTCAGGTCTCTTCATGATTTACTTCCTCACATCACCTATCAACGCATGGGTTGGTTAATTAAACAGTAAGTAGAAAGACCCCCACTTCACTATGAGGTGGGGGTCTTTTCTTTTAGAGCTTCCAGTGAATGGGTTCGCGCCCCTGCGAAACCAAGATGTGGTTTACCTTTGAAAACGGTTTAGAGCCGAAGAATCCCCGATAAGCACTGAGGGGGCTTGGATGAACGCTCTCCACTTTGAAGGTAAAGAACTTTGAAAGCTCTTGAGCTTGTTTACCCCAGAGAACGGCAACTACATCTCTCTTACCAAGTTCGGATGCAATGTGATCCGTTACGCGTTGCCAGCCAACTTTCTCATGGGCATTTGACTCTCCACGACGAGTTGTAAGAACTCGATTCAACAGAAGAACACCTTCATTGCTCCACTTCGAGAGATCACCGTGGGCTGGGGATGCATACCCTTGGTCGCTTTCCAGTTCCGTGAAAATGTTGCTCAGGCTTTGCGGGATTTTCGCAATCGTGGGAGGCGTTGAAAATGCCAGGCCCATAGCGTTGCCTGGAGTCGGGTAAGGATCTTGCCCCACGATGACGCAACGAATTGATGAAAGATCAACAGAGAAAGCATGGAAAATAGATTCCAACGGCGGCGCCAGTTCATCGTTTTGAATCTTGGAAAGAATGTGGTCAATGACAGACGAAACCGGTTCAAAGACCGGGAGCCAACTAGAGTGCACGTGCGAAGAAACGTGATCCTTCATTGCGAACTTCCATAGGTAATTCAAACACTGCCGACATATGCTCTGAAGTAATCACTTCGTGAATTGGACCGGAAACTGCGATAGCGCCATCCTTGAGTATCAACGCATGTGTCGTTCCGCTTGGAATCTCTTCTATATGGTGTGTAACGAGAATAGATGCGGGGGCCGCAGGATCAGATGCAAATTCGGAGAAGCGTTTCAGAAGATCTTCTCGCCCACCTAAATCTAGACCCGCTGTTGGTTCATCGAGCAAGAGAAGTTCTGGATCGGCCATCAGTGCACGAGAAATCTGAACTCGCTTCTTCTCGCCATCGCTTAACGTTCCATAATCTCGATCTGCCAAATCTCTGACACCAAATGTTGTTAACAGGGCTACCGCACGAGACTCATCCCAGAGATCATAAGCCTCGTTCCATCGACCAAGGACAGCATATGCCGCCGTAAGGACTACATCACGAACCTTCTCGTCGTAGGGAATATCTTCAGAAATAAGAGTTCCGCAGATGCCGATTCGATTGCGAAGTTCCCACAAATCGACGCGACCCATCTCTTTATCGAGAACTTTTACCTGACCTTGCGTAGGAAAGATTCTGGTAGCCAGGATTTGGAGCAACGTAGATTTACCGGCGCCGTTAGGACCTAGAACAACCCATCGCTCGCCTTCGGAGATTGCGAAGTTGAGAGGACCAAGAATGGTGCGAACGCCACGGCGGACAGAAACGTCCCTTAACTCGAGGACGCGTTGGCTGGTCATAGGGCTAAAAGATATATCGTCGAAGTGCAAAATCACTCGCAATTGTCAGCCTTAGCTAAGTGATTCGCGATAACCTGCGCCATATGAGCGATGAAAAGAGTGAATTTACTGGCCTCATTCTCGTCTCTGGAATCGACACCCCTGGAATCACCCAAGCCCTCTTTGAGACTTTGGCGCCATTTGCGATCACTGTTCTTGACATTGAACAGGTTGTTATCCGTGAGCGACTAATTCTGACTGTCCTTATCTCGCTCAATCCTGCTCATGCAGAGGCCATCGAGGAAGATCTTCAGCTGTGTGGACAGAAACTTGGCGTTGATATCGCGACTTCATTCCTTGAGCAAGGACAATCTTCCATTGCTGCCAAGACTGGTCTAGTACATGTTGTTGCACTCGGCAGTCCACTGGCGCCAACGGCCATTGCAGCAATCGCATCTGCTATTGCATCTCGCGGTGGAAATATCGAACGAATTCATCGAACTGCTAGCTACCCAATCACTGCAATCGAATTTATCGTTTCAGGCGCAGATCAAACAGATATCCGCGCATGCCTTGCCGAGGTAACAACTGCGCACTCTGTTGATATCGCAGTATCTCCTGGCGGATTGATGCGTTGGGCTAAGAAGCTCGTTGTTATGGATGTTGATTCAACTCTGATACAGCAAGAGGTAATTGAACTACTCGCCAATAAAGCAGGAGTTCAAGAGAAGGTAAAGGAGATTACTGACTCAGCGATGAGAGGAGAACTCGATTTCACCGAGAGCCTTCGTGCGCGTGTAGCTTTACTTGAAGGACTTCCCGAGTCAGTTATTACAGAAGTGCAGCAGGAAATCGCGCTCACGCCTGGCGCACGCACTCTTGTAAAGACTCTTCACCAGCTCGGACATAGCGTAGCCGTCGTGTCAGGAGGATTTATCTCAGTGATTGAGCCGCTCGTTAAAGAGTTAGGCATTACCCATTACCGAGCCAATTCTCTAGAAATTGTTGATGGAAAGTTAACTGGCAAGGTCATTGAGCCAATTATTGATCGGGCAGCCAAGGCGACCGCACTCAGAGATTTTGCCGAAATCGAGGGCGTACAACTAGAGCAGACGGTTGCAATCGGAGATGGGGCAAACGACCTCGACATGATCTCTATTGCAGGTCTGGGGATTGCATTTAACGCAAAGCCAGCCGTTAAGGCAGCTGCTGCCAGTTCCGTGAGTGCGCCTTATCTAGATTCCGTCCTCTATCTCTTAGGAATTACTCGTGAGGACATTGAGGAAGCTGGCGCTCAGCGAAAGTGATTTAGAGTCTGCAGGCGTGAATATCGGTAACAAGAATTCCGCGAGCACCTAGCGCCCACAGTTCATCCATCAATCGATTTGTATCTTTTCGAAGAACCATCGCTCGCACCGCAACCCAGTCTGCCTTCTGCAACGGCGAAATAGTTGGTGATTCAAGACCGGGAGTAATCGCGCAAGCTTTATCTACACTCGATGTAGGAATATCGTAATCAAGCAGCACATACTGTCGAGCCGTGACGACGCCTTGCAAACGACGAATGAGAATGTCAAGTCCCGCCGGCAGCTCAGAATCTTTTCTCTTGATGACGATGGCTTCTGAGACCAGAATAGGTTCGCCGAAAATCGCCAAGCCCGCCTGCTTCAAGGTATTTCCAGTGCTCACAACGTCAGCAATAAGATCTGCTACTCCTAGACGAACACTGCTTTCGACAGCGCCATCCAGACGAACAACCGATGCTGAAATCTTCAGATCTGCGAGGTGCTTCTCCACGAGTCCTGGGTAAGCAGTAGCTACTCGCTTACCTTCGATATCTGACGGCTTCCACTGAATTGCAACAGGAGCGGCAAAGCGAAAAGTCGATGAGCCGAAATCGAGTGCCAGAACTTCTTCTGCCTTTGCTCCCGAATCGATCAGGAGATCGCGACCAGTAATTCCCGCCTCAAGCTCGCCAGACCCAACATAGATAGCGATATCGCGTGGGCGCAGATAGTAAAACTCAACAGAGTTATCTAGGTCTGCAAGAACGAGATCGCGTGAATCGGTGCGCTGCCTGTAACCAGCTTCTTTAAGAATTGCAATCGATGCATCGGCTAGTGAGCCTTTATTTGGAACCGCGATTCGTAACATCTTCTCCCCTAGTAATAATTAAAGAAATTTATAGATATCAGCTGGCGTTAATCCTCGTGCAAGCATCAAAGTCTGTAGATGGTAAATCAGCTGACTGATCTCTTCAGCTAGCGCTTCATCCGACTCGTGCTCAGCAGCAAGCCAGACTTCCCCTGCTTCTTCAAGAATCTTCTTTCCGATGGTATGGACTCCTGCATCGAGAGCAGCAACCGTTCCAGATCCTTCTGGGCGGTCTATGGCTTTCTGCGCCAACTCTTGCCAGAGTAGATCAAAAGATTTCATGGTTGCAGTTTACTGGAGAGAGCTCTCTCGCGAAGTGCATTTACCATCTTTGCTGGATCTTCAGCGTTAAATACCGCACTGCCAGCAACAAAGGTATCTGCGCCGGCATGAACTGCAATCTCGATAGTTTCTAGTGAAATTCCACCGTCGACTTGAAGCCAAATCGGGCGTGAACCAATGATTTTGCGGGTCGTACGAACTTTCTCCATCATATCTTCCATAAATTTCTGTCCGCCAAAGCCGGGCTCGACTGTCATGATGAGGAACATATCGACATCATCGATGAATTCTGAGTAGCTATCAATTGCGGTACCCGGTTTTACTGCAAGGGCTGCCCGAGCACCATGGCTCTTAATCCCTTTGAGTGTTGCAGAAATATCAGAAGTTGCCTCTGCATGGACTGTGACACTGGCCGCCCCTGCAACAGCGTAATCAATAGCAATCGAATCCACATCTGCCACCATTAAGTGCGCATCAATAGGGATTGGTGAAGAGGCAATAATCTTTGAAGCTGCTGCAAAATCAAAGGTGAAGTTGGGAACAAAGATATTGTCCATTACATCAAGATGAATGAAGTCACTTACCGATGCGATCTTCGCGATTTCCTGATCTAATTTCTCAAAATCAGCGTTGAGAATGCTAGGCGTTATTCGAATATCCCCGCTCACGTGTCCAGCCTAAGCCTTCTTCTTAAAGAGAGCGAGAAACATAGAATCCGTGTCATGCACGCTCGTCCATAGCGCCATTGATTTATCTCGCACAGCGCCTTCAAGGTTTGCTGGCAAGAAAGGCGCAATATCAATCTGTTCTAGTTCAGGGTGCGCCTTCAAAATCATCTTTACCTGGCCAAAGGTTTCGGCAAAGTGAGGGCTACAGGTTGCATATCCGAAGATTCCCTCGTCAGAGAGATTGACGATGGCTGATCTGGCGAGCTCTAGCTGTAGTTCTGTCAGTGCGCGCAAATCTTGAACCGTTCTGCGCCAGCGCACCTCAGGGCGTCGACGCAAAGCGCCAAGTCCAGTACAGGGAACGTCAGCGATAATTGCATCGAATTTCTGTCCATGTGAAGAAATCTCCCTACCGTCTCCAACCCACACCGGAAACTTTCCTACAACATTCTTGACTAGTTTGGCTCGCGCTTCGGAAACTTCATTTGCTACGAACTCTCGACCCTCAACATCGCAAATATGAGATATCAGGGCAGCTTTGCCACCAGGACCAGCACATAGATCGAGCACAGTTTTGGCAGATTTAGTTGCTTGCGAGAAGGCAAGAGCAACTAGCTGCGAACCTTCATCCTGAACTCCGGCTTTGCGATGACGAATCAGATCGAGAGAACCAGGTGCTCCTTCAAACTTCGCACCAAACGGTGAGAACTGAGTTGCAACAGCGCCTTCAGAAACAAGCTCATCTTGAGTCGACGAGCCTGGCCATGAAACAAGTGTTGGTGTTGCCGGAACGTTATTTGCTGCCAGCTCCTCCTCGACTCTTGCGTAATCCTTAAGCAGGTCGAAGTAGGCAGAGACAATCCATTCGGGATGCGAGTACTGAATGGAAAGTCTGGTTACTGGATCATCTATGACTAGAACTGGCTCTAACCACTCCTCAAGCGACTTAGCACTTACTTTACGCAAGATAGCGTTAACGAAAGACGCCTTCGATTCGCCGATCACCTTGCGCGCAAGTTCAACTGTTGCAGACACAGCCGCATGAGTAGCAACGCGCATTTCGAAGAGTTGATGAACGCCCAACCTACAGATATCAACGATTCCTTCATCGACTTCAGACCAAGGTCGGTCAGAAACTTGAGAAAGTATGTAATCGTGGCGACCTTGCATACGTAAAGTTCCATAAAGAAGCTCAGTAATAAAACCCTTATCTCGTTGCTCGAAATTACTAGCGTTGAGTGCTTGGGGCAGAAGTAGATTTGAGTATCCCCCACGACGATTTACCTCAGAGAGAATGTCGTAGACCAAAACACGAGGCGCATCAGGCTTAGGAGATCTGAAGGAGTCTCGACGTGCTTTAACCAAAGAATTCACCATCACTGAGACGAGCACCATTAAGCCAGGAGTTGGCATCCATTCGGGACTTCCCCGCTGGGGTCAGAAATCCTATTGAAAGTGCCTCAGAAGAAGTCCCCACAAGAAGTTTTTTATTGACTACCTTTATCAAGCCAGGAAGAAGTTTCTCTTCAGAAATATTCACCGAATCAATCTTCACAACTTCGTTGCGGAACCGAGTCCACGCTCCTGGTAACGACGTGAAAGCCCTTACTTTCTGAGAGATCAATTGGGCATTCGAATTCCAGCTAATTTCACATTCTTCCTTGGAAATCTTCATAGCTCGAGTAGCGCCATCGCTCTTTTGTGGCTCAGGGCGAATTCCAGCCTTGATGGCGTTGAGAGAATCTTCGACTGCTTCAACTCCCAGTGTGCCTAACTCAGCAAAGAGTTCATCACTGGTGATATCTGAATCAAGTGCAAATCTCTTCACCGAGTAGATCGGGCCTGTATCCATTCCAGGATCTAATTGAAAAACCGTAACGCCAGAGACTGAATCACCGGCTTCAATGGCGCGTTGCACAGGAGCCGCACCACGCCAGCGTGGAAGGAGTGAGAAGTGCAGGTTGAGGCAACCATGTTGAGGAATGCTGAGAAGATTCTCGGGCAGAAGAACGCCATAACCAATCGTCAGAAGAACGTCAGCGCCCTCAATAAGAGCTGCTATCTCAGGACTTGATGAAGGTTTATGACAAGGGATGTCTTTCACGCGAGCCCATTCTGAGATCACGGACTCTTTGAGCGCACGACCCCGACCAGCCGGCCGATCAGGCTGTGTGATGACCGAGAGCAGTTGATGCTCTGAAGTAATTAGCCAATTCAAAGTGGGGATGGCTACATCGGGCGTCGCCGCCACAATAATCTTCAATTAGAGCCCTCTACCGAAAGGGTCATGCGGTGAAACCTTGATTTGAGGTGGCATACCAAGCGCATTAGCCATTCCAAACCAATCCGATTCGC
>JACCDW010417994.1_pt1 | contig 18198 bp, 17 predicted proteins | sample 7449781 | NCBI WGS metagenome assembly JACCDW01 (sample SAMN15323449, study PRJNA562643) | freshwater metagenome | isolation source: river surface water | place: USA:Blue River Watershed | collected 2017-08-18
CCGGACTGCACGGCGTGCTCCAACGTATCCGTTATGTGGGACTGACCCACCACGGACTCAAAACGCTGCGGCCGATACTTGCGCGCAGATACGGTATACCCTGTTTCCACATTCCAAAGATAAGTCGTATATTTGCAGCCCTAAAAAATTCATTTCAAATGAATCAGTACGAAACCGTTTTCATTTTGAATCCCGTCTTATCTGATGATCAGGTAAGGGAAACGGTTGATAAATTCACAGGCCTTTTGAAAGGTGCTGGTGCTGAAATTATCAACGTTGAAAAGTGGGGCTTGAAAAAGCTCGCTTACCCTATCGATAAGAAGAAGAGCGGATTCTACCAGCTGGTCGAATTCAAAGCACCAGCCACCGCCATCGCACCGATGGAAGTAGAAATGCGTCGCGACGAGCGCGTTATGCGATTCCTGACTGTCCGTTTGGACAAGCACGGAGTTGAATACGCTGCTAAGCGTCGGAGCAAAGTTGCCAACAAATAATTCCGTTGAAGAATGAGCACGATTGAAAGCACCAACGCGACTGCTCCCAGCGGAGAAGTTCGCTACTTGCAGCCGATTGCCATCGACACAAACAACAAGAAGAAGTACTGCCGCTTCCAGAAGTACGGCATCAAGCACATTGATCACAAGGATCCCGACTATTTGTTGCGTTTCTTGAACGACCAAGGCAAAATTCTTCCCCGTCGTTTGACTGGCACGTCCTTGAAGTACCAGCGCAAATTAGCGCAAGCCGTAAAGCGCGCACGCCATTTGGCGCTGATGCCTTACGTGGCCGATAACTTGAAATAAGCCTGCACCATGGAAGTTATTTTGAAACAAGACGTTGAGAACCTAGGGTTCAAAGACGACACCGTGGTGGTTAAGCCTGGCTACGGCCGCAACTTCCTTCTTCCCACGGGCATGGCCATTTTGGCCACACCTTCTGCGAAGAAGATGTTGGCAGAAGATTTGAAGCAACGCGCCCACAAAGAAGCTAAAGTGATTGCAGAAGCAACCACCATGGCGGAAAACCTGAAGCGCGTAGAATTGAAGTTGACGGCTTCCGCAGGAAAGGGCGGCAAGTTGTTCGGTGCCATCACCAACCACCACTTGGCTGAAGAGCTGAGCAAAATGGGGTATGCCATCGACAAGAAGTTCATCACCATCATCGGTGGAACCGTTAAGACCGCTGGCAAGTACCAATCCAAGGTTCGCTTGCACCGCACGGTGAATATCGACTTTACATTTGAAGTAGTGGGTCAAGAAGCGTAAGCTTTTTTCCCTACATCGCCTTGAAAGGGCGGCCCGCTGGGCCGCCCTTTTTCGTTTTTACTGCTTCGAGCGTTCCGAATTGCGCTTTTCGCCTTCGGGACTTGTGGACCTTCGGGCCTCGCTGTACCTTCGGCTTATGTCTAAACGCGTCGCCAAAACGGAAGGGGCTCCGGCTCCTGCATCGGGGCCTACCGCCTATTCCTTCTGGGCAGCGGCTGGAGTCGGAGCCCTCTTTTTATACCCCGCCACGTGGGAGTCCAGCCAAGTCCTGGGCGACCCGAGCCACTGGCCCTTGCTTCTGTCTGGCGTTTTGTTGGCGGGAATTCTTGCTGTTTGGGGACTGCGTGGCACGGCGTCACCGTGTACCCATTCCAGCGTTGCGGCCCTTGGAATGACGGCCCTTCTGACCTGGTCCTTTACCGGTCTTCCCCATGCGTACGTCGTTTCGGAATGGTGGGGAACCGTGGGGCGGATGGGGCTTTATGCCGGCTGGCTGTGGGCCGTGGGACGGCTGTTGGCACAAGAAAAAATCAGCATTTCGCACGGGGCTGCCTTTGGCGTCGGCATGGCCGGAGTCTTGGCCGTCAGCGTACTGATGAATTGGAAAACCGTAGGATTTGCTGTCGCTTGGAACGACCCCTATGCCGCACCTGGTCTTTTGGGCCACAAAAACTTTACCGCCTCGGCTCTTTTGGTCGCAGCTTGGGGCGCGTTCTACCACATAAACACTCCTTCCGACGACCGCAAATGGCGCTTGGTCGCGGGGGGCATTGGCATTCTGGCGGTTTTGGCCTTGGCGCTGCTGCGCACCCGAAGCATTTGGTTGGGTGCCGGTCTTGGTTTGGCGGTTTGGGGGGCTACCTCGTCGATGGCTTTAAAGCTAACGGCCCGTCGTTTGGCTGTTCCTTTGGGAATTTTTGCCTTGCTGGCAGGGGCCGCCATGGCCCAACCCAAAATTCGGGAGACCCTCCTGGACCCTCAAAATTTGCGCATTCGGGAGGTTTACTGGGACCACAGTCTGCAAATGCTCCAGGCGCATCCGTGGACCGGTGTCGGAGCGGGGCAATGGGTGATTCATTTTCCTGGGTACGGCCTCAATGGGATGGATCCTTCCGTTGCAGAAGGGATCACCGCAGAAATCCGCCCCCACAACGACTTTTTGTGGGTAGCCAGCGAATGGGGTTGGCCCGGATTGGCCTTGTGGATTTTGGTCTGGGGCTCGGCCCTATGGGCCCTGTGGAAATCTCCAAAAGGAACAGAAAAAGCCTATTTGGCCGCCGTGTTGGTGGGGGTCTTTGTGTACAGCCTATTTGAATTCCCTTTGGAGCGGGCCGCCGTTACGCTGCCATGGTTGGTGGCCATTGCCGGTGTCGGGCAGTTGTCCGGGACGGGGCCGCGCATTTCCTGGATCCCTTCGTGGGCTACCGGTGGGCTGGCCTTGCTGTTGATCCTCCCGAGTGCCTACATTCTGGAACAAAGACGAGCTGGAACAGCGGCGAACGCCGACGTGTTGCAGGCCAATGCATCCCAACAGGCGTCTTTGTTGCTGTCTACGGCCACCACCGCCTACAGCCGCTGGAACGAAATCGACCGCTACGGAAATCCCCTGCCGTATTTCCAGGGCATGGGCGCGCTTTTCACGGAAGTCCAACAAACCTCCTCCCCCACCTTCGCCCAGGCCGAGGCGCATTTCCGCACAGCCTTGGCGCTTCACCCCAACCACATTGTGACCCTCAACCAAATGGGAAACTTGTACCGCTACCGAGGCTTGCCCAAAGAGGCCATTCCGCATTATTTGGAGGCCTTAGTGCGATCGCGGGACTTTGGCTCAGCCCGACTGGGTTTGGCCGAGTGTTTGTTGGATTTGAACCGAGCGGACTCTGCCGGACGGGTGTTGTTTGAGTCGTTCGGGATGTCGACCAACGGAACCACGCAGTCGGTGCGGCAAGATCCGCGGTACCGCGAAGCTGTTTTGCGTTGGTGGACTTTGGCTCCGGGGCAAGTAATTACCTACAAACCGCTCCAACCCTTGGCGGGACGGATCTACGAAAGCCCGGAAGTGGCATTTGCGGCGTTTGAGGCCGCTAAAGATGCTGCAGTGGCCCGGGAGCTCGCCCAGAGCTCCCTGCCGGAAACAGAGCGCTCAAGGGCCTCCTGACGGGGGTGCGGCTTACACGGCGAATCCGCTGGATTACCGCCAATCGACCGAAACCGGTACGTGGTCGGAGCCAGTGATTTCGGGATGGATCCGCGCGGCCTCCAAGCGGTTGGCCATGCGCTGGCTGACCACCCAGTAATCCAAACGCCAGCCGATGTTGTTCTCGCGGGCACCTCCGCGGTAGCTCCACCAGGAGTATTCCACGCGTTCGGGATGCAGGGTGCGGAACGAATCGACGAATCCCGCTTGCAGCAACTGCGTGAATCCGTCGATTTCGATCTGGGTATACCCCGGAGTTTTGTTGTAATTCGCTTTGGGTCGGGCAATGTCCAAAGGCTGATGGGCCACATTGAGGTCCCCGCCAAAGAAGACGGGTTTTTCTTTGTCGAGCTCGGCTAAAAAAGCCGTGAGGTCTTGGTCCCAGGTGCTTCGGTACGGCAAACGGGCGAGTTCTCCCCCGCTGTTGGGTACGTAGGCGGTAACCGCCCAGTGGTCATCAAATTCTGCAGCAATCAGCCGCCCTTCGGAATTGTGCTCGCTTTGGGGCAACTCCCGCAGAACGCGTAGGGGTTTCTTGCGGGAAAGCATGGCCGTCCCGGAGTACCCCTTGCGCTCGGCCGATGAGGCCTCCAGGTGCCAGCCGGCGTCAACCATCGGTTGCAACACCTCGGCCACCTGTTCTTCGGTGGCCTTGGTCTCTTGAAAACCAATGACGTCAGCCTCCAAGGATTTCAGAGATTCCATCAGGCCTTTATTGGCCACGGCACGGATGCCGTTTACATTCCAGGATACGAAGCGCATGGTCGGTTTTGGGGAAATTACATGTTGCGTCGGTACTGCCCCCCAACGCCAAAGAGGGACTCCGTCATTTGGCCCAAGGAACAGACCTTGCCCGCCTCCATGAGGGTGTCGAAAATATTCTGGTTTTGAACAGCAGCGGCCTGCATTTCGCGCAGCAAAGCTGCGCTCTTTTGCACCTGGGCCTGCTGAACCGTTTCCACGGTGGCAATTTGGTCTTCCTTCTCGGCCTCGGTGGCGCGAATGACTTCCCCCGGCGTGACGGTGGGCGACCCTTTGCTGCTCAGGAAGGTGTTGACCCCAATGATGGGGTACTCCCCGGTGTGCTTGAGCATTTCGTAATGGAGGGACTCCTCTTGGATTTTCCCGCGTTGGTACATGGTTTCCATGGCGCCCAAGACCCCGCCGCGCTCGGTAATGCGGTCGAACTCCAGCAGGACCGCTTCCTCCACCAAATTCGTCAATTCGTCGATGATAAAGGAGCCCTGCAACGGATTTTCGTTCTTGGCCAATCCCAATTCGCGGTTGATGATCAGCTGGATGGCCATGGCCCGGCGAACGCTCTCCTCGGTCGGGGTGGTAATGGCCTCGTCGTAGGCGTTGGTGTGGAGCGAGTTGCAATTGTCGTAGATGGCGTACAATGCTTGGAGTGTGGTCCGGATGTCGTTGAAGTCGATTTCTTGCGCGTGAAGCGACCGGCCCGACGTTTGGATGTGGTATTTCAACATCTGCGCCCGAGGGTCTGCACCGTATTTCCGCTTCAAGGCCTTGGCCCAAATGCGGCGGGCAACACGTCCAATCACGGCGTATTCGGGATCCACCCCGTTGCTGAAAAAGAAGCTCAAATTGGGGCCGAAGGCGTTGATATCCATGCCGCGGCTGAGGTAGTACTCCACGTAGGTGAAGCCATTGGCCAACGTGAAGGCCAGCTGCGTGATGGGGTTGGCGCCTGCTTCGGCAATGTGGTAACCGGAAATGGATACCGAATAGAAATTGCGGACCTGGTGCCGGATGAAATACTCTTGCACGTCGCCCATCAACCGCAACGCAAATTCGGTAGAGAAAATGCAGGTGTTTTGGGCTTGGTCTTCCTTGAGGATGTCCGCTTGCACGGTACCCCGGACGGTGGAAAGAGCCTCGGCCTTCAAACGGTCGTAAACCTCGGCGGGGAGCACTTCGTCGCCGGTAACGCCCAATAGGAGCAGCCCAAGTCCGTCGTTGCCTTCGGGCAAATCGCCGTGGTACCGGGGACGGGTCAGGCCTTGGGCTTCGTATTTGGCGTGCAAGACCTTTTCGACATCCGCCTCCAAGCCGTGGGCCCGGATGTACTTTTCGCAGGTTTGGTCAACGGCCGCATTCAAGAAAAAGCTCAGGAGCATAGGTGCCGGGCCGTTGATGGTCATGGACACCGACGTGGATGGATTGCACAAATCGAACCCACTGTACAGTTTTTTGGCGTCGTCCAGGCAGCAAATGCTCACGCCAGCGTTGCCGATTTTTCCGTAAATGTCGGGGCGACGGCCGGGATCGTTTCCGTACAAGGTCACGGAGTCAAAGGCCGTTGATAAACGCTTGGCGGGCATGCCCAAGGAAACGTAATGGAATCGCTTGTTGGTGCGTTCGGGGCCGCCCTCTCCGGCAAACATGCGGGTGGGATCTTCTCCCTCGCGCTTGAACGGAAAAAGTCCAGCCGTGTAGGGGAATTCTCCGGGCACATTTTCTTGGAGCATCCACCGGAGGAGGTCGCCCCATCCCTGGTACGACGGGGTTACCACCCGCGGAATCCGCTGGTGGGAAAGGGACAGCGTGTGCGTGGGGACCTCAATGGCCTTGCCGCGCACGTGGTACACGTAATTCTCCGCCTTGTACTTTTCCCGTACTTCCGGCCACGCCATCAGAGCGTCCCACAGGTGCGGATCCAAGTCGCGCTTTTTGCGCTCCATTTCTTCTTGGACGCCCTTGATCAGTCGGTCCGCGTCTTCCATCCGGGACGAACGGAGGACTTCGATGGTGCCGTGGAGGGCATAGAGCTGGTCTGCTACTGCCGCTTGTTCCTGCACCCACCGGTCGTAGGCACGGTTGTTTTCGGAAATTTCGGACAAATAACGCGTGCGGTGCGGCGGGATGACGTAGATCTTTTCCGACTGTTCTTCCGTAAGGGGCAAATGCGAAGCCAGCTCCGGACGACCCGACTTTTGAGCGACCGCAGCCATGACCGCCACGTACAGCCGATTCGTTCCGGGGTCGTTGAATTGACTGGCCATAGTTCCGTATACCGGCATATCCTCCAACGAATCCTCCCACCGGTTGTGGTTGCGCTGCACCTGTTTCTTTACGTCGCGAATGGCATCCAGGGCACCGCGTTTGTCGAATTTGTTCAGCGCAATGAGGTCGGCAAAATCCAGCATGTCGATTTTCTCCAGCTGGGTTGCCGCGCCGTACTCCGGTGTCATCACGTACAACGAAACCGTGCTGTGCTCCAAGATTTCGGTATCGGACTGGCCAATGCCGCTGGTTTCTAAAATCACCAGGTCGTACCCGGCCGCTTGCACAATTTGGACGGCTTCGGACACGTGTTTGCTGAGGGCCAAATTGCTTTGGCGGGTCGCCAGGGACCGCATAAACACGTTTTTGTGCTTGATGGCATTCATCCGGATGCGATCCCCCAGCAGTGCCCCACCGGTTTTGCGTTTGGAGGGATCCACGCTGATCACCGCCAATTTTTTCTCCGGAAAATCCGTGGTAAACCGACGAACCAATTCGTCTACCAAAGACGACTTTCCTGCCCCGCCGGTTCCGGTGATGCCCAATACAGGTGCCCCATTGGCCAGAGCACGCTCAGCCACTTGCGTGCGGACCTGGGCATACACATCGGCGTAATTTTCCGCGCAGGAAATCAACCGCGCAACGGCTCCCGGTGCGTCGGTGTTTAGGTTTTCAAATTCGGTGGTCAATTCGTTCCCCAAGGGAAAGTCAGACTTCTCCAACAGGTCGTTGATCATGCCCTGCAATCCCATGGCTCGGCCGTCGTCCGGGTGGTAAATGCGGCAAATCCCGTACCCCTGGAGCTCTGCGATTTCCGTAGGCAGAATAGTGCCCCCGCCGCCGCCGAAAATCCGAATATGGCCAGCTCCTTTTTCTTGGAGCAGGTCGAACATGTACTTGAAATACTCGTTGTGCCCCCCCTGGTACGACGTCATGGCAATGGCATTGGCGTCTTCTTGAATGGCTGTATTGACCACCTCTTCCACACTCCGGTCGTGTCCCAGATGGATGACTTCTGCGCCGGAGGCTTGCAGAATGCGCCGCATGATGTTGATGGAAGCGTCGTGTCCATCAAACAAGGAGGCCGCAGTCACAATGCGAATTTTATTCTGAGCGTGGTAAGGGGTTGGATTTTCCATGCCTCAAAGATAAAGCACAGGCCCGCAAGACCGGGCTCGGCCCCTTTTCTTTGCTGAGGTTTTTGGCTTCTAAAGCCGCTCTAGGAGCCTGTCTTGACAAGGGGGTAAATACCCAAAGACCGTCGGATCTCAAAGAATATCCAACAAGGACCGCAGGTGGTGGACTTCGTGGGTTGGGCGGTAAGCCGTAGACGGCAATGCGCGCTCCGGATTGTAAAAGACCTGGTCCATGCCCGCTGCTGCAGCTCCCAACACGTCGGCCTCCCACCCGTCTCCGATCAGAATGGATTCTTCGGGGCAGGCGCCAGCGGCCTGCAAGGCCGCTTCAAACACGGCGAAAGCGGGCTTGTAGGCCCCCACCTCTTCCGACGTTGTGACGGTTTTGAAGAAGGGTTTCAACCCGCTGCATTCCATTTTTACGACCTGACTTTCGGGGAATCCGTTGGTAATGATGTGCAGCGGGTACTTTTCGCTCAAGGCCGCTACCACCTCCGCGGCTCCAGGCATTAACCCTTGCTGACGGGGCGTCCGACGCACAAAATCCACTTCCATCTGTTCCGATAAACGGGATCGATTGGCAGGGTTCAGGTGCGGCAGCGCTTCCTCCAGCAGCAATCGAAACCGCATTTGGCGCACTTCTTCTTTGGTTTTGCGTCCATCGCGAAGCTCCTTCCACAGCGAAGCATTCCAATACTCGTACCGATCCAAGGCCCTCTCCACGGGCAATTGGGGATCCACCGGCAGCAGGTATTCGTGGTACATCTGCTCAAAAACCACGCGGCTGTTGGTTTTAAAGTCCCACAGCGTATGGTCCAGATCAAAGAATACATGGCGGTAGGTTTTCATCGCAGCACCGGTTCGGCCTATCGGCCCCCTCCAAAGGTAGTCCCAGCAAGCCTCTTAACGGGAAGTCGGTTCATTCTTCCATCCAATCGGGCGGAAAACCGACCAAATACACCCGTTCGGACGCACGGGTTATGGCGGTGTAGTACCAACGCAAATAGGAAACCTGGTCGTACCCATCGGGTTCGTACGGCTGTTCCACAAAAACCGACTCCCATTGGCCGCCTTGGGCTTTGTGGCACGTTATGGCGTAGGCAAACTTCACCTGCAGCGCATTTAAATACGGATCTCGGTCCATGGCCGCACGCCTTTGACGTACCGTGGGCAAATGGGAATATTCCTCTTGAACCCCTTGGTACCGCGAAGCCGATTGCTCCGCCGTCAAAGCCGGCCCATCGGTATCCAACGCATCCAAAACAATCTTAGCCTCAACGGGCGGATCATCCGGCCTATCCAGCCACCGCAAAGAAGCTTGGGCAAACGTCAAACCGTACTTCTCTTCGTGGTCCACCAACCGTACAATCTCTAGTTGATCGCCGTTCGCCAAAAAACCAGCCGGATGGGAGGCTTCCAGCCAGTGGTAGTTGTTTTTGACCACCATCACGCGGTCCCCAGTTGCCAATCGCTCTTCCAGCCCCAAAATGCGGGCCCGAATTTGCCGGTTGTACAGCACGGCGCGTTTATTTCCTTTGGTGATAAAAACCGACTGGTCGGGTCGGCCCAAAAATGCGCGCTCCAAGGCGTCCAACACCGCGTTGCTGTCTTCCAAACGAACAAAATCGGGAGCAACCTGCTGGAGCGGGAACCGAATTTTTTTGCTCTGAAGGGCTTGCCGGACGCGGGTAGCATTTACCAAAACCGTGGAGGTTTTCGCTTGACGAAGCACTTCCGTTAACTTCCCTTCTACCACCTCCATTCCGTGTTTCTGGGCCAACTGGCGGGGATCCAGCGCTGGACTGTCTTCCTCACCGACCGGGGGCAACTGAGCGCTATCCCCCAACAGCACCAATCGGCACTCGGTGCCGCTTTGCACAAATTGGAGCAAATCGTCCAGCAAGGACGAACCCGCCAACCCATCCCCGGGGCGGTCAGAAAGCATCGACGCCTCGTCCACAAAAAAAACAGCGCGCTCCAACGGATTCTCGCGAAGGGAAAAGGTCACACCGCCATTGGCCCGAGGCACCGCACGGTAAATGATCCGGTGCACCGTAAAAGCACGGCGCCCCGTGCGTTCGGCAATAACTTTGGCCGCACGTCCCGTAGGAGCGAGCAGCACCGTACGAAACCCCAGAGGGGGCAACGAAGACGCCAAAGTCCGCAACCACGTTGTCTTGCCGGTACCCGCATACCCCGTCAATAAGAAAACCCGTTCCCGGTGGTCTTCTCTCAAAAAGTGAGCAAACATGCGAATTGCTTCAATTTGCCCTTCTGTCGGCGTTAAACGCCACCCCTCCCGTAATTTTTGCTCCCAGGTGTTAAGGTTCGAAGTGGACACGTGCGGGGGTTGTTTTTTTGCGTAATTTCGGGGCTCTAAACTAATCATCGCATGAATCCGCGAATTCTTCTTAGCATCCGAGTGGTATTGGGCATTGCAGCCCTTGTTTTGAGTTACAAGGTTTACCGAATTATTGCAGAACCTGTAGAGTTTGCCTCGTTGAAGGAGTTCCGATACGATGCGACGAAGTTACGCCTCGAACAAATTCGGGAAGCCGAGCTGGCCTACAAAGAAAAATTTGGTGAATACCAGGGAGACCTAAATCTATTGATTGATTTCGTCGCCAACGGCCAGGTGCCCATTGTATTGCGGAAAGATTCTTCTTTCACCTACTACGACCGCGTCTACCAACAAGACATGAACAAAGACACGGTTATACTGCGCAAGATTGGCGACGCACCTGTTATTCAAAAGCTGCAACAAAAACCCGACCTTTTTGGTGCGGACTTCAAAGCCGAAGACCTTCGGTTCATCCCTTTCTCGGCTCAAGTTCCCTTTGAACTGGCTGCCGACAAAGTCGACCGCAACGGGGTATCTGTGCCTGTTTTTGAGGCGAAAGCTCCCAACGAAGCCATCTTCCACGACGTTATGGATACCTACAAGTCGTTGATCAAAGACCTGCCTATTCCCTTTTTGGCCATTGGGTCGCTCGCTGAACCTACCTTAAGTGGTAACTGGAAATAAAGACCAATCCCCTTTGATCTGGTGGGTCAGCGCTGACCATTCAGCGACTGACTCCCAATGCAGTATTTGCCTAACGCTGGACGGTGATCGCCCAACCTTTCTTCTTTCTTCGGGATCTGACCCCGTGCTTTTGGGCGCTATTGGTAACGGTCTTTGGCCCGAATTCCTGCGCGAAATAGCTCCTTCGGTAACCGAAGCGGTGGTGCACGCCTTTCCTTCTCCATGGAGCACCCTTTTGCCTGACGCATTGCATGCATTGGGCAGCTCTGAGAAACTGATTGATTCTTTGGGTGGAGATCCAAAAAGTATTCGCGAGTACCACTGCCTAAAGCAAAATGTGCACCTGGTTTACCAACCCCAAATTCCCTCCGAATTCCAGGACTGGCTTTCCCGAGTTGCCGCTTCCCGAATCGTCGCGTTCCCTTCCGAGGCACTCGAATGGGAATTCCCTTCTCTTGGCTCCGGGCGCCATGTAGTGGTGCACCTTTTTCCCTCCTTACTGCAAATTAGCGCCTTTGACGAAACCGGGAATCTCGTGTTCTCCAATCGATTCGACGCTCCGAATGCCAACGACGCCCTCTATGCATTAGGCCTGGTATACGAGCATACAGGATGGAGCGGCTTGCAGACTCCCCTTTATTGGCACGGTAGCCGTCCGGATTGGGACACCATCCAGCAGAGCATGTCTGCATTTGTTTTGGACATCAAACCGTTGGCTCCGCCAAAAGCCTTACCGGAAGCATTGGGAGATTGGCGGTCACACCCCTCCTTGCAATCCCTCTTTAGACTCTGGTTATGCGCATCGTAGCAGGAAAATGGCGCGGCAAGCAATTGGTTGCCCCAAAAAACTTACCGGTACGCCCCACCACAGACATGGCCAAAGAAGCGTTATTCAACCTCCTTCGTAACCATTTGGATTTTGAGCACATCCGCGCACTGGACTTGTTCACAGGCACCGGCAACCTGAGTTATGAATTGGCCTCTCGAGGGTGTCTTTCCATCACGTCGGTGGATCAATCGCGCGATTGCATCCGCTATGTTCAAAAAACAGCTTCCCTCCTTCCAACAACCGCCATTTCTGCTGTTGCTTCAGAGGCTACTGTCTTTTTGAAGCGGAGCCCGGCCCAATGGGATCTCATTTTGGCGGACCCGCCCTTTGATTTTGATCGATACACCGATTTGATTGAAGCCGTATTGGTCGGGCAACGATTGACCCCGACTGGGATCTTTGTGTTGGAACATGGGCAATTTTCCTCTTTTGAGGACCACCCTCACTGCTTTGACACCCGGAAATACGGCAACGTGCGCCTTTCGTTTTTTCAATCCTTGCCCACACGGACACTTTGATGTCGGTATTCCGTTAATCCAACAAGCCGATTCGCAAAGGTTCTGCTATTTCATAGCAACCCCAAGTCCGATAACCCAATCCGGTTGAATTGCTGCAGGGCTTTCGCTCGATGGCTTATCCTTTGTTTTTCCGACGGCTGCATTTCCGCGAATGTCCGGCCATCGCCTTCCGTTGGAACAAAAAGGGCATCGTACCCAAATCCCGCAGTACCGCGTTCTACTGCGGCAATGGTTCCGTGTACCTCGCCCCGAACTTGAACGCGGATGCCTTTATTCACCCATGCCAGCACACAGACAAAATAGGCAGGCACCACTTGTCCGTTCAGTTCGGTCAGTAACTTTTGACGGTTTTCTGCATCGCTGGCTTCGGGGCCGGCGTAGCGCGCACTCCAAACCCCTGGGGCGCCTTGAAGAAACGGCACAACCAATCCGGAATCATCGGCCAATGTGGGTAACCCGGTGCCCTGAAATCCTTGCAGTGCTTTGCTCAGGGCATTGCGTTCAAAAGTCGTTTCGTTTTCAACCAACTTTCCACCGGTCCACCCTCCTTCTGACAAAGTCATCCACTGGAGTCGTTGATCCAAAAAAGGGGCAATCTCCTCCACTTTATGGGAATTCTGGGTGGCCAAAACGCAAGGGAACCGCATTTGAAAGGGCCTTAACGCTTTACAGGAGAAACCGTTTCCACCGTCCCTTCGCCATTCCGAAGTTTTTCAGGAAGCTTCTCAATTATTTGAGCAGCCAGGGCCTCTATCGCCTTTCGCTTAGGCGACCCTTCGGCAAAAACCAAAGAAATCTGCCGAACTGGCCGTGGCTCTGCAAGGGGCTTTATCCGATTTTTCTGACCCGCCGGCAAATCCAACGTGGCCAAATATGGAAGCAACGTCATACCCAAACCCGAATCCGCAAGTCGAATCAAGGTTTCAAATTGCCCAGATTCAACATGGACCCTGCCCTCCTTCAGACCTTCCGCTCCGCACAAGGTCATGGTTTGCTGGCGGAAACAATGCCCCTCTTGCAGCAACAATACATCGTTGGATTGCATCAATTCGGAACGGGTTACAAACAACTCATTCGCCAAACGATGCTTATCTGGAACATAGGCCACAAAGGGTTCTTGGTACAACGGGAGCGTTTCCAAACCCTTTTCGTCCAACGGTGTAGCGAGCAACGCAACGTCTAACCTGTGCTCCAAAATGCGGGAAACACATTCGGATGTGGTTCGCTCCTCAACATGCACCTCCAGCAAGGAGAACTTTTGGATAAAGAAACCCAAAAACCGATGCAGTACATAAGGCGAGACCGTGGGTATCACTCCCAACGACAGGCTTCCCTGAAAGGGAGACTGCCCCACTTCAATAACTTGATGAAACCGACGGGCCTCTGCCAATGTTCTTTTGGCTTGGGCAATGGCTTGGAACCCGACTTCCGTAGGTTCAATGGGCTGATGCAATCGATCAAACAACGCAACCCCGAGTTCTTCCTCCAGTTTCTGAACCTGCATGCTCAAAGTGGGCTGCGTTACCCCACAGGCGTCTGCAGCTTTGCCAAAATGACGGTGTTCGTCCAAGGCAACCAAATAATGGAGCTGGGTGAGGGTCATAGAAACTTAAATCGTTGCAAACGAAGATACGGCAGGGTGTCTGCTCCCCAACCCAGATTAAAGCGATGGAGTCCCTCTTCCTGAGACCCTTCAAAATCCAATCTTTTCCAAGTACCTGACGCCTGGATCAGGGCTTCGTTTATGAGATAGGACATGGCCTGTTGCTTGCGCCCCTCGTCGGTAATGGCGCTAAAGTAAAGGATCATTCGATCTCCTTGAAACCACCAAAAAGCTCCGGCATATAATTGATTTCCAGGGCCATAAACCGTATGCACCACCCCACGACGTTTACTGACCAATGCATTCATTTGGCCCGATACAGCATCCAAAAAGACCGACGAAATTCCTTGATACTTTTTCATCTGATTATCCCGAAAAGCCCGAATCAAAACTTCAGGCGAATCGTGTTCAAACCAGGTAAACGCTTGGGAAGTTGCCTTCTTCACATTCTTTGCGGTCTGTCCCGAAAAGTTCCGATGAACCTCCTCGTAGGTCTTGGCAATCTGTAAAACCGCCGTTCTCCTTTTGTGCCACTTTTCAAATTGAAAAAGACCAACCCATTTCCACTTGGTAGAAGGTATTGGAACATCTTCAATCCCCTCATGAAGATGAATGTCCAACCAAATCAATCGCTTGGGAAGGCATTTCAAAACGGCCTCCACATGGATCCAACTTTTCAGAACCTCAGGTCCAAAAATTCCCAATTGCTGAAGTCCAAACGGCATTCGGGAGTACAAAAGTCCCCACCGTTTTTTAAACGGTAAAGGAAAAACCGCCTCGTAGTTCCCTAATACCATTCCTCCCCATTCCGCACAGCGGGCATCTAGAACCTCTGTGAGTCCATAGGGCACGGAGCGGTTGTCCGCTTTCACGACCTGATCCCAACGGGCATCGTCTATTTCCTCCCTACCCAGCCAACGCCAATTCAATTCTTCTTGTGCCATTGCTGGAGTTTTATGACAAATTCTTTCCACCCTTTCCACTCTGGTGCCTGTTCAGAAAACATGCGCCAGTGGGTCACCCAAGAAAAAGGCACTTCATTAGCTGCACAAAGTTCTACCGCCTGCAGCCAATCTTCAAAGGGTCTTCCCGATTTATGGTAATACAACAAATGCCCATCCATCGCATAAAACGGATGGACCCAAAGATTTAAACGTCTATTTGACGACAAATCGAACCATGGATAGGGTATCCCTATCCCTGCTCGCCACCCCATGGTGTCAACAAACCCCATGGAATAATCACGCTTAATCCCCATCTCATCCAAAACAGGATACATCGCCTGCGGGGAGAATGCTAAGAAATGAAAACGTGTGGCGTCCACCTGGCGTTGCAGCACATTGTTAACTTGTTGAAATTCTTGGTGCAACAACCCCATTTGCATTCCTTGGCTGGCCGCTGTGGAAGGGTGCCATCCCAGTTGGCCTCCGGTGGCTTCATCGATTGATCGCCACAATCTTCGGGCCCTTTCAACAGAAACATCAACACCTGTGTCTCGATTATTCCTTTGCAACTGAACCAAGGCAAAATACTTCCAAGGCGCTTCGGGCCAGAGTTTAATTTGCTCTTTCAAAGTATCATACCTATCTACTCCACCCCCTTTCGCAAGCAACCGGTCGAAAACATTTCTCCATCGAAAAAGCAAAAAATCCCTCCCCGCGGCAAGCAAAACATGGAACCAGTCCCTGCCTGCAAAAGCCAGTAAATGGTCAATATCCACGGTTATTTCCACTTCCGGATGAAACCGACGTTGGGGTACACCACCCCATTCCACTAAGAGCGATTTAGCCCAAACATGTACCCACGGTACCTGTTCTTGGTGCCTTTTAACCGCATGCAAACCTTCGGAAATTACACGGCCATGCTCATCCAAAGGCGCACAATACTCTTCTACCCGAAGTGCCATCCAGACCATTGAAAGCAACCAATCCGGATGACCAGCTGCACGATCCACAATTCCACTTTCCAAAGACCTTTCCTGAACTTCCATGCCCGGGAGTCCTTTCCAATTTGATGTCAGGGGATAGTGCATCCACGCACCGAGCTCGCCCGAGGCGTACCGCGGACGAACCCACAAGTCATCGTTTACGACACCCTCATCCTGCCTTAGTCCTTTTTCAAAGGGTACTCCGGTAACCAAAAACATCAATTCTAAAGCATATTCCACCAAGGGTTCTTCCCCCATAGAATACACATAACCAATGGGATACGGCTCTGGCAGGACGGATTTTTTCATGCTAATTGAAATTCTGTCGCGCGAGCGGGAAATGTCCTCATAGGTCGACCAAAATACACCAAAGGTTCGTCCAAAAAACGAATAGAAACGACCGACATAAGCCATTCGGGTAGCACCTCCACTTCAATCGCACGGGTAAGACCCAATTTGGCACCCAAAAACTTCATTCTCCAATAACGACTTTCGCTCCGGGTTGGCGCAACCCAAGTCCCACCCTCCTCTAAACCAGTGGAATAACGAGGCAAACGACCTAAATGTGCCAAAGGAACGTTTGGAAAATCGCGCAATACAGCGTCCCAATAAAGCAACAAATGCCATTCCCAAAATTGGAGAGCCTTCTTCCTCGACGATGGATAGTGCAATTCCTCTTTTACCATTGTTTAAGGTAATGGTCAACCATGTCCATTGCAGAACGTCCTTCTCCATAAACAGGAGGATAATGAGCTGGCACCCGCTCACGTTCCTCAATCCATGCCAACAAACGGTCTACAACACCTTCTTCATTAGGCGGAAACACCGCAATTCCGTCCGATGCAAGAAGCTCGACCCACTCTGTCTCTGAACGCAAAACCGCAACCGGTGTATGCAATGCATAGGCCTCTTTTTGCAATCCCCCGGAATCCGTCAATACGACTGACGCAGAAGCACACCACTTCATCATTTGCTGGTGGCTTACCGGGCCAAACTCTTGAATCTTAGAGCGGCGCAAAATTTGCTTTTCTTCTTCCGTGGCCCATTTCTTCCATCGAGGATGAACCGACCACAACACTGGACGTTGTTCAGCAATTAAAACCGCTGCATCGAGCCACAATCGCCGATACTCGGCTACATCTACGTTGGTATTACGGTGCATCGTCATGACCACTCCACCGCGCTCGCTATGGGGAATTGGATCCATCCATTTCAACGCATCCAACATCAAATCACCTACTACCAAAGAGGCAGATTCCTGTTTGACAACCCCTTCTTTGTACAAATTCGCTAAAGCCAATTCCGATGGGCACCAATGGATATCCGCTAATCGATCTACTTCCATTCGGATGGCCTCCTCTGGCATGTCAAAATTGCCAGAACGAAGTCCTGACTCCACATGTATCAAAGGCCAATTCAAATGTTTTGCTGCCTGAGCACCTGCCAAGGTGCTCAACGTATCTCCATACACCACAACAGCTGCGCGATCCCACCGTTTAAACTCCCGAAGCAATCCCTCAACCATTAATTGCACACGTTCATTGTCTGAACCTGCTGCAACAGGCTCCAATTGACAGGTGGGCATTGGTAAGGACAATTCCTTTACAAAATCCAAATTCAAATTGGCATCGTGGTGCTGACCAGTGTGCATCCAGTACTGTTCTATTGAACGAAGATGCATGGCCGACCAGAGGGGTGCTAATTTCATCATTTGGGGACGCGCCCCGACTATATGTAATGCTCTCATTTCCTACGATTCTGACGCCAATGAACTGCCTAATAACAAACCCTGATCCGCGAAACTAAGATACTCACCTCGACCAACAATAAGATGATCCAATACAGAAATCTCCATCAAACTTCCCACTCGTAACAACCTCTTGGTCAACTCTCGATCCTGTTCGGACGGAGCGAGATTTCCACTCGGATGATTATGCGCTACGATTATTGCGCTTGATTTCGTCCGCAATGCCAATTCAAAAATCACGCGCAAATCAGCCAATGTTGCCGTCCATCCGCCTTGACCCACACACTCTTTTTTTACTATCCGATGGGCCCGATTCAGGTACAAAACCCAAAACTCTTCATGCTCGACATTCTCGAAATCGGGCCACAACTGTAAAAACGCATCCTTCGATCCACGAACCATGGTCCGAGGTACATATTTGGAATTTGCCATACGTCTTCCCAGCTCAAATGCTGCCATTACAGAAGCTGCTTTAGCTTCGCCTACACCGGAGTGATCCCTCCAATGCTCGGGCTCCAAAGCCCCCATTTTGCGCAAGTCATGATCGTACGATTGCAACAATTCCGAGGCCAAATCCATCGCGGAAGACCGCATCGTTCCAGAGCGCAAAAGAAGCGCCAGGAGCTCGGCATTTGTTAACTTCTTAACGCCTAGTGTCATACATTTCTCCCTCGGCCGTTCCTCTGGCGGCCAACGAAGCAAAGAATTGCTTTTTTTCTGTTCCATGGGACGAAAATAGCACCCTTGCCAAGCACTAGTCGTATGTTAAACACTTATATCCGTTTAACGCTTTTGATTTAAAAAAAAAGCAAAAAAAAAGCCCCGCATTGCTGCGGGGCTCGAAAAATGGCGGCGACCTACTCTCCCGGTGTAACCCAGTACCATCGGCTCTGTCAGGCTTAACGACTCTGTTCGGAATGGGAAGAG
>JACCDW010932736.1_pt1 | contig 18193 bp, 15 predicted proteins | sample 7449781 | NCBI WGS metagenome assembly JACCDW01 (sample SAMN15323449, study PRJNA562643) | freshwater metagenome | isolation source: river surface water | place: USA:Blue River Watershed | collected 2017-08-18
ATACTATTTATTTAACAGCCCGTCAACTTTTTTTTCACATAGAAGCACGACGTGCTTAAAAAAGAGGACGAAAACACTATCTGAAAATATACCTTAAAAATACAAGACTGAAATATCTATTTTATTACGGATCGGATTTAACCCAGAGACTCTGCTTTTTTATATCGCGCGACATAGTCCTCTGTGAACCCCTTGGATACAAATCTAAAATTTCAAAATTTTTGAAACGATGATTTTGAAGTAGTTTTTTATTGTTTTACGAAGTTATTCAGCGTCTTCCTTCTCAATTTCATCCTCGGTTTCAGCTTCGATCATCTTGTCCACTTCATCCGTGAACAAATCGAAAGCCATTTCATAGACAATGAAGCCTTCACCCATCTCCTGCTTCGCGCATTCTTTGATATCTTTGATCGTGATCGATTGGGTCTCTACTTCGAATTTCTCTAATTTTGAGTAATATAATCGAGCAAACCAACAATAATCTTCTTTAAAAAAGACTTTGAGTCCTCGTCGCTTCTTTTTACACGCCATCTCGTCGAATCGCATGTTCACTTCTTCACCAAGTTGTTCTGTTTCTGATCCATCCTTCATGATCGTTCGATAGATCTCATCCCCTGCATCGCAAGACATCCTAATAATCACCTTGTTCAAAAGCTTCTTGATTGAATCGGTTGGCTTTGTACTTTTAATAATATCGATTAATTGGACAACACTTTTTGGTTGGTTTTCATCGCAAATAGGAATCTCTGCAGGATCCTCACGATGACGCTTTCGTGTGTCGTTATTATAATCGTTGTTCTTTTCGTCGTCAGATGATAAATCGATCACAGTTTGACTCATTTTTGGCTTTTCAGATCTTGAAATATTTTTTGTATATTCTTTTGATTATCCTTCCTACCACTTAAATGTTTGGACTAGTCGATTTTTTTTCCGTTAACTTTTTTTTGTAAAAAAAACGATTTGGACTAGTATTCGGTATGGGGTAGGAATGAATCGTTTTTTTTTTACAAATCATAATTTATTAAAACAATACACACCTGAATCTTCAATTACAGTAAAACGATAAGAATGGTCCAAACTCGCAATATGAAACGAAAATCAGAGAGTGAAACACCATTAAACGCGCCTGTTAAAAAACCTATGTCTGTTCGATGTATGACGAAGTTTTTAGCTGCAGTGACAGTTGAGAAATACATTGAGAATAATAACATCATTGTAGACTCTTTTAAAGATAAATTCCCTCAACTGACCGACGATTTCTTCAAAAACTTCCGGGTATGTGACAACGAGGATGAGTACTATTTTGAGTGTGAAGAAGAAATGTACAAGTTGTTGTGTGAGATCTATAATACTACCCGAATTGACCCACATCCGATCTACATTACACCTGATGTCTTGTGGGATTGCTTCAACATCAAAGTCACATCAACCAGATCAGGCCTGGACCAAATGATCCTGAATGGGATGACACCCGCCACATCCGACACAGGCGTGGTTACATTTTGGGATCAGAAGAGTAAGTTCTTTTGGGATTTATACGTTTCCATCGATCGCGTGCTTGGCATGTACACTAGCAAGGAGTTCGAACAGCTTGAGCCCAAGTTCGGGCCAGTAAAGATAACCAAGGCTCCTTTGGGATATTACGTAAGCTTAAATACTGGTAATTGATTTAACATTGTTTTTTCTCTCTATTCTTTCAACACTCATCGTTAGTTTTTTTTATGAAGCAAATAACCATGTGCTTTACCATCGTTTTTTTTATTTTTAGACTAGTTCCCGGATTTTCGACAATCCATTGGTGGTAGGAATGAATCGGTTTTTTTTATTTTTAGACTAGTTCCCGGATTTTCGACAATCCATTGGTGGTAGGAATGAATCGGTTTTTTTATTTTTTTTAATCATAATCAAAATTAAACATCACACAAATTAAAAGAATATAAAATGGAATCAACCACCGAAGAAGTTAAACGCAAGTTGGATGACGAAACACCAATTGAGCAAGAACAACAAACAAAACGCACAAAGGGAGGAGTTGTTCAGACTTACAGGAAAATCAAAGGATATCATTTATGTTTAAATGAGGAAGAATTTCGCAAGTGCTGTGATGAAATTGTGAATATGATCCCACTTGAATCAGAGGATGAAGACAAACATTACAAATTCTTGACTGATCATATCTACAACATGATCTGTGACGTTTATAAAACACTTGCAACGGAAGAAAACGAAAACATCATCGTCACCATTAAAGAGTTGTGGAATTGCTATGCAATCAATGGAATTTGCATTGCAAATTTTGCAGGAAAAATGATCCAAGATGAAGAGCAACAAAGCTTCACCAAAGAAACATGGGAGAATTTGTTTTTTGAAATTAGATCTGTATTGGATGATCTTTCTGGAAAACCAGAAGAAGTTATTCAAATCATTAAAGGACCTGTTTCTGCTAGAGTGGTATCAGAAGATACTTTCGAATTATTTGCAACTCCTGCGGAGAAAGCAGAATAGATGTGTTATGAACAATTGTATTTGATGTAACCATAAAAAATATCGTGAAAAAATGAGTGTGCTTTACCATTTCAAAGACTTTTTACTAAAAAATAGTGCTACATTCATTGTTTCATAAATGTGCTTTACCAATTACATGTATTATGTGTGAATTGTGCTTTACCATTTTGAGATATAGGTAATGTTTTGTGCTTTACCATTTTCAATCGTTATTAATTTTCCGTTTCTTTGTGAGTAATGCATGAGTTTCAAATGATTTGCGAATCGCAGATGTTTGATCGCGTAAAATATTAGAATCAACAGAAACTCCGACATATCCTTGGGTGAAAGCATTTTCAAACACCCCACAGACCCCATGAAAAAGTCCATCGACTCGAGGAGTCAATTCGTCGATTTTGTATTCGCATACTCCAATTCTTGCATTCGTATTAATGACAGATGTTTCGGTTGTCATTCGAAATGCTTCTAATGGTAACACCTTAGATTCAATTGTTTGGGCTTTTTCTTTCAAGGAATCGAGTTGATCTCCGATATTCTTGAATAATAAATTTGCTGTGGTTCGATGCTCATTCATTTCTTTAAGAGCTTCTTCAAAACAATCACAATTTTCTTTAATCTCCTGAATATCAGAATCTTTGCACTTATTGTAATTTTTTTGTTCTTTAACAAACTCCTCGCCTTCCAAGATGCGATCAGTAAGCGCTTTGATCTGAATGGTATTCTCTTCAATTTTTCCATTTAAAGTTGCAAGGGCTGCATTTGTCTTATCCAATACTTTTGATACTTGATCTGTGAATGTTGTGAGAAGCTCAGTCAAGAGTTGTCCTTTTAATGCACTTTTGAATTCGTCGAATTCGCTCTTCTTGGCATTCATAATTTCAGTTACAATTGTTTCTGTCTTGAATGGAGAATCCATGATTTGTGGGTTTGATAAGTTTTACTTTGATTTTGTAATGTTGATTTGATGAATGATTTATCTATTATTGTGCTATATATGTGGTAGGAATGGTGAAAAAAAATCCAGACTGCCTAGTAAAATCTGCTTCGATTTATATTTCGTGCACCTTGTATAAAATGTTAAAACAAAAGATGGATAAATAAAGCTAACATAATATATCAGACAACCCCCTTATTTGTAGGATATAAATAGATTGTTTTTAATTTTATATTTTACGAAGCAGATTTTCTCACGTGTCTTGAATGAAAAAAAAATAAAAACTAGTCTAAAATGAAAAAAAAATACACCAAAATGTCAGTTATTTTTTTTTATTATTTTTTTTCATAATCATAATTCACCAATCATTAACAAGAAATAAAAGTAAATGGAAGAACCAAAAAACAAAAAACCTAAAACATATTTCCAGGCCCTTAGTGAAGAATATGGGGCTTATGCATCTTCCCTTCGAGAAGATCATGTCGTTGTTGTTCCAGTGTTCAACCAAATGGAGGTGAACACGATGAACCAAGATTTCTTTAAAATGGCAAGAGAATGGCCAGAGTATCATCATTTTGCGGATACGAAAAAGGAAGATTCAACTCGCAGGGTGTATGGCTCATTCGGGGCGTATGGAAATCCGAGCTCTTTCCATGATCCAATCGTGAGAGAATGGCGAAGGCAAATCTATGAGCGAGTATCACTCCCACTATTCAAGATCTACGAACAAGAAAGTCGCAAACTTGAGGTGCTTATTGATCGACTTCAACAGCGAAGAGTTTATGATGATGGTATTGTGAAAACAGAAACACTTGGCCCGGATGACTGGCATCGTGATGAATCAAAGAATGCATCAGCAGCAGATGAAATCTTTGGCGGATGGGTTAATCTCGATGTAGAGGATAATCAATTCTTTGTATGCATCAAGGGCACTGCAAATGAAGCCACTGCAAATGGCAAGGGCTTTGCGCTTTTATCAAAAAAAGAAATCAAGGAGCAGAAATTTGATGAAAGGTCGGCTACGATTTCAATTCCACCAGGGCATATGATTATCTTCAGGCAGAGTATTCTCCACAAGGTTTTGCCGCAAAAACTTACCTCAATGCCGAGTATTCGCATGTATATGGGACATCGTCTTACGAATCAAAACCTTCCCTTATATTCTGATATCTTCAAGAGGATCCAAGAACTTGCTGTGCCAAGGATTCCATCTGGACAGTGGCCAGTGATGTTTTCTGCCAACCATTATCAATGTGCAGACCGCATTTTTAGGCTTGCTGAGATTACTTTTGTGCCTGAAGTATTGGAAAAAAGATTATTGGACGGCACAAATAATCAATACGCCGTTCCAGGGATCTCACAAAGTTATATCAGTCATGAAAAGCACAAGCCAGAGTTTTTCAATGCCACTGATAAGAAGTCTTATTATCGCACAATGAAATCCCTTCGTTCTTTTGTGAAGAATCCTCGTGTATTGAAAAAATTTGAATATGAGATTCACGACTTGGAAATGTTTAAACCACAATCTTTAAAAGATATTTAAAAGAAATAATGATTAACCTTTCTCTCCCCTAATTCTCCTTGCCAGTTGCATGTCTTTAGGCATGATCGTAACTCGTTTAGCATGAATTGCACATAAGTTAGTATCTTCGAAAAGACCAACCAAGTAAGCTTCGGATGCTTCTTGCAAAGCAAGAAGAGCAGTACTTTGAAATCGTAAATCAGTTTCGAAATCGCTGGTAATTTCCCTCACAAGACGTTGAAAAGGAAGTTTACGAATGAGGAGTTCTGTACTCTTTTGATATCTCCTGATTTCTCGTAAAGCAACTGTACCTGGACGATACCTACGCTTGGTTTTCTCCCTCTCAATGGTATGCTTCTTTGCTGCTGCTTTAGTAGCGAGTACTTTGCGAGGTGCCTTACCACCCACTGATTTTCGTGCTGTTTGTTTTGTTCGAGCCATTTGTTTTGAATGTATTTCTTTGTTTGGGGAATTAATGAAATGATAATAAAAGATTGAATGAAGAATTTGGGTAGGAATGGTGGTGTGAAATCGGTTTTTCAGAAAAAAAAAATAAAAAAAATAAAAAATAAATTAATGGTGGTAAAACTAGTCCTAAAAAAATGTCAAAAAAAATAATCATGATGAACGATGGTATTACTTAGAAGTAAATCAGAAAAAGTGCATGATATGATAGCTAAATAAATTATGTGTGTTTCTCCCCCCTTAAACTTTTTTATAAATTATCAAAAAAAATTTTATTCCTCGAATGAGTTTTTGTGTGTAAATAAAAAAAGAAACTGTCGAAATCAATCAATCATAATTAAAATCTATCATTTCAAACCAATCATTCAAAATGGCGCAACAAATGCTAGAAATGCAACAAGTAGGAGAGGTAGTTGTGGTCGATGCCACTCCCTTGGAGACGAACGAATCAATGAGCACTGATAATTCTGCGTCAGATGCACAAATTGTTGCATATCGTGCAAGAATGGCAGAGGACAGGAAGCGTGCAAGAGAAAATGAAGAGAAAGAATCAAACAAATTGCAGAAGAATGAAGAAGATGCCGAAACAACAAACAAAATCCTCCTTTGGAATACCGATCCAATGCAACATTTCAAACTAGCTGTACGCAATAGAGACACCGAAACAATCAAGAACATGATTAACGCTTTTGGATGGAAACCAAAAGATCCTGATTCTAAAATCGACTTGTTCTATAACAATTTGGAAATCATTACTGTGTTATTGAATCATCCCTGTCGTCCTATGTGGAAATGGTTTGATCCTTTCATGAAGACACACTTCGACCCCTTTTATAACGAGAGGAACACTATTATGAAATACATAACTGCCGTTATCATTAAACACCAAACACACAATGATGAAAACAGAAATCGATTATTGGATGGTTTATGCTTGCGTTTAATGATGCATCTTTCTATCAATAATCAGCTTTATATTGACAACCCCAATCAAATATATGAACTCTTTGCTGTACGACAAAGCCACTCCGTCGTAGATATTCTTAACCTGCTTTGTTATCAGGTGGAGAGATACACAAAACTTAATATATTCATATCAACAAATTATGGTCGAACATTGTCTCCGAATGTTCGAGATCACATGTTAAGCAAGGAACGATTCTGGCTGCCGCGCAATGAAATTGAAGAAATTTGGTATTATATAGAAAGAGGCATAAAAAGTAATATCAAGCATCGGCTTCCGCGATTAAAAATTCTCATGCCAGCACTTGCACAGGCCCCTCGGAATGGAGAAACAAATAAAGTTTCAAAGGCTTTATTCAATGCTGCTTGTAAGCTAAAGCAAGAAGACATGATCAAATTCTTGATTCCTTTGGATGCAATCACAAACAATTTTGCAATTGAAAAATTGAGAAAATATGGATTGCATCATCTTGTTGAAAAATACGAACTATTGGGTGTCGAAGAAGCAGACATGAAAGAAGCATCTAAAACCGGAAACATATACAATGTTGCTCGTTCATTGCCTCACATTTCTGGGGATTTGTTCACTGAGTGTATTGATATCGCGATAAAACACAACAATCTTTCATTTATTCGACAATGTTTTCTCCGAAGGACAAACGAGATTAAGGAAGAACTGATCACGAAAGCATTTGACCAGAAAAAAGCGGCCATTACACTGTTTCTTCTGAACAACTACACACCGACCACCACTAGTCGTTCCTCTCGACAAGTCATGAGCGCTGAATACAAAAAGATTAAATCTAAGTTGACAGAGAAGGATTCAGAAGGGTTGGAGACGAATGTAGAATTGAAACACATGCACGAAAAGAAGCTCTTGTTTCAGCGTCTGAGTTCTGTTTTTTACCTGATTTGTGCCTTTGCGGGAGAAAATTGTTATGATGACACTGCAAAACTTGCGAAAAAATTAAAATTAAAACATAATTAGGTTTTTACCATTTTACCACCCACCAAAAGTTTTTTGTTGCTGCTTCTTCGATCCCCTTGACAAGTGAACTGGTTCATCTTATCGAGCTGTTTTTGTCTCCTTCTTTGCTTTCGATTACTCGAAATCGGCGAAAATCCTAGAAGCTCTTGCGTTTTTATATTCGTTCTTTTCTGCTCGTCATTGGGTTTGCTCATTTCGCCAGAATCTACTTGCATGCATTTTTTCAACTCATCGTCAGTCTCCTCTGTTTGATCGGCCCATGATTCATCCATAACAGGAACATCTGCCACTGTATCCGTTCCATGATTCTTCTCGTTCATCGAACCAGGAAACATCCAATTGTAAATATAGGAGAAAGCAGTGGACATTTGTGGTGCTTCGTAAGTATAAAAATATATTTTTTGGTTAAAAAAAAATTAGAAAAAATGTTCGAGGGTCGCCCAATCAAGGGACCTCGGGTCGTAATCCCCATGCAAACTATTACCGTCCAGAACCAATGGCTCCATGCGGTTATGATTGTCTTTTGTGTCCATTTCAGAAACTCTTTTCTGGTAACTTGAAAACACAGGTGAAAGAGGAACAGTTAAATCGATAAAACGATCCGTTTGTGTGGTTTCGTGCATTATTTGGATTTTCTGTAGATTCGTTCTGAACTTGCTCGACGAAATGAACAAGTATGTACTTACTGTGAAAAACACAGAATTTTCAGTGCTCCAAGAGCATGCACGAGGGAGAACCAACTCGTGATGGATTTGCGTGACAGGAAAAGAAGAACTGACGCAAGTAAGCGTAAACAAGAGCGCGCACGCCAGAATAGCCAGCACACTATCCCCCTCGGATTCGAACTCTGTGATTATAGAAATTAGCATCGAGCTCGAATCGCAAAGGTCCAACCGCTGTGCACCCCGGTTCTTTTCCCGGATGCTCTTCTTCGTAAACGAAGGATGCTCAATGGTCACCAGACCACTCGAGCGTTTGTTCTGGATTATTTTCTTCTGTGACCAGAAAACTTTGTTTTTTTGAACGAACAAGTCCATGAGGTGCAAACCTAGACTCGTGATGTCGATGCCAGAGTTAATCAGAGGAACAAAATCTGAACACGCATGCACGAGCAAGCTTTTCACATCGTCGTGTACTGAATACCTTGCATTAGAGTCCCTTACCACATCATTCCAATCCGAATCAGACGTTTGTTTTGGATAACTTGACATTCCTATTTTTGTGGAAAAAAAAATAAATGATTGGCGTTGAATTGTGCTTAAAAACGATCATAAAAAAACGAATGGTATATACCAATGATGATGACGATAGTCATTCTAAAAATTGTCGTTCAATTGAAGTAAATTTTATGTGTTTTAAATGTACAAGATGTTTTTATAGAAAAACATGTACTTGTTATTGGGACGGGTATGCTCTGCAACACGATGTATGTTGTGAAGATTGTGTTAATGCCAACTCTAGACTACAGAGCAATCGATATTATCATACTACTCTAGCACGATTGCAATTTAGCACAAGAAAGTGTGCATTACGGTGTTTCTTAACAAACGTTCGCTAGAAAAAAAATGGGTGGTTGCCAACGATTTTCTGCTAAAATCAAAAAAATCAAAAAAATCGAAAAAATCGAATTAATGGAAATATTCGAAAAAAAAACATAAACAAAACGACATTTTTAGCCGATTTCACTAGTTATTAAGTATAAAAGAATGTCTAAATCGAGTCTTGAATCATTGAAGGAATCATTTGGGTTTCAAGATTACCCTCACATTCGTCTTATAAGGGGGGATAAATGTGTTAAGATTAATTACCATTTTGCGGTTTCTGCTATTTGTTGTGAACACGATGATGTTCTCAAGGTTCAGGAAAATGTGTTGAAATTCTTTTCAAATTTACCACCACTTAACACGTTCGGCGAAGACTGGTCAACCACTAATGGCGACTGGGATTGTCTTTTACGCGCATCTGCTTATTCCTTTGGTATCCGTAAAGAATTCGCAACTAATTGCGGTCAGGTAAAAGAAGTTATGATGGTGTTCTTGATCTGTCTCACACAACTCTTTGCCACTGCACTACAACGCAGTGGCAATACAATGATCTCTCGAGAGCTTGCAAAGTCGATTCGAATTTTTCTCTCAAAAGTTCTCAATCTTCATCCGTCAGGGTGGGTATTTCATGCGATTGACACATATACAGCCTCCTCTATGTCCGAACACGAGAAACAATGCGCTGCTTTAAACACAGATACTCTATTGAACCAGCTCGCATGCCTCAACATTGCAGATCAGGAGGTGAGTCATCAAGAAAGTTCGTCAGAGGAAGATTTGAGCTTATCGGATGAAGATGCTGATATGAGCGAATTTAACACTAACACACCTTAAGATTTTAAATTTGTGCTTGCCACCATTGGTTTGTTTCTCCTATGATCGCCCGAAAATCAGAGCCTCCTTGATAATCGATGTGATCGTCGTACGCTTTCTTCCCCATTTGTTCGACTTGACCCAGTTCTAGGTCGTACTGCTCCTTGGCCTGTGCAGCTCCGTGAGAGCTGATATGGAACGGGTTGTGTTCGATCATTTCTCTGAGAATGGCGAAGTCGCTCTCGGTTTCGATCTCGGGGGTCTGCTTCTTGTACTCGTAGAGCCCTGCGTAGTTGTTATCGGATTGCATCTCCCGTGAAACCGCCTGGCCTGGACGAATTTTCATCTCGAAGTCCATCATTTCGGCATAGTCTCCCCTCCTAGGACCTCCTGCTCGCCCAGATCCTCCGCGGGTCTGGATCCCCGCAAAGTTCCTACTGGCCGAGATGCCCGCCATCCCGTCAACACTGTTGAACCCCGGAGCCCATCGGGTGTGCTCGAACACACCCATGTTCCCCTTCTTCACCTTCACTGGCTCGAAGTACTCTCCGTCCTCCAATTGGCTAACAAATGCGTCCATTCCTCCTACGTATCGAGGATTTCCGAATCGAGTGTACGATCGAGTTGCCGCTGTTTGCCCTCCGAACCCTTCGCCTCTCTTCGTGTAGGATTGCACGTACGATGGCATCTCTGGGATTTGAAATTTATCGAATCCGGAAGATAGCACCACAGCAGGGCCTACGCTCTGGGCATTCCTCACATACGGGGTGGGCTCTGTGATGGACGCGTAGCGATTGACATCGAAGACATGGTTAACATCAGAAGCAGCAGAATTCATGTTTTATCAATATAAATTATAAAATAAACTCTAGTTGTCATAATTGTTGTTTGGTATGATAGAGTGACTCACAAGCACCCAGTGCAACACGTCCTCGTCGTACAATCGAATAGGGTTTGTTTTAGGGGAGCTAACAGGAGATGAAGAAGGAGAAATTATGACCTCCTGCAATTCTTTCCGTCCCACTTGGTTTTCTTGTAGTTGGTTTTGTTCTTCGATAATTTTCAAAATACCGAGTATAAACCTAAAGATGAGACAGACGATGAGAAGAGCGAACATGAAATAGACGAACGCAATCATTTTTTTCCCGAAGATTTTATGGATTTTTCCTAAGAGTGCTTATATCCGGACAGCACCATTCATTTTCTTTTTTTATCCAGAAAAAAAATGGACGATGAAGACGAGTCCCATTCAGACTACGATGATGAATACGAAGAAGATGACAGTGGCATCTACAACACGGCAGAATATCACGACAACGATCACGATGAACCACAGATCAACGACGGGACATTCGACGAGGGTGACGATAAATACGAACATTGGACCCCGAACTTATTCCAATCATTCGATCCTTCCGTCGATGAGGATCGTTACCCAGTGCAATCACAGTTTGCTACCTCTTCGATTTATTCGGAACCGTTTTCCCAATATAACTCATCACAGTCTTTTTATAATGACCCACCCGTAGTTGAAAAAAGGGACCGGGCTTCGCTGCATGACGGCGACGATGGGGATGGGGATAGCGACGTAGAGGAAGTAACTGGTTCTCAACGCACAAAGACCCACACAACGGACGCAGTCGACAGGGCCGCAATAGTAACAGACCCAGTGTTCTTGGAATCGGCCACTGCGGCATTTAACCAAGCGAAGGCAGACGTCGACATCATGAAACAGAAAGGCCAATACAGTTTACTCCCATTCATGTATGGCTCTCTCGAGCCAGAAATTGCAATTGAACAACTAAAAGTAGATCCCAGGATCGCGTACGAAGTCAAGAAGGAAGGAGAGGAGCGGGAGGCGAGAGAGAGGATCGAGATCATGAGTCGAGTGCTCCAGAAATTCACCGATAATTTCTCGAAAAACTCGCGCGATAACACAGTGAACGAATGTAGGCAAAGCGGTCAGATTCGCACGGATGTAGAAATGGTGGAAGAGAACGAGCTCGGCTTCAGAATCATGACTCCGATACCGATTTTGGACGCATCATTGGAAGCACACGTGCAGCCATGGAAGCGTCCCGGTTACACGGACAACACCGACTTAATTCCCGAAATCCCCTCCGCACCATTTGACCAGACCGAGAGCTTCCATCAGCGGATCACTGCATTGGAGTTCACATTGGCGAGATGCCCTACTGGTGACGTGTTTCAGAACCAGATGTATACCGAATTGACAGCCTTTGTTTCTGCTAAAACGAAATATGAAAATGGGAAACAAAAGAAAGCAACAGAGACTCGTGCTTATCAGATCCTCGAGCGGTTCGAACGAGCAAGATGGACACATCACTACCGCGACAAGGGGGATAAGACGTCCCTGTACGAGGTGGTACACAATAAAAGGCCTGGATTTTCGGCTTTCCTTGACAGCTCAGGGGTTTTGTCATTTTCCGACAGCGAGCTGCCGGGAATCTACCTCTATCACAGCTTCAGTAACTTCGATAAACAAAAACCAAATTCTGAGGTAGCACGCGCACTCGGAGGTTTCGCTTGGAGCACCCCGATGCGAAAGTTCGTTCAACACGCGAAACAGAACAATCACGAGTCGTATCACAAACATCTACTGTTCACGACATCTGTGTTCGTGTGTCTGTGTATCGAGAAGCACTTCGACAACGACGCACCCTCCTCGAGAATATTCGGGGTAGTCGATTCAGAGGAAGCATTTGACAACCTGAATCGCAAATTTCTGGCTCAAGAACGAGTGTACCAGGAAATTTTGGTGCAGAAGCACAGACCGATCTTCGATATCGAGCGCGAGTTCACCGAAGCAAAGCACGAGAACATGGCGCTAGTGGAGCAGCTGCGGTACTTCACGACGGAGAAGTACTTTGCCCCGCTCATGGCCATGTACATGAAAACAAAACTGAACATCGAGATTTCGAAGGAGGAGCTGCTCTTCCTCGATGCATCGAACACTGAAAAGTTCTCCATGCACGTCGTGGTCTCGACCCGGCACGGGCATTTCCTGAAGAACCGAGAGGACGGCGCCTTGTTTGCTGCGGGCTTCATGCAGTTCACGCGGCCCTACCTCGATGCCATCAAAGAGTTCCGGGAGTACTTCTTCTTCCGGGACGAGCAGAAGGACAAATGGAAGTGCATCATCGATCCGATGATCTTCAACCCCGGTATTCGTATGATGCGAGGCCTCGGGTGTATCAAGGGGAAGAAGAAGTACACCGGCAAGAAGGAGCTGAAAGATCTGCGAATGCTCGTTCCGTATGGGAAGATATCAGAGGAGGCGTACTACTACCGCCATTACGCCTCGATCGATCTCGGCTCATTCAGGAAACCCATCGAGTTCACAGACCAGTTCCTACGCGAGGTGTACTGTTTCTCGCTCCACAACCCAGAGTTCAAGGTCACGCGGCCATTCGGGATATTGTCCATTCTTTTTGGATTTGTCCTGCGAGCGTTCATGCCAAAGGTGACGGATTACGCGAGGATTACAGCAGAGCCTGCCATGATCGCGGTACGGAAAGCCATCAACGAGAGGATGATCGAGTTCTCCGCCGCGTCGATCAGCAATCCGAATGCGTTCCAGGCCATGCGAAGAAGAGCCGATGGCGTTCACGATGCCAGTCCCATCGAGTACGAGCAATCGGAGGACTGGTACAACCAAGTCGACCTGCAAGAGGTGAAGCGACAGCAAAGGAAACAAACGAAGCTGCATTCCCCATATCCCTCGGTCGACCGCGACGTCACGGAAAACCTGATCCGGATTTTCAAAAGCGCAGAGGCCGACGGCATGGAGGCGGTGAAAGAAAGGGTGCTCGCAATCTATCGCGACTATCTCGCGGCCTTTATTGCCATCATCCATCCAAGAAACAGAGATCCGCCAATTCAAGACCTGACTGGCGAACTCGGATTCGATTCGACATCGACGAAGGTGTACATGAGCAAGTTTTATCCCTTGTGCTATTACGAAAACGTCAACCAGTCAAAGGACAAGTGCTGCTACTTCGGATGCGACGCCGGTAGCCATCTAGTTGCCGTCTGGATCAACATCGACTTTTCGCTCGGGTACAAGTGCTACAACAACGAGTGCCAGATGCGAACATTCGGGAATATGCGAATTGCGATCAACTACCTGTCGCCAGCGAAGGCCAGAAACACCGTGCCGCCAGAGTACCAACACGCAGTGATCGACTACTCCAAGGTCAAGTACACAGCAACAGACCATGTGGGGGTATTCAACATCAATCGGAGCAGTCCTGGATACATGATGCCAATTCGAATGCCGAAGAAGTACAACGATCGGATGACAATCGTTCTGAAAGGCCCGATGGGGGCTGGGAAATCACACGTAATCAACCATTTTCTGACGTATTTGCAGAAGCAACGGCACGAAGCAACTGGACAAATGCTGAACGTGATAAGCATCACCTTCAGAGTCGTCCTAGCAATCGCAGCTGCCAAGAGCCTCAGCCTCGAGCTTTACACGAACATCGCGTACGAGAATCGGCGTCTTGCCCCGCGGATTGCAATACAGCTCGAGAGTCTTCACTCCTTGAGCGAGAGACAACGGAACCCGAGTACTGGCAAGGATATACTTGCGATCAATATGAATTACAACGTGGTAGTTTGCGACGAGGCAGAGTCGCTGGTGAACCAGTTCGGGTCGTCCACGATGCGCAAAGGCCAGGGCGTGTACTACTTCTTCAGGACCTACATCAGTAGTATCGACGTCCTGATACTGGCCGACGCGGACATCGATAAGCACACGTTTGAACTGCTAAAAATGCGAGAAAGACACCCCAAAGGGCTTGGCGATCTGCAGATCCATCTCAACAGCGACACGGCCATCAAGACCAAGTTCATCGACTACCAGTCGATCTATTGGTTCTACCACGAGATGCTCAAGACCTTGCTCGATCTGCGCGGTACAGAGTACGGCCACCGCAAGAACATTTTCCTTGCGAGCAATCACAAGGGCGTGATTCACAACCTGATGGCAAAGTTAGAGAAAGACCTGATCCGGGCCATCGCGGACGTAGTCGGCGCCGAGTACAACATCGTCGACAACGAGGGCCTTTACGCAGTGGTGGACGCGCGACTCAAGCTCTACGAAACGAAGAAGCTCATAATCAAGAACGACCTCTCGATCCGCAACGAGCGCGAACGCCCGGTCAAGAACGACCCGAAAGTCGTCCGGTTCTTCCAGGATCCAGTCACGGACGAGGATCGACTGATGGAGCTCACTGCACTGGAGGGCTGCGCCTTTGATCTCAAACGACAGTACGACCTCGAAAAAATAGAATACGAAGAGGCACTTGAACGGTTCTGTGAAAAGCACCACAGCCACACGACGAACATTACCGTCGAGAACTTCGAAAACAGCCCTGGCGTGAACAACATCTTCAATATCCTGGAAGGCGGTATCATGATCATCGACAGAGAGACCGACGACCAGGTCAAGGATAGGCTCAGTGATGCGAACAACGAGTGGAACCACTACCGGGTTCTGTGCATCTCGCCATCGGTTGGCGCGGGGATCGATTTCAGCGTGCCACACTTCTACAGCTCCTTTGTGTACTGCTCGAGCATGTCCTGCTCGGCCAGGTCGATCAACCAGATGCGAGGCCGGGTCAGAGTCAACGAGAGCTGCACGACCCACCTCTACTTCGATCAGAACTATGATGATCAATCGCTGGACTCTACGCCCAAAACGATAGACGAAGTGATACTCCGCAACAGCGCGAGTAACCAGGACATTGTCTCGGCAGTTAACGACTGCGACTTCAACGGAATAGCAACCATTGGTAGCCATAACCATCAGGAGGTCATCGCGCGCACGAAAATGGAGCTCTACGAAAGTCGACGGAACATGCGTCAGGAGTTCTGGAATATCATTCGAAGCCCCACTACGCAGTACAAGTTCCACGAAAGGGTCTTCACAATGAGAGATGTCCGCTTTAAGCAGGAGCTCGCGGCGCTGCAGGTGCTAAACGACGAGAAAAGATCCAAGGAGATTTCGAAATCCACAGACCCGCTGAACCTCGTGTCGAAGGAGTACGAAAAGCCCGAATTGTCGGTGCTGTACCAGGACATCCAACACAAAAAATTGCCACACACCACGTCGATCGCGACGCTCCCGTCGATGACATCGAGCCTGAGTCAGGCCTCCGCGTTATCAGCTGTGTCGTCGTTCACTGGGTCCTCGGAGCAGAGGGATATAAAGAAGAAGGGGCGGAAAGAAGGAAAAACGGTTCTCGAGGGGCAGACCGACTTCAAGAGACGTGAAAACCTGCTCGACGCGTTTGCGTTCGACGGCGATGTAGACGAGGCTTACATAGTGGAAGCGGTAAATCTACTGTCTGTGAGTCGAACGCAGGAGGCGTTCGTCCGGAACATGATCATGTACCTCTTCTGCTCGCATGCCGACTTGGTCGAGAAGCAGAGGGATATTCTGGCAGGCAGCATCATCGCTACGTCATACACGGACAACGACGGCGTGCGTTTCTCGGAGCTGCACGACATCAAAATGCTGACGAGCGGGCAGACGCTCATTTACTGCATGGTGCGCTACTGGGTACAATCGGTCGCCTGGCTAGCGGGGTGCGAATACCAGCAGCTGAACGAGCCCATGGTGACGACCTTTCCTAACATTTTTCGCGGCACCTCCATCTTGCTGCCGTGCATTCTCCAGGCCCCTCATAAGAAGGTCTGTGATTTCAGAGTATCGCAACCAGGTGCTATCAATTGGCTGAACGAGCGCTATGACGCGATCATCGAGACGCTGATGATCAAGACCATCTGGACCGCGAAGGACGCCGGGTCTAGCGCGACAGGGTACAACTGGACGTGCAACAAGGTGATCGAACTCTACAAGAGAATGTGCGAGAAGCTGTTCGGCGTCGCTCCTTACTTCAGCGAGCCAAAGACGAAGGAGCCCGAGGAGATGATGCACGAGTTGCCGCCTTCCGCTGCTCGGCTGGTTTACGATTGTGGAATGCAGGTGGAGCCGCCCTCAGCGACACCCTACTCCCCCGTTGAATCCGAAACGCAGGCGGGTGCTCATAGCACCGGCGAGGACGGCGATGCGAGTGAAAAAGACGACGATACCGTCGTCATCGTAGAGTCGGGAGCAATGAGCCGCGCCGAACGGCGCGAAATGGAGCTGCGGCACCACCTGGTGTACGCCCCGGACGGAGTGATGGAATTAGGCATGAAAGTTTCCGCTCTCTGCTTTAAATGCCACTGCATAAAAAAAGGAGACTTCTGTCGCATCCACAAGTTCGTCACCAATCAGGCGGAAAAAAACGACTCCTCTGAAAAGAAAAGACCAAAGGTTTCGAAATGTAGGGTGCTGCGATTCAGATCCAATGAGGTTTCAGAGTTATTCGAACTCGCGTACTACTTTCTGTTCAAAGACGATCTAGACGCCGAAGCAGCTTCGTTTTTCGCGTGCCGAGAGCCTTTCATGAACGTGCTCAGGGCGTGCGAAGGACGCCTGATCACCGGTCTCCGGTGGGCGCACCTCCTGCGACGAAAAGATGTGGCGGAGTTCGTGCGCCCGCTCATACGCGTGGGCGAGATTGTCGTGCCGCGATCTAACCTCTCGAACTGGGCCGTGTCTGTAATCAAGACGTCGGCCCAAAGAAGAGTCGAACAGAACCAGAGGACTCCGTCGGAGAGGTACAAAAAGATGATTGAGAAGAAAAACACTTTTTACGCGCAATTAATCACAGAGAACACCGATCTGTGCCCCCTGAAATGGAGAACCATCCAGGATCTAGCCAATCACATCGAAAGGCCGATATGGAGAGAGAAGGCCGACGCCGAGCTCAGGCAACTGGAAATCGAGCATGCACGGAATGTTCTTGTGTACGAAGACGAACCCAACTCGTGTGTTCTTAAAGATTTTAAGCAAAAACATATGGATTTCGTCCCGTTTTTTGACGAAACGCCCGAAAACACTAATTAAGTTTTTTTAACCGAATCTTCAATTGCTCATGCTCATCCAAAGTGTACTTGTACCCTAATTTGTGCAAGCTCATATCCAGAAAAAACCCGAGCTCCCGGTTAATCTTGTTCGTGTCGTGTCTCACATCAATAGCATCGCTCTCGATCATGGCCATACACGCACAGATCTTTCTCACCTGGTCGATATTAAGGTTGACCCTGTTGTAGTTAGCAAACCTGTTCTTTCGAACATACGTTTTCAAAAGCGCTAATAATGCCTCCCAGATAATGGATTTCATGCGAGGCAATCCTTTCCAGTCCACAGTTAAGTCAGGAAGATTTGTAAGACCCAAGTCGGGTGGGTCGTCCGTTAGGAACCATGCCCGGTGTTGTTCCACCATGTGAACCATCCGTGTCGCGCGGCACGCGTCATCTTCGTATTCCAGGCGAAGAGGATTGCAAGAGATCTTGCCTTGGATGTCGAGCATTGAAAAAAA
>JACCDW011447941.1_pt1 | contig 18188 bp, 20 predicted proteins | sample 7449781 | NCBI WGS metagenome assembly JACCDW01 (sample SAMN15323449, study PRJNA562643) | freshwater metagenome | isolation source: river surface water | place: USA:Blue River Watershed | collected 2017-08-18
CCAAAGCGTTAAAGAGAAAATTGATTACGGCCTTTTTTATTATACATAGGATTGGCCGATCCTGGTCTGCTTGAGTTATTTGATACTGTATCGCAATAGATGTTTGTTAACTCATACGCACCTTGGTCACCTGTTCTACACATACATAAGGTGTTTTTACTAAGAGGACCATTTGATACATTTTTATCAACACCGTTTGATAACCACCAATGATACCATTCATTAAAGGTTAGCAAAAAAGGAACATTTCTATGTTTGGCCCTTGTCCGGTGGGAAGCATACCTCTGCTTGGCTTTAGTTAATTTCATACCTAAATTATAGTATAAAACCATCTAATTACCAAGCATTTTGAACAACACACTAAATACCACACTGATAGATTATTCCAATCTATCTACCTACTTTAACTTATAAAGGCACGACTAACTATGAGTCAACAAGACATAGGCAATGTGGACAACACTGATGAGTCCCTTAATACTAATCAGGCAAACGAGAAAACCTACACACAAAAAGAATTTGATGACCATATGGCAAAATTAAAAGCCAGCGTGAGTCGCAAATATGAAAAAACTTTAGGTGAGTTAGGTGACATCGACGAACTGCGTCAATTAAAGGCAGAAGCAGAACAGCGTAGACTTGAGGATCAAAAGAAGCGTGGCGAATTTGATAAGATTATGGCTGATTTGGCTGCTAAGAAAGACGCCGAAATAGCAAAGCGTGATGAAATCATCCGTTCTTACACAGTAGATATGCCTTTGGTATCAACTGCCGCACAATTAGGCGCAGTAAACCCAAAGCAGGTGCAAGCGTTATTGAGACCTAATCTTAGATTAGGAGAAAGTGGAGAAGTTGAGGTGCTTGATGAAAAAGGCACAGTAAGATATTCTGACAAAGGCCAACCCTTTAGAGTAGAAGACCTTGTCAAAGAATTCCTTGACACTAACCCACATTTCAAGAGTGCAGGCCCAGCAACTACACAAGGTAAGAGCAACCTGAATCAATCACGTGACAAACTAGATATAACCAAACTAGATATGAAGAATCCCAATGACCGTAAAGTATATGCGGAGTACCGCAAGGCCAGTGGGATAGCCAGATAAACATTAAGGAGATTTTACCATGGCTGGTTCTAATGTAACAACCCTAAACGATCTATTACCTCAGATCGTAGCAGAAGCAATGTTCGTTGCTTCCGAGCGCAGTATTATGCGTAACCTTGTCAAGACATTTGACATTCCCCCACAAAGCGGTAACAGCATTGTTGTTCCTCGCTACCCAACTGTTTCTGCCAGCGCCTACACTGGTTCTGCAGACACAGAAATCACTAACAGCGCAGTAAGCACTGATGGCGCAACAATCACAATCGGAACTGTTGCTCTACGTACTATGGTTTCTGACCAAGCACGTTATTCTGCTGCTTCTAACGTTGTTGCAGACATTGGCCGTTTATTCGGTGAAGCCATTGCACGTAAGCAAGACCAGGACTTAACAGCCCTATTCAACGGTTTCAGCCAAGAAGTTGGTTCTACATCTACAGCAGTTAGCGCCGCAACAATCTTCCAGGCTGTTGCTAAACTACGTTCCGCTGGTGTTCCTGGCACTGACTTGGCCTGCGTATTGCATCCAAACGTTGCCTATGACCTAAAGGCTAACTTAACAAACACATTTGCTAACCCTAACGCTGGCATCCTTCAGAACGAAGCAATGATGACAGGTTATGTTGGTATGTTGGCTGGTGTTCCAATCTATGAATCTAGCAACGTTACTTTAGACAGTGGCGCTGCTGGTGACTGGATCGGCGGCTTGTTCCATCGTGATGCTCTTGGCCTAGCAATGGCCGGTGACATCCAGATCGAAAGCCAGCGTCGTGCTTCCTTCCTAGGTGACGACATTGTTGGTTCTGCAAACTACGGTGTTGCTGAACTATACGATGGTTACGGTGTTAAGATTCTTGGTGACGCTAGCATCTAATTAGGAGATAGATAATGGCCTTCATTACAGTAGCAGGTAACGTAATCAGTTTTGCAGAATACAGTGATGTAACTGCCACTGATCAACGCATCTTTGAAAGCAATGAGGGTATCGCCGATGAAACCATGGTGGAGGATCTAACTGAGAAAGCGACTAACCGCATTTTACAGTTGATCCGCAATACATCATGGTGGAAAGGTTATTATCTGCTAGAAGGAAACGATGCTCAACGTCTAGCCACACAGACCAAATCTTACCCAGATGTTCCGCTGCCCAACCCCAATTATATTCTTGGTCGTAGGGCAGATTGGACTGACCTTTGCGTTTATTTTACGCTCTATGAATATCTGCTGCCAAAAGTAGCAGACTTTTCTAGTCAAGATAACAGTGAAGTTCAGAAGATTGGTGTGTATAGGACTAAGTTTGACAAATTGTTTGATGAATTACTTCAAGATGGCACATGGTATGATTTTGATGGCAGTGGCACAGTCACAAGCGCAGAAAAATTTCCACAGCCACGTAACCTTGTGAGAGTAAGATGAGAGACCAACTACTTACAGCAATTACCACAGCGACCAGCACACTAACACAGTTTGCTGTCAGCCAGGAATTGCCCTGGAGTCAGAATGGTACCCCACTATTCCGCAAGAACTTGAAGAAGATCTATGTTGACAAGACCTATCAGGAACAGACAACATTGATCGCTACCGTTAATGGTGGTGAGGTTTTTCAAAATGATTTGATCACCTTGGCCTACGTGGCTTGCGATGCAAAGAATCCACCTAGCCAATTAGATAATCTCGTTGCTAACGTATTAGCAGCAAAAGATAGCACAGGCGTAATCAATTTCGGAAGTGAGAGCGATTACACAATAGATAAGGATGAAGATGTGTTAGTTTATACATTTGAATTCCGTGTCAACCAAGCAACATATTAAAAGGAAAAGGAAATGGCTTATATTAATGTAAGTGGTCCAAACAGCAATGCTGTCATCCAGATCTCTACTGCGTCAATCGCAACTACAAGTTCCGGATACATCATTCCTGCCCTCCAGGACGTAACTATAAACAACGCCGCGGGCGTATTCAACTGGACACAATTAGACACATTCAGCCAATTGGCAGTGTCTACTCCAGCAACCAACAGCATCAGTGCTAACCTAGTTTTAGATTCTACAACATTCTTCACGGGTGGCAATGGTGTAAGCGGTCTATTTGACCTAAGCAACGACGCAACTGAAGTATTCTTCCGTGTATACTTCAACGGTCGTGGCACAGGTGCCAAGTATGTAAGTGGCTCTGGCTATATTACAAACTTAGCACCTACAGTTAACCCAACAGCACCAGTCTGGGTCAGCCCGATCCAGGTCAGTGTCAACGGTGACTTGACTGCCGGAACAGTTTAATTTTAAATTAGACAGGGGAAATAGGAGCATAACCTGCTCCTATTTTTCTTTCACAGTAAATATATGAAAGGTAAACAGGTATGAAAGAACTTGAAGATTATACTGAACAAGAACTGATTCAAAGCATTGAAGCAGAACTTGCAAAGACCTCAAATGAATTAAGGTGTGCCCAAGGCGACCTTAACAAAAGCAATGGACGCTTGAGATTCGCTCTAGCAGCCTTGTATGCAATTAAAAACAAAAAAGATAAAAAGGAATAAAGATGAAAATTACACAGATTGCCGCAAAACCCCAACTAATCAAACTGACTCTTGACGATGATCAAATCAAAGAGAAGTACGGCGACGCACTTGAATTCTGGATTTGGGACCGTCAACCTATGGCTGACTTTGTCAAACTAGCACAAATGAACTCCAGCAATTTTGCTGAAGTTATTGATGTTATTAATGGTATGATCCTTGACGAAGATGGTTCACCAGTGTTAAAAGATGGCTTGGTTTTGCCCACTGAAGTTATGACCAAGGTTGTAGGACTTGTGGTTGAAACTTTGGGAAAGTAACAGGGGAGTCCATAGATCCCAAATGCATTGAGATGAGTCTAATACTGACTCTTGATATGATGGGTAAACGCTATGGACGATTACCTAGTGAGATAGTAAATTCTGCCACAACCTTTGACCTAGTCATAATGGATGCGGCAGTAGGATACCAAGCAGAAATGCAGAAACGATCAGATCCTAAGTATGTGCCAGATGTGCCCGTAGAAGATTTGATCAAGATTAAGGAGCAGCACCGATGAAAATCAGAGTAGACACCGCAGGCCTTGAACGCTTGTTGAAAAAGAATCAACAGGTAGGCGAACGTGTGGTTGAACGTGCCTATGATTATTTTCTTAAGGTTACTCCTTACCGCACTGGTAATGCCCGCAACAGCACACATATCTTAGGTGACAATAGAACTATCCTGGCTGACTACCCTTATGCTAAGAGATTAGACACAGGTTGGAGTCGTCAGGCACCTAAGGGTATGACAGAACCCACTATGGCCAAGTTGGAGCAGTGGACAGATCAAGAATTAAGGAAACTAAAAAATGGCTGAAAGTATCAAAGTAGCATTAGAACTTGATGATCGTGGCTATCAAACAAAATTAAATTCAGCCATTGATTCTACCAAGAAACTGGGCACAGAAGGTCAGGCTGCTGCACAGAAAGCCACATCAGGCTTTGATAAAATGGCCGCAAGTGCAGACACGGTTGTTAGCAAGATTAAAGGGCTTGCACTGGCCTTTGTTGGTCTACAACAGATTACCAGCGCACTACAGTTGGCAGATGAACTTAGCGACCTAAGCAAGGCCACTGACATTAGCATACAAAAGATTCTTGGCCTACAGACTGCACTACAAGGTGCTGGTGGCAACGGCGAAGATGCTGGACGCATGATCAGTGAATTGATGAACACCTTAGATGGTGCAAGACAAGGATCAGCAGACGCACAGGATCAATTGTTTAGATTAGGCTTTACGCTTAAGGACATGGCTAACCTAACGCCTGAACAAACCTTAGAAAAGACTATTGCATCCTTAGCCAAGATGACCAATCCAATTGAACGTAACGCATTGGCCATGCAGTTACTAGGTCGTTCTGCTAGAAACATTGATTGGGAAAGTGTTAATCAAAGTTTAGATGCTAACACAGAGAAATATGCTGAAAATGCTGAAGCCATTCGCAAGGCAGGAGAAATATTTGATCGCTTTGAACAACAGACCAAATCCTTAAAAGTTAGCCTAATGAGTAGCCTTGAGCCACTCAGTGCCATGCTTGAATTCTTTGACAAGTTAGCAGGTGGTGGCAAAGGCAGTTTTGCTCTAAACGCATTCAAGACCATATTTGAAACTATTGCTGTCTTGGCTGTAACAATTGGCCAGGGCATTAAGAACATTGTTGGGGACATTGATGCCCTAATTAGTGCTGGTGGTAGAGTCATGAAAGGTGACTTTACAGGTGCAGGCGACATACTTAAGAAGCGTTCAGAAGAACTTAAACAGGCCAGCATTGACCTTGATCAAGTTGTGGCTAAGATCATGTATCGCCCAGAGCGGGACAATCAGCGTCCAACAATGGAGAATGATCCAAGATTGGTTGGTAGAGTCCAGCCAAATGCCCCTGCAAAGCCTCCAGTTAAGTTGGCTCTACAGGGCGAAATTGACGCTATCAATCAGATTGCTGAGGCCTATGCCAAGGCCAATGCTCGTGCTAGAGAAAAATTACAAACTGACTACGATTTGGCAGGCAGCAGTGATCTTGTCAAGCGTCTAACTGAAGAAACTACTAAGATTCAACAGAGTGCTGCTGACCAAATTGATAAACTACAGGACAAACTTAAAGGTCTAAGTGACAAGCAGAAGCGTGCTGGTGAGGCAGGTGCTATCAATAAGGCTATTGATGCGATCAAGAAAGATGCTGAAACTAGCATTAGACTAACACAAGATATTATCCTAGCCAATGAAGAACGCATTCGCAGTATCAAGGATGTACAAACAGCCTATGAATTGATGAACATTGCCGCTGGCGCAGGCACAGAACAGTTTATTGCTGGACAGCAAAGACTTAAAGAAATGGAAGACCTACGTCGTCAAGCCACATTAGGTCCTCTTGAACGCCAGTTAGATCAAATTGCGGTAGCAGAAGAAAGAGTTGCACAGGCACGACGTGCTGCCATTGCTGCAATGCCGCAGTTCCAAGCAGGCGAAGATGGTATGAACCCCGATCAGGCAAAAGCATTTGCTCGTGCCTTGGCAGAAGTTGATCTACAGCGTGATCGCAATATCAAAACACAACAAGAACAGGCCCAATTAACATTTGAAGAACAAAGAACATTTGAGTATGGTTGGCAAAAGGCAGCAAATGGATTGAAAGAAAGTCTAAATCCAGCAAACCTAGGTTTTGACATGTTCAACAATATGGTTAGTGGAATGGGTGACGCACTGGTTAGATTTGCACAAACTGGCAAACTAAGTTTCAAAGACCTAGCCAATAGCATCATAGCAGACCTTATTAGAATCCAGGTTAAGAAAATTGCTGTGGGTATATTTGGAGAAGCAGGCACAGGAGGCGGCCTACTTGGAGGTTTACTCGGAGGCATTGGTGGCTTCTTTGGCGGCTTATTCAGAGCCAATGGTGGTCCAGTTACCAGCAACAGTCCCTACATTGTTGGTGAGAAAGGACCAGAACTATTTGTTCCAAGAAGCACCGGAACTATTATACCTAACAATAGATTAGGTATTGCTGGAGAGACTGGTGGCGGAACAATGATTACCTATAACATTCAGGCGGTTGATGCTGCCAGTTTCAAACAATTAGTTGCTAGAGATCCACAGTTCATCTACAACGTAACAGAAAAAGGACGCCGTAGCGTCCCATCAAGGAGCAGATAATGCAAGGTTTACAGTATATTATAGATAACGCTAGTGCTATTGAGATAGCACGACCAAGAACAGTGGCACAGATGATGACACGCAGTGGTCGTATGAAAACAGCAGAACGCACCGCACTGCAACTGTATCAAATCACAGTTACACCACCTACCTACAGTCGCTATGAAGATGTGCGCGATGTTATTGAAGGCATCACTATTATGGATCGTGACAAGTATGCATGGATCAGGTTAAGCAATTCAACTGGCATGAACTACATCACTGACTATAGAGGTGAACTAAATTCTACACAGGTTGCTAACCTACGTGTGGCCAGCACTGGATCTACTGCTACCATATTCGCAGATGCTGTGGTTGACACTACTGACATTTTTGGCTATGCAAACACCACAACATTTAGTGCCATTAAGGTAGGCGGCCTGCCTAACATTGGCGCACAGACTATAAACACAACAACTTTTGTGACTAGTTCTACCCTAATCTTCAAGGCAGGTGATTACTTCCAACTAAGAACTACATCAGTCGGTGATGAAGATTGGGGCTTACCAAGAACAGTGGCAGCAGATGTAGAACGAGGCACAGGTACCACAGTCACAGTTCCTTTACATAGACCTTGGGTTGGGACTGCTAGCGGAACTGCTCCAGATCGTAGAGGTGGAGATATATTTGTGGGTAATGAAGTGCGTCTCAGCGTGTTCATAACTAGGATGCCTAGTTTCCAATTGCTGCCAGGTAAGATTGTGCAGTGGACTGGTGACTTTGAATTGATTGAACGTGTAGCCTAAGGAGACCTAGATGACCTTAGCCACAGAAGTAAACAAATCAAATATTCAACACTGCCTATTGTTAGACATTCAGTTGAATAACACAACCACCTACTATCTAAGTAATCACTATGAGGCCATTACCTATAACGGTAATGACTACACACAGTTAGGCTATTTCCTGCAGATGAGTGAAATACAAAACGATATTAAGCCTACTAACAATCAAGTACAGATTGCCTTAGCAGGTGTGCCCAGCGACATAGTTCCAGACTTTCCTAGCATTGCACTAAACAGCACTATTAAAGGAAGCAGGGTTAAGATCTATCGTGCGTTCTTTCAAGACAACGCCTTAATTGATGCTTACCTACGCTTTAGTGGCTATGTTAGTAACTATGCACTAAATGAAACTTGGGATGATCAAGAAAGATTAACTACATTCACGATCAGCCTACAGTGTAGTAACCTATTGGCTATCATTGAACGTCAATTTGCAGGACGTAGGACCAATGAGAAAGATCAAAAGGCACTATATCCAGGGGATACCTGTTTTGACCGTATAAAAAGGTTGGCTGATAGTAGTTTTGACTTTGGTAAGAAGAAGTAATATGATTAAAAAGATTAGCAGTCAGGAAGATTTACATAAGGCAGTTGAACTATTAGAAGAGTTTATTCTAGAAACTGTCTATAAAGACCACAAGGGCGACATCAACACCATGCACCTTGGTAAGTTAGTGCATATGATCATGCACAGTCACTATGCCTGGTTAGCAGAAGTTGATGGTTGTGCGGTAGGTTTATTATTGGCTATTCGTGAAAAGAATATCTGGGCACCTACACTGAGCCAAATGCGTGAACTGGTTTGGTATGTCAAGCCAGAACATCGTCAAGGTGCTATCGCAGGCAGATTGTTTTTAGAATACTGTAAAGCAGCAGACAGTCTACTTGAAGAAGGCAAGATTGATGGATACTTCACAACTAGGATGGCAACCACAGAACAAGTTAACTTAGAACGCAGAGGTTTTAAGTTAGTAGAACAAACATATCTAAAAGAATTAAAGGAACAATAACATGCCAGCATTTACCGCGATTGCATCTAGCATCATTGCATCAGAATTATTTGGAATTGGCTTTGCTGCCGCAGTTGGTAGTGCTGGCGTAGCATTGGCTACCAGTGTTATTGCTACAGGTCTTGCTATCGTTACTAGCAGGATTATCAACGGAGGCACTGGTGGGGGCGGAGGTGGCACACAGCAGGATCCAGGTGTGCGTATTCAACTTGCACCAGCAACTGACAACAAGGTTCCTGTAGTTTATGGGCGGGCAAATACCAAAGGCATTGTCACAGACGCACGTATCAGCGACGATAACCAACAGATGACCTATGTACTAGTCCTTAGTGAAAAGACTTCCGACACAGCATTTACATTGGGCAACGTTTATTGGAATGATGAATTGTTGACCTTTAGTCCTACAGCCGCTGATAGCCATAAGGTTGTTTGGAGTCGCGATCAGAACGGCTTTGGAACAACCAGCACAAACCTAGCAGGGCTAATTGAAATGCGTGTCTACGCTGGCACAGCCACAACCAGTGTAAGTCAAATATTCCCAACTACATCTACTAACAAGGTTAGTGCCACTTCTTACATTGGTGAATCTACCAGCACCTATCAACTTAATGATCTAGTCTATGCTGTGGTTAAACTAAACTACAGCGCAGAAAAAGGAGTTACAAACCTTGCACCGTTAACTTTCCAAGTTATTAACGAACTTCAAAACCCAGGACCAGTTATCTATGATTATCTAATTAACACTAGATATGGTGCGGGTATTGATCCAACTGAGATTGATTCAACTCTGTTCCTAAGTTTAACAGACGATCGAAGTATTAGAAAATATTCTAGAGAAGAACCTCCCAATCAGTTTGACAGTAATGGCAATACCAGCACGCAGTTCCGTTATATTATCAATGGTGTTATTTCTACAGGCGACACAGTTAAGAATAACCTAGAAAAAATGACACAGGCCTGTGCAAGTTGGCTGACCTACGACTTTGTTGACGGAAAATGGAAAATTGTTATTAACAGACCACTAAGCACTGAAGAACTTGATGCCTGTGTTCTATATAATGATGACAGCATTGTCGGTGAGATTACAGTCAATGCTACAAACTTAGAAGACCTATACAACAGTATTGAAGTTGAGTTTCCTAACAGAGATATACGCGATCAAAACGATTACTTCCGTGCTGACTGGGCAGGTGAACGCAACGACCTAGAACCAGTAAACACATTGAATCTACGCTATGACCTAATTAACAATGCTATCCATGCACAACGTTTAGGACTTATTGAACTTAACCAAAGTCGTGCTGACAAAACCATACAGTTTAGGACTACCTATAGAGGTCTACAGACCAAAGCGGGTGATGTTATCAAGGTTACAAACGAAGTCTACGGATTTACAGAAAAGTTATTCCGCGTTACTCGTGTGCGTGAAGTTGAAGATGACAGTGGCGCAATTACCTGTGAAATCACAGGACTTGAATATGATGCCGCTATCTATGGTGAAGATCCAATCACTGACTACCAACCTAACCAAGGTAGTGGTATTCCTAGTTTTGGCGGACCTACTGCATTGCCAGCACCGGGCGCAGTTACTGTGGGCAGTCAGTTTCCAACAGCCAACGTTCCTTACTTTGAAGTCAGTACTACGCTACCTTCAACCAGCGGTCCTGTTGATCAGATCTATTGGTATTCACAGACTGGTTCCACTTATACATATCTAACCAATGAAGTAGGGCCGTTCACTGGCGGACAAACAGTTTCAGATACTATTGCTAACTTACCTGCGGGTGTGTTTAACATAGTGGCTAGAAGTGCCAAGGACGGTGTGGTCAGCAACTACAGTGCGGTTACGGGTGCAAGTGATATTGTTTGGAATCCACAGCCAGGTGGCGTAAACAATGGCAGCATTTCTACTGCCACATTCTCAAGTCAAATACAGGTCACAAACACCACAACAGGACTTTACAGTTTTGCCCTAACCACAGGCACAGGTTATCAACCAGTCTATGGTGATGTAGACATTACCTACAGCCCAAGTGCAAACACACTAAATGTAGGTGGTGGTGTTCAGGCTAATAGAACAGTGAGTGCAGGTGGCTTCCCTCTAAATTCGGAAGGAACTGCTACAATCTTTGGCACAGCACAGAGCCCAAGTCTTGTGGTCACTAACAATACATCAGGCCTATTACCACAGGTTGCAGTAAGAGGCTACGGACAGAATCGTCCAGGTGGTAGTGCAACAACTAACCCAGGTGTGAGTGTTTACCTAGAAGGCAGTCGTGGCACTAACTCTACACCAACAGCCTTACAAAGCGGTGATGGACATGCTCTGCTTGTGGCAGGTGGTTATGATGGACGCAACTGGACCAGTGATGCAGGACAGGTCAATAGTTTCTTAGGTTGGTTTGCTAACGAAAACTGGACTAACAACGGCAGCACAGGCACTAACAACGCAGGCACAGGCTTCCAAATTTGGGCACAACCTTCTTGGGCAAGGACCTGGGCTAACCAAAGTCGTCAACGTATTATGAATGCTACTTGGACTACCAGTAGCAACAGTCCAAGTTTACTTAACTTGGTATTTGGTAGTGGCACTGATGGCTTTAATCCAACTATCACAGCCAGCGATGGCACTACCTACACAGGTTATGGACGCACTAACTTTAACATCCTAAACGGTAACTTCAACATGTTTACTGTTCCAGGACAGGATACTGCACCAGACAACGCCAGTTTAACTGCAACCAATGCCATTACCTTTGTAAGTAACCGCCGCAGTGGCACAAGTGGTCGCCGCAATCCAGTTACTACAGGTGATGATCTTGGCGTAATAGTATTCCGTGGACAGCACGTTCCTAACGGCACAGGCACAGGTCTACGTGGTGCTAGCATCAGTTCTAAGGCTTTAGAAGCATTTACCAGCACTCGCGCAGGTAGCAGTTTATCAATTGCAACTGTAAACAGTGGCACAACCACTGAAGCAGAACGCTTATTTGTCAGTGATGGTGTCATGCGTTATCGCTCTGACAACCACTTATTAACCAATAAAGACAATAGTTGGTCAATGGCAAGTTTAACCACAGCCTCGTCCTATATTAGATCTGACAGTCTAACATTGGCTAATGGTAGTGGCGGTTCTACCTACATGACTATGAACGCAACCAGCGTTGATTTCACAAGTGTTCCAAAACTACCACTTAACATTGCCGCAGGTTGGAATGCTATCACAGGCAGTGCAGGTATGATTGTCTGCGTTAGTGACGGTGGCGGCAAACCAGCATATTGGGATACTACCAATAACCGCTGGAGTTACATACACGACAATAGTGCGGTTTAAGGTGCTTAATGTGGGGTTTACTAAAGACCCCACTAAATATCACAAACAGCATCGCTAATACTTCAATAGTGCTCACACTATTGATTTTACTACTTATAGGAGAACAAAAATGGCGGGAGTCCTCACAATCGGCAATTATCTGGGCGGACCAGACAACATTCAACTAGAACAGGTCTTTCCTGGAGATCAAAAGATTCTACAGTACGATTTCCCAGGTGCTATCACTAACTGGTCTTTTGTTATCAAGAGCCAAACCATTGTTGTAAACCCTATCACATTTGATCGCGCAGGCGAACCTAACTTTTCAAACAGTGAAGTTATTGGTTATTTCCCAGTAGTCAACGTAGCAGACACAACAGGTGGAACAACTTCCACTTATGTTCGTCCTGTTAACCTATCAGCAGGAACTGTAAACATTATTGTTCCTAAGAACAGCCTATATGCTGGTCCTATTCTCCCTGATGCACGCCAAAACGTTCCAATTACTATTTTCTCAGTGACTTGGACTGGTGTTGTTGATCCTGTGACCAATACTCCAGCACCAACATCAACGCATAGATGGGCGTTCTTGCAGAGTTGGACAGCGGGTGTAACTCCGGGCGATCCTGTAACTTATCCAGGTTTCACGGCCATTACCGTTTAAGGGGTGAGCCATGGCCAACGTATCAGTAACACAAAACGACTACATTTTTACAGCCACAGTCTACACTGACCAAAGTCCTAGTGTAACTGATGGCAACTGGACTGTGACCATTTACACCACAGCCAGTAATTCAGTTAGCATCACAAATACCAGTACACAGGTTGATGTTGTCACAGAAGGCATCATGACTGTTCTTGCCGCAAGCACGGTCACAGTCTATGAAAGCACAGGCACAGGCATACAAACAGTGTTTAATCTTCCTTCAGAAGTTTTAGGCAATGACTATGTTGAAGTCACAGTAGGTGGTGTAGCACAAAATCCAGGTGCCAGCGATGCCTACACTGTGGGCACGGTAAACACAGGAACTGCTTCAGCCTACAGTTTTATTACCTTTACAGAAGCACCTCCTAACGGAGTACCTATTCTTGCAAGATATTACAGTGTTCGTGTGGCTTTTGACATTCAAGGACCTCCAGGTCCAACTGGCCCACAAGGCCCGGCAGGGCCAACAGGGCCTATGGGTCCGGTAGGTAACGCAACTTGGGCAGGGCTGCTAGATAAAACGGGCGCAAATGGTCCGTTAGGCATCTATTTAGGCCGTGGTGTTACTAGTGCTGGCAATGATAGTCAAATTGCTATTGGTAATGGCGCACTGTTAGGTAGTTTTGCAGAACATACTATCGGCATTGGATTTGGTGCTGGGGCTAGTGCTGCCAGTGCTGGACAAGCAAATTATGCTGCGGTATCTGTTGGATATCTTGCAGGTTCAGACGACCAAGGCGGTTATGCAGTTGCTATTGGCCCACAAGCAGGTCAACTAGGTCAGGCCAGTTACGCTGTATCTGTTGGTAATCTTGCAGGTTACACAGGTCAAGAATCATGGGCTGTGGCAATTGGTCATCGTGCAGGACAAACTAGCCAAAACGCAAGTTCTGTGGCAATTGGTCAGGATGCAGGTCGCAGTAATCAACGAGAAAACTCTATTGCTATTGGCCCAAATGCAGGTGAGGTCAGCCAAAGTTCGGGCACTGTGGCAATTGGATTCAATGCAGGTGGCGCAACTCAGGCTAACTATAGTCAGGCAATTGGCCACAGAGCAGGTGAAACTGAGCAAGGTGGTTACAGTACAGCCTTAGGATTCCGTGCAGGTAACACTTATCAGAGTAATAACTCAGTAGCAGTTGGTTCATATGCAGGAGATGATTATCAATCTTCATATTCTGTTGCGGTTGGTAGTTTTGCAGGTAATTATTATCAATCAAACAACTCAGTAGCAGTTGGCAGTTACGCAGGTAGACTAAATCAAAGTGCTGCCAGTGTTGCCGTAGGTAACAGAGCAGGTGATGACGCACAGGGCGGGGATGCTGTAGCAATTGGTCATTGGGCATCTACCAGCACACAGGGCTTTGGCGCAGTCAGCGTTGGACGCTTTGCTGGTGAACTAAATCAAGGTAACAGAGCAGTTGCACTAGGCAGTCGCGCAGGGAACTACAATCAAGGTGCATTCAGTATTGCTATTGGTGGTGCTGCCGGACAGACAAACCAACATGATAATACTATTGTTATCAATGCACTAGGTTCTGATGGCATAAGCACAGCAACAAACACCACACAGGCTAACAGTTTCTTTGTTAAGCCAATACGCAGAGTAGGCAGTGTTCCTAGCGGATTCCTACCCTTGTATTACAGCCCAACAACTGGCGAAATTATTGTAGTAGGATAAGGATAAAAAGATGCCATTAAGTAAAATTCAAAGAAACATGTTGGCAGCAGGAAGTGTGCTGCCAGAAAACCTTGTTACTACTTCAACATTCACAGTAAACGGACTTAGAACTACACTAGGTGTAACTGCAACATCTGTTACAGCAACCAGCAGCAACATTACCACAATGGCTGGTGGTAGCCTAGCATTAACTGGCAATGCTTCAGCAGTTCATGTAAACGCATCTGGCAACGTTGGTGCAACCGCAGTTCGTGCAACAACAATTACAGCAACAAACACTATTGTAACTAACGAAACAGTTACGAACCTAACTGCAACTAACCTAACAGTTCAAAACACAATCCCAAGTCTAAGTTTTACTACAGCCACTGGTTATACAATAAACCTACAAGGTGACGCTGGTGCATCGTTGAACGCTCCTATTATTACAGTTGCTGACGTTTATGTCAGCAATGCTTACCGCGTTAATGGTGTTAACGGTATGCAGATTAGTGGTGTTAGACCAAACAGTTCCACCAATACTGTTGCGTTCTATAACAGTTCAACTCTTGAACTAACTTATGGTCCTTTAAACGCCAGTCAGGTAGAAGGTCTTGCCACTGTGGCTACAAGTGGCAGTTATACAGACCTAAGCAACAAACCTTACACGCCTAACCAGAACGTTGACACTACAAGCAGTCCTACATTTGCCAGCATCACAGTGCTAGGCACAATGACTACACTGAATGTTACAACAGAAAACGTCACAACAGAAAACATTGTCACACAGAACTTTGCTGATGGCACAACTCAGACCACAGCCTGGACCGGCACTGTTGCAGACAGTCAGATTACTTCAGTAAGCACAACTAAGGTCAATGGACTAAGCCTAGTTGGATTTACAAACAACTACAATGACCTAACAAACATTCCACAGGCATTAGGCACAGGTGCAAGTCCTACATTTGCAGGATTAACTCTCACAACCGGCACAAATGTTAATAGAACAGTTAGTGCAGGTGGGTTCCCACTCAACTCAGCGGGCACTGCTACAATCTTTACTGCTTCTGGACAAAGCCCAAGTCTTGTTGTCAGCAACTATACCAGCGGTCTAGTTCCTAATATCTATGTAAGAGGTTATGGACAGAACCGTCCAGGTGGCACTGCAAGCACAGCACCTAACAGCAACATTACCATTGAAGGTAGCAGAGGAACTGCGGCTAGCCCAACTACTATTGTAGCCGGCGATAACCTAGGTGGTATGACAGTTGGTGGCTTTGACGGTAATAACTGGCAAAGTGATTTCAGCAAGGCACCTAACTTCTTTGGCTGGTATGCCACTGAGAACTGGGGCTTTGATAGCGTAACAACTACTTCCACAATACGTGCAGGTAGTGGTTTCAACTTATTTGTTCAACCTGCGTGGACACAGACTGGTATCAACCAAACACGTCAACGCATGATCTTTACAAGTTGGACTACCAGCACCACAGCACCAAGCCAGATTAACATCATTATGGGTGCAGGTGTCGATGGCGCAACTGGCACCTCCACACACGTTCTTGCTAACGGCAACACCTATGTTGGTCCAGGTAGGGCTAACATGACCTACATCAACCCATTGACTAACTTCTTGGGTGTCCCAGCAACTGATCCTGCTCCTGAAAACTCTACGCTGACTGCTACTAACGTAATCAACCTTGTCAGTAACCGTCGTTCAGGAACCAGTGGCCGTCGTAATCCTATCCTAGCAGGTGACAGCCTATACACTCTAAACTTTAGAGGACAGCATCAGCCTAGTGCCACAGGTATTGGTTTAATTGGCGCGGCTATTACTACCGCTGCACTGGATAACTTTACCAGCACACAGTATGGCACCAGTCTAAGCATCAGCACTGTGAACACGGGCACCGCTGTAACTAGAAACAGACTGGTCTTAACAGATCGTCTAATGCAGTTAAGTGCTGACCAGTTCCAGTTCAACAATGGTGGTTATGCTAACATTCCATTAACTTTCACCACAAGCACATGGAATAGCAGTATTGATAACTATACCTTTGGTAACACTGCGGGCACTGTGAATATGTTGCAGATGACCACAAGCACTGCGGCCTTTGCTTCTACTGTGGCTATCACAACCTACAATAGAACCTATGGTGAATTCTGCTACACCGGCACCACAATCACTGCCACTGCCACAAACAGTATCTATGCGTTCCCACTGAACACAACTAATGTTGCCAATGGCATTGTAATCCAAAACAGCCAGCAGATCAAGTTCAACCAAGTAGGTGGTGGATTCTTCAAGATTATTATGAGCCTACAGGCTGGCATGTCTACTAATTCAGTAGGTAGTATGGACTTCTGGTTGCGTAAGAATGGTAATGACATTCCTAACTCCGCAACACAGGTTGATCTGTTAAAAGACCAAAAGGCAGTTGTTGCTATGGATTGGCTAGTGAACCCAGCAGCAGGTGATTACTATGAAATTGTCTACGCTGTGGATGATACCAACTTGAACTTCCCATATACTGCGCCACAGACCAGCCCATTCATCCGTCCATCAATACCACCGATCATTGTTAACGTGATCCCAGTAGGCGCATAATGTTATTTGAAGGGAGTAAAATTTTGGCAACTCTAAAAGAACACGAGATCTTGTGTACTGAACGTTATAAAAACGTTGAGGCAAGATTAGAACATTTAGAATCAAAAATTGACGAAATCCACGATACAATTGATGGATTTAAGACCTTTTTCTTAAAATTAGCCTTTAAAAGCGCCATGGGAATCTTTACCTTGGTCTGCGGTGCAGTTTTCATAATCAAGATGTAAAAACCTGGTTTATCCATATTGCTAACTATGAAATATGGATACCAAGACACTATTAGATAAGGCTTCGGAGCACTATAGGATCAAGTTAGGCCGCATGAACACGGAGGAGCAAGAACGTGTTCATGACAGCGGCAATCCATTTACTGCTGACTATTACAAATTAGAAGAATTACCAAAACCCTGCCATCAATGTTCAGCATTGGTTACAGGACAGCGCACTACCTACGTTCTGCGTGTGAGTAAAAGCCGTGATGAGTTTTGGGAAATGAAGTGCAATCGCTGTGAGGTCAAAAAGACCGCAAATAGTTTGCAAAAAATACTGAGGAAATAAATACAGTTGTGGTACTCCACAGTTTGGATTAATTTCAGCATTGTTATTGTAATGGCATAATTCCTTTCTTCTAATGATTCTCGTGGCTATGTGAATCAACCCGTTGATCCAAACTTAAAACCGCTCTAGTGCAACGCTAGGGCGGTTTTTCTTTTGACCTTAAAAGAACCTATTTTAGTTGACTTTTTCTGTGCCTTGCTAAATAATAGTACAGAAAGGATTGCAACATGGACAATATATACGCCCTATACTATGAATATGCGGATGAACGACAGTACTTTTATGTTGGTAGAACCAACGACCCTAAACGCAGATTAAGTGAACACCGCAGTAATGTAAAAAACAAAAAACACCAAGAAGACGTTTACCAATTCATTCGCGAACGTTGCCAACCCAACGGCATTGATGTTTGGGATATGGAAGTGTTGGTTTCAGAAGCAAACCAACGCCCAGAGGACTGTGAAGATTTTTGGGTTGTGTTAATGATCCGTGCTGGACATGATCTAAAGAATATGAAACACGGCGACCTGCATAGGATCGCACTAAACTTAATGGCACGACAGCGGTTGGCTTTAGATTTTACCAATGTAGAAGAATTTATTGAGTTCCGTGAGATTGTTGAACGTGAACAACGAGAAGCCTATGAACGCAGTGAACGATTGAAACGCAGTGTGCTAGGTGAAGAAGAAGGTGATCCA
>JACCDW011825840.1_pt1 | contig 18187 bp, 31 predicted proteins | sample 7449781 | NCBI WGS metagenome assembly JACCDW01 (sample SAMN15323449, study PRJNA562643) | freshwater metagenome | isolation source: river surface water | place: USA:Blue River Watershed | collected 2017-08-18
AACTTAACACTAACACACAAAGATCCTGCTATGATCCAGCGTGCCTTTGATGCCTTGGAGCGTGGCGAGTTCCTTTCAGAGTTTTGCCCTATCCCCAAAGAACTGGGTGACGCTATTGCTAACGGTGATGTCAATCCAGAATTGATTGAGAAGTATGGCTACTCAAACTGGTATGACTTTTGCACCAACGAGTGGGGCACCAAATGGGATGTAGGTGAGCAGGGTGCTTCGGACATACACCCAGATGGCACCATGCTGAACACCTACTTTGACTCTGCCTGGTCTCCGCCAACTCGTGCCTATGAGAAACTAGAGCAACTAGGCTTCACAGTGGATGCAATGTATTACGAAGGTGGCATGGGCTATGCTGGCACCTACTACGACGGCAACGATGATGAGATCAATCTTGAAGGTATGAGTGCCGATCAAGTGGAGCAGGAATACCCAGACCTGAGTGATGCGTTTGGTATCGCTGAATCCATGCGTGAGTATGAAGAACCAGAAGAACTCAGCGAGTGGCTCAAGGATGGTATTGAGCAGAAGAAACTGTTGGTGGCTGAATGAGACAGGAACTAAAGAAACTGGATCGTAGGTTCAATGGCTGGGGCCATTGGACCCACAGAACAGACCCAATGGGATTCCGCAGTGCCAAGGACTGGAAACTAAACTTCATGGAGTTCCGCAACTGGATGTGGGGCAACTACGGTCCAGGATGCAGAGAATCCGAAGCAGGTGCACTGGTTTCGATTGGGCGTGAAGTGCCGGTTTGGGGTTGGGACGAATATGGATCAATCTATGCTCGCGACACGGCTATGACCACACTGTTACTGGCCAAAGATAGATTTACTAGACATTACGGAGAAGATTGATGGCACAACGCACACTGAAGTTTACATTTACCATCACCTGCACCAATTCGGGTGCAGATATTGATCATAAACGGGTAGAGGAAATGATTGATCTATCCATGCAGGATCTGGTCTATGACGACGAGTTTATCGCTGCCCTAGACGAGAAGGAAGCAGTGGCCATACAGGTCACAGCCGGCTAATTTGGTTAACAAATTGGTTGACTTTTGGTAACAGAGATGTTACAATAATAACATGCCTTAAGAGGCATACTTTTTACACACACAGAAAGAGGTAACAAAATGGCAACAACAAAGAAGTTCGCAGTAGCGGGCGTATCAACACTGTCAGGTAAGACCAAAATCCGTTTTGCCAACGATACCATGCGTATCAAGATCTTGGCCAAGAACGGTCACACAGACGTAGAACTAGTCACGCTGCCACATGAAATGACCAAGGCAGAGATCGCGCAGCATTTAGTGGAAATCGGCTTTGGCGCTAGCAAACCAGCTGTACAAGCAGCTATTGCTTACGTAGCTAAGAAGAATCCCCCAGCAAAGAGTCTAGCAGCGCAGCCTGTGAAGGCCCCAGCGACTACAGCAGTTTAACTCGGCGTGAGGCTGAAATAACCCTAGTAACGCTAGGGTTATTTTTTGGTTGACATTTTGGACAACATGTAGTATACTAATGTTTTAGTAATAGGAGTAAACATGTTAGCAAATAAACCATTAACAGCTACAGAAGCAACTGAGATGATTGCACAGCTAGAAGCTTGTGCTGACAGACTGTTTTTAGCGGGCAACAACACGCTAGGCAACGCAGTGCAGGAAGTGGTATACTGTATGGAAGCTAATTTAGCAGAGCAACTTGAGGCTTGACATTTTGGCTAAAAGATAGTATAATAAACACATACACTAAAGGAGCGATGATGAAAAACCTCAAAAGCTATGTAGATCAGAAGAACCGTTGGGATATGATCTTTGGCAAACCCCAGCTGGTAATCGGTGAACATAATCAGCAGATCGCCGACGCAATCGACTCAGACCTTTCACCCGAGAATCTAACCTGTGATGGTGAAGCACCTGTGGGTGGCATCCGCAGACGCTATGCTGAACTCACAGCCGCGGCACAGGAGCTCAAGCAGTTAGATCCCACCGTGAAGTTCTACGAATACTCAGAGTAAATACAGGATGGAATTCTTAATCTTAGCGTTGATATTTGTGGTGGGATTCATCGTGGGTGCCAAATGCATGAACCTATTCCATACACACATGATCCGCAACATACTTCGAGAGTTGGGTATCACTCCTCAGCAGCTGAAAGATGTGGAACAGCGATTGATGGCAGATCTAGAACAACAAGACCCTCAGTTAGCCCAAAAGATCCGCAAAGATCATGAAGCCCGTGTAAACGATTCACTGCCTGTGATGAAGGTCAAGCTGGAACAGCATCAGGGCACGCTGTTTGCTTATCGTGCAGACACAGAAGAGTTCGTGGGTCAGGGTACGGATCGTGACTCGCTGGCCACATCAATCGCACATCGTTTCAAAGGTGTCCGTGTAGAGATACTCAACGGTGAACTGTTGTCTAAAAGCCACACCTAAATTGGTTGACATTTTGGTTCATTGATGCTATACTGTTATTAACAGTTAAACACTAGGAGCGACAAATGATACTACTAATTTTACTCTACTTTGGATTGATAGCGTATCTTGCTATGTATGTAGGCAGCATTTATGGTGTCTATTTTATGTCTAAAACGATGATCCAAAACAGGCCAGAACCCGGCATTGGTATCATGCGCACAGTTGCTGGATACGGTATAGGATTAGTTATGTTAGCAGCCTGTGGCAGTTTTGCTTATGTGTCAACTTTCACAGTTCTTCCTAGGTTCTTTGCTTAATGAAAACACTCAAAGAACAATGGGGATCCGAAGTCAAATTCACACAGAGTTTGGCCACTGATCTACGCAGTCTAAACAAGATCTGTGGCCTAGTAGGACTTCCTGAAGTTATCCGCGCACAGAATGAATATCCAATCCCAGGTGGCTCAATCGATGTGGTAGGCTTCACTACCAAGGGCGATGCCATAGTGTTTGAACATCAGGACCAATCGGGCCGTGCTGATCAAACCCACGTGAACAAGACCGTGGGATATCCGCAGCAGTTAATAATCAAAGGCATCACAGTGTTGGGATCTATACTGATGTGTGAATCAGTGGATGAACACTACATCGAACAGTTCAAACGAGAACGCCGGGAATACACACGCCGTAGATACAATGGACACAAAAACCTACACATCGTTAAAAGTGCTTGGACTGATCAAGGTGAGTATGTGCCCAGCCTGTTTGACAGCTCAGAGATCATTAGAGTTGAGCAGAGCTGGCCTCTAAAGGATTTCCAAGCATTTGTTGCGAAATATGCTCGTGAATGGACCATATTGGGCGAAGAACACAGACCCAGCACAGTGACACTGTGGTTCCGTGACGCTACCCGTGGTCGTCACTACATACATCGCACAGCTAAAAGTGTCAAGGTGGGAGTGCATTTCGATAATCCCACAGCTGAGGAACTGCAGACTGTCACTGATCATCACCAGGGACGACATGCTCGTAAGCGTTCAACCATAGAATTAGTGTGTGGCAAAAGTGCCACAGAATACGATTGGTGGTTGGCAGCAGAGCAACTTAAACAGTATCTTAGAACTTGACATTTTGAGCAAAAGGTGCTATACTAGCACTATGAACTTAAAAAACGAAATCATACAATGGGTAGGCGCAGTGGCCATAATTCTAGGGCATGTGTCAAATGCCATAGGACCCGCAGCTTATCCCGTGAATGTATTCGCATTTGCTGTGGGCACTGCCATGTTCTTGTGGTGGAGCATCCGTGTTAAGAACCGTCCGCAGCTCACTGTGAATGTCATAGTCTCTGTAATAGGTCTAGCAGGTATTTGGAATGCGATCAGTTAGAATCATCGTCCTCTTAGCTCTGCTCACATGCTTGCCGGGATGCGCTACATATGATTGGAGCTTCAACAAGCAACACGAACGAGCACAGCTGATTCTGGACAACTATAGACATGTTCAGGGTAAGTTAGTGCAGGGTCAATTACCCTAGATTTTGGTTGACAGTTTGGCGTAATGATGTTATTATATACACATACTGAAACAACAAAGGAGCGAACTATGAAGCGTAATATTCTCAAGCAATACATGTTAAATGGCATACTTTATACTGTTTGCAAACCCAACAAGCCCCCTAAGAATTACATACAGGGCTCACGGCACTTGGGCAAGTCAGATTCAGCAGTGGCTAAGTTTACAGGGAGATACAACCATGCGTAGAGATCATGTGGGAATGGGTGTGTTTATGATAGGTATGTTTATAACTATGTGTGCCGTGGGTGGCATTGAACACACTCCAGGTTACTTGTTAGAGCAGGTCATTGCTGCCATAGTGGGCATGGCTGTGATGCTGATAGGCGTGCTGAACATACAGGCTGCAGAGTAATGGACATCAGAGACAGCACAGCATTGGTATGTGTTATGATCATGCTACCTACTCTATTGTTAGGCATTGTATGCTTAGGCTTATAGCTGTTGTCCTAGCCACACAGTTAGCAGCCTGCACGCTACTTGGGGACCGTCGTGATGCACCTTGGGATCCACGGGCTGGCACTGGTCGAACCATGTTGGATCAGATACAGAATTGGGATGGTGAGGCCAATCAGATCTGTGGCGGCCACTTACCTCCAGAGCAAAGACAGGGCCGTTCACCTAGATGCTGAGAGACAAAAAAAGCACACCTCAGTGTGCTTTTGTATTTCTAGCAGTTGTTATGCAAACACACAGCCTCCCAAGTTCTCATAGTCATAGTAGGCCACTAACTGTTTACCCTGCATGTATATAATAATGCCCCCTACATCATTTGCTGTGCTACGCTTTAACACATCTGTTTGTGCTTCAAACAGAGTTGTGTAATACTCTGCATGGTCTGCGTCCCCATGTGCATCTTTGTTATACTCAGTAATATAGTTGTGTGTGTATTTTGAAGTGTTAATTTGTTTGCTTTGCTTTGCAGTTAAGTGCATACACTCTCCTCTGTTGTAAAATACGATTATAACACAGTTTGGACCTGGTGGTCAACCAAAATGAAAGACCCTGAGGGGCGCCCGGTCATGTACACAAGTGTTGCTAAAAAGCCACACTAGGGGTAGCAAATCACCACCTTGAAATGATAAGTACTCCACCCAAATTTTTTGCGCGACCAATTTTTTACCCTGCAGGACCCATTTCGGGCTAGATACATATATGATCTACGAAACACGCACTCGCAGCCTAGTCAAAACAGTGATCTATAGAATTTGGGTTCTATGCACCACCTACATAATGCTGTTAGCCACTGGACAAAGCATGTCAGATGCTCTGATTCCCACACTCATAATCAATGCTGTATGGATGACTTCATTCTATGTCTACGATAGGATTTGGGCCCGTATAACCTGGGGTAGACGCTAAGTACTAGTTTAACAGGGAGCTTGATCATGAGTTCTTGGACACCCAGCAATGTCATAGTTGTGATACTGATCCTAGTGTTTATCTATATACATTGGTATCTAGCCTAGATCTAAAAGTCACATGCTTATAGTATATCTAGAGCAGTTCCAAACCCAGCAGCACTCTCTGTTACAGAGCTGGCATCAGTATGTGAACTATTGGCCACGCTCATACGCACATCTAGAATTATATAACGCTGCCATACCCACAGATTGGTGGCTGTTGTTTGCGGATGCACTACATGCGGACATATGGCTCATAAAGTATCCGGAACATTCACGCATAGTGCGCACCCTGTTTGATTGATTCTCGCAGACAGCATAGAGCACACGGCTACTAACAGTTAGCCGGCCAACTCCAAAAATCTCTTTTACCGCTATGTGCTTCGCACAAAAAAAATTTTTGCGCATCGCTGCGCTATCAGAATTAGCCTTGCCCGCTTCGCGGCTCTGATAACTACATGATGCAGAAAACACCTTTACTACTCAACATATTCATGATCATCATAGCTGCAAGCATACCACTCTTGGTATGGTTTTGTTGGGTGATGATTCAACAACTACTAGGACTCTAAATGGTAACCACACTATTGATTATCAGTGCTATGGTTTTAATTCCATGGTTAATAGTAAAATCACTGCGATTAGAATCATGGATTCCCCTGCCCATGTTCCAAATACTCACTGGACTCATACTGGGACCTTCGGCTTTGGGCGCACTGTATCCTGAGATATTTGCTGATATTTTTACTCAGCCTGTGCGAGCCAGCCTAGACACCATACAGACGCTGGCCATTGTGATTTTTGCTTTTATAGCAGGACTAGAGCTCAAACCCGCAGAAGTCATTGCTCGTGAGGGCAACACTATCTGGCTCAAAGCTCTGCAGGTGGTGCTGGTGCCTATCTTAATGGCTGCTGGTTTGTTTGCAGTATTCTTTCAAGATCCCATATGGCACAATCTAGATCAAAATCCTTGGAAGTTTATTTGGGCCATGGGCGTGGCTACCTGTATCACTGCGCTGCCCATGTTGGTCGTGGCCTGTCGCAGCCTAGGCATATATGGCACTGATCTTTATCATAGACTGTTGATGTTGGTGACCTTTGACGATCTCATATTATGGACCACTGTGGCCTTGATAGTGGCTTTTGGACAAACACTGTTATTAAGCACTGTATTTTTAGCCACCACTGCTGTGCTGTATTGGCTGTGGCCTCGTTTATTGGCTCGCTGTGGTGAAAACTGTTGGCCCAGTCTAACAGTGGCTTTGGTGTTGGCCATGGCAGCATTCAGTCACTGGGCAGGACTGCATTATCTACTGGGAGCATTCTTTGCAGGCATGGTAACTCCTAGGCACACAGCAGAATGGAATCAAGGCATGCAACAGCAACAGATGTTTTGGCTCATGCCGGTGTTTTTTATCTGGACCGGACTCAAAGCACAATGGAGCATGGAATTTACCGGAATATTATCAGCGGCTGTGATCATGTACATGATAGCAGTTTCCACTAAGTTTGTGGGAGTATGGTTGGCCTATAGAACCGAAGGCATCAACATGGTTCTGTTTAAAACTGCTGTGTTGCAGAACAAAGGACTCATGGAAATTTTTCTAGCCACAGTGCTGTTAAAAGCAGAAATCATCAGCATCAATATGTTTTCTGCTGTGGTGATCATGAGCGTGATTTCAACGGCCAGTGCTGTGCCTTTGGCTAGACTGTTTCAAAACAAATTACCAAAAATCACATAAATACAAGCATGGAACAATATCTCTTAGCCAAAGCTCGCAACACCGTCACTGGGCAGACAGTGAAAAACCAAGATCTCACAGGTGCTCGTTTCACACTAAAACAGCGTGATCTAGCCGAAGCATCAGCTCAACAACTAGCGGAAAAGATGACAGCACGCAGTGGTGATCTATGGCAGGGTTTTGTAGAGCAGTACACGCCCACATATCGCAGATAGTTATCTGTATAGATAATTCACTGAGTCTGCATTTTCTCTAAAAGTCACAGCACCGTTTTTATGATGAAATCTCTGAGCCATTTCTGTTTTTGGACTCAGAGTCACAAAGGTCTTGACTTCGGGATGATCATGTTCAATCTGTGTGCGAGCCTGCGTGATCAATTCACGACCCGCACCTGCAGCATAACTCCAAATGGTATAAAACACTGCGGTATTGGTATTCACAACAGTGTCTGCCAATTGATTCACACTTTCGGGTATATCCGCTAGAAACTTCACACAGGTCACTGCTATGGGTTCATTCTGCTCGTTCTTCAGCACGAATATCTGGCTGTTGGCATTTACTCGATCCTCCACGGGTATTTCAGGACGCACAGGGTCATCCTTGATCAGTTTCAGCAGTTCGTCTTGTAGATTGTTGATGATGTGTAGCATGGCAGTTTCCGGTTATATGCGTATTTATTAACTCACAGTAAAAACCCAACATATTGGGTCACTGCGACATTGACTCCATAAATATTTTACTGTATAATATACATATTAACAACCACAAGGAGTCCAAATGTTAACTACAGGTATGGGAATCAGTAGGTCAGCCAGTCAGATCAACGCAGCCATGGGCCGAGTCTATGGACACATGATGTTGGCAGTGTTGACCAGTATGTTGGTATCATTTCTAGTTTCAACTTCGCCTGCGATGATGGCATTCTTTTTCACAGGTGCTATGAAATGGATAGTGATCTTCGCGCCATTGGTAGCTATTTTAGCCATGGGATTTGGTCTTGAACGCATGAGCAAGGAAACTCTACAGATGTGCTTGTATGGATTTGCCGCGCTGATGGGATTGAGTTTTGCTACAATTTTTGTGATCTATGCCCTAGGCAGTATCGTGTCAGCGTTTATGGGTGCTGCTATACTGTTTGGTGTAATGAGCTTTTATGGTTATTTTACCAAGCAGGATCTAGACAGTGTGGGCAAGTTTATGTTCGTAGGTTTGATCGCTATCATTATCGCTAGCATTGTGAACCTATTCATAGGTTCTACAGTGTTACAAATGGTAATTTCGGCTATTGCAATCATTGTGTTTTTGGGTTTAACTGCCTATGACACACAAAAGATCCGTGAAGCTGTGAGTTACGAATCAGATGGTAAAATGGAAGTATGGGGTGCGTTGACTCTGTACTTGGACTTTATTAACTTGTTCTTGAGTCTACTACAACTGTTCGGCGGACGCCGAGACTAATTCAAAGACTGGGCCTGTTCAAGGCTCAGTTCTTGATCTTCTAGTTCACGTATTTTCTCTGTGAGCTGATCAATAATACCTAGATTACGCAGTATCTTAAACACTAGATTTTCCACTGACCACTCTCCAGCACGTTCCAAACCAGCCTGCCGCATTTTAGTGATCTTTTCTTTTACTGTTCGTAACTTATTAAGATCTTTAGATAAAAGTGATGTTTCGATGTCGTGTAGAACGCTGTCTTTTTTGGCTTCTACCGCACTGTCGTTGACTGCGGGTTTGATTTTCTTTGGTTCTACTAACCACGTTTGATCTATGATAGAATATACACCCGTTGAGTGATGTTGTTCTTCTTGTCCCTGAACATAGCATTCCACGGGCAAGCCTTTTACAGTGATGTTGTGCTGTTCTGACCATAGAGCTTTTTTGGCATTGAACAGTTCGCGAGCACCTTCACCGGGTAACCCCTTGACTATTAAGTGTAAATCTAAATCTGAGTGTTCTGTCCAGGTATAATTGGCATTAGACCCGGTCACAGTAACATCGACTACGTTTAAGTCAATTCCGATGAATTCTTCAAAAGCACCAGCAATTTTCTTAAGTTTTTCAATGACCTGCAAGTCCATTTTTCCGTCTTTCCACAATTTGGGGTTTAAACGGCGGTTTAGGGTAATATACTTGGTTTGTTCTAAAAGGAATTCTTTTGCTCGCATCCACTATTTAGCGAATCTAATAGCGAACTCTGTGCGAATTTCAGGACGATAAAATTCAGCATAAAGACGTTGTAGACCGTCCTGATTATGATCCAGTATCATCTGTACTTCTGAATGATCTCTAGAATTAATCCAACTGATAATTTCAGGATCTACATGCTGATGCACCAGCGGCCAAGGAATATCTACATATCCATCAGTATAGTCGCCTATCCATTCGTGTAAAAAAATACGACTATTCTTCATTGCTATTGATGTTATTGAGAAGTTCTCTCAATTTAGTGCTTTCTACTGTGGCTCGTATTTTTCCTACTGAAACACCTTCTGTGGGTTCTTCACGTTCTGCTTCTTGTACATTAGTTTTGCGTTTGAGATTATCAATGATACTAGAAGTACCTCGCGGTGCTGATCCTCCATGATCTTGTTCGTCTTCTGGTAGATCACTAATCTTTAAACTTTCCAGATTGAACTCTAGATCAATCTTCATACCAACACCTGAACTTGAACGAGTTTTCATTAACTGTATTTGATAACGACCACGCTCACGCATGGCTCTAGAAGTAAAGATACCAAACACGTTATCTGCTGTTTGAATCTTTGATAAACCGCCCGAAATATGACTGTGATCAAATTCTACTTCTTCCACTGCACCACGATTCAACTGTGCGGCTGTGACAAACACACAGTTCTTTTCCACTGCTAGATTACGCAGTTCTTCTGACACATATTTGTCTTTGATAAACAAGTCTGCTGGAGAAATCTTCTTGCTCACAGGCATTAATAGATCCAAATAGTCTACTAACAGCACATCTACTTTCTTACCTACTTTGATTTCATATTCTTTTAAGTATGCTCGAATGTCATTGGCTGTCTTGCCTGAAGGCATGTATTTGACCTGTAACAGTCCTGATTTCTTGCCTATGATCTTGACCTTCATTTCAACATCATCTAGGTCTTTGAAAATGTCTTTGGTTGATATACCTGTGAGCATGGAATCGATACGCATACTAACCAATGCTTCACTCAACTCAAGCGTGAGATACACTACGTTCAATCCCTGCAAGGCCCAATTAACACCTAAGTTAGCCAAGAACAAAGATTTACCTGCGCCCGATCCACCTGCGAATATGTTCAATTCTCCACGATTCATACCACCAAATAGTCTGCGATCAAGACTGGGCCATCCTGTGCTGACCTGTCCATTTTTGTCTTTGATTCCCATCAATCTAGCTCGAGGATCAGCAAAATAATCAGTGCCCATGTCTCTAGCAAGTCCGATCTGTACTGCCTCTTTGATTAGAACTTCAACTGCACCGTAGTCATGTTTTTCTAATAGATCAGCACTGGATATGATAGCTCTTTCTAGAGCCTTGTGTTGTGTAAATTGTTCGAATTCATCCATGAACCAATCCATGTGACCGTCTTTGATGTCCTCAGGACGTTTAAGATCGGTTCTACAGGTAGCATTAACCATTTCATAGTCGGGCAACACCGAATACTGTTTGGCGTATTCGTTAATAAACTCTGCGGCATCTTGTAGTTTTCGATCAAACAATGTGTGATCAAAGATACCTTGACATCGCACAAATACTTCTGCGTCTGCCAGCATCAATTCAAGATATAATTTCTGTACTTCTGGTCCGTAATCTTTTATCATATTATATATTATACACTCTAATTAAACACAGGTAAACCATATGTTGCACTCCACTCTGTGATATCTTTCATATCGTTGACAATTGGCTGACCTTTTACATTGAGACTGGTGTTCAACAGCATAGGACAGCCTGTTTTTTGATACCAAAGTTCTAATAGTTCTCTAAAATGGATATTATCAGTTTCGTTGACCGTTTGAACTCTACTGGTCCCGTCCACATGCACAATAGCTGGATATCTGTCAGGATATTTACACTTGGCGGTATACTGCATGTATGGTGTCGACTCAGTGGGCATATCAAAATAGTCTGCTGCAAATTCTTCCAATATCGCAGGTGCAAATGGTCTGAACTGTTGTCTTTGTTTGATATTGTTTACCTGTTCCTTGATGTTAGGATCCCTCGGATCCGCCAACAGACTTCTATTACCGAGTGCTCTCGGACCAAATTCTGCAGGACCTCTAGCAATACCACAAATCTTATTCTGTATGAGGTAATCTACAATCTGTTCATTATTCACATGATATCCCATATCGTAGCCTAGATATGGACCCGACCAATCAATGTGCGTTTTGGTGTGTGATAATACAGCACCTATAGCACTTCCGCTATCTCCAGGCGATGGCATTATCCAAATATTTTTATAATACTTGTAGGCTAAGGCATTGGCAGAACAGTTCAAGGCACAGCCGCCCATTAGCACTAGATTTTTACTGGAAGATTTGGTCAAAGAAAATTGTAGAATGCGTTCAAAAATCATTTCATAGATCTGTTGTGTGGCAGCCGCAATATCATAGAGATCTTGTTGTGTGGTAAGATCAGGTCTCCACCAATTGCAGCCTCTGTGAAGATTTTCTTTAAACTGTACGGGGTTATTGTAATCGTCAATGGGCATAGAAATAAAATCATCCAGTATGTCTCTCGACAGTCTATTAGGGTTGCCCAGTGCAGCCATGCCCATTAAGATGTATTCTTCTTCAACTGGTTTCAACCCACATCGTTGTGTCATTGCACTATACCAAAGTCCTACACTGTGTGGATAGTCTAAACTGTACACCAAATGTAAATCGTTGTTCGACGCCTGCCAAATAGAAAGCGATTTAAATTCTCCAATAGCATCTATTACCAGCACACAAGCATCATTGAATTTACTGGTAAAATATCCTGCTGCTGCGTGACTGCGATGATGATCTGTGGTTTTTACAGGAACATTGATGTTATATTTCTGAAGATATGTTTTTGGGCTGATAGTTGTGATTGGCTGTCTTGCTGACAACTGCCTTAGACTTTTTTTAAATGTATTTTCAAACCAAAATACTTTTTCAGGTCGACCCCAAGACAACGCATAATTTACTAGGTCCGGATGTAGATTCTCATCATTTTTTATCTTGCTGAATCTTTCAGACGAACTAGCGAAAACTAATTTATTGTCATCAAACACTGCTAACGCAGCGTCGTGATTGTTAGCGGAAATTCCCCAGTGTATCATTTGTAGATGAACGGGTCGCGTTTACGCAATTCTTCCATTCTGCGTTTGAATACTCGATGTTCTTGATATTTTTTTAAAGGGTATAACAAAAAATCAACTATTTTCTTCATGAATCTTTATCCTTTGCTCCAATTTCTTTTTAGCCATTTTAATTTTAATTTCACCACGCTGTGCAGTTTTAATTGCATCAACAATCACAAATAGTTTACCATACTTCCTTACAGCATCTGAACAATCTTTTATATCATCATCCCATGTAGGAAATGCCACCGCCCAATCATTAGCTATCGCACGTTCTATTAAATTTAATCCTGCTTCATCTTGATCTGGAATCACAATGACTTCATGACCTAGACTATTAATTATTCGGCTTTGTTGATCTGCAATATCGTTAGTGAGCAATGCTACCCCACCCATTGCTAGAGCATCAAACGGCCCTTCACAAACGAACAAATATCTTTGTTGTTCACTTTGCTCGTCTACATTAAACACAAAATGCGGATGTTGATCTGATAGATATTTTGGTTTTCCTTCTGTGACTTTACGAGCAGTATTACCAACGATTACGCCATTATAAAAGAATGGAATGATTACACGATTTTCATAACCTGCAGATGGCGCCCAATAAAATTCTCTATCAAACGGATTATATCCACGATCTAAAACATATTTTATTACTTGCTGTAAATGATCTTGATACTCTGTTGGAAGATCGTCACAGAGATTGATCCACTCTTTCAATGGCAGCGATCCTTCAGGCAATTCTTTTGCAGTGAATTCAACTTTGATTTCCTGTGCAGACGGTACATAATCAGGTGCTTCGGTTTTCAGTGCTTCAAATACTAATTCTTTGATATCGTCTTCAGAAGCACCTAACCATTTACAGAGATTTTTAAATTTATTGGTAATTGGACGGCCAGGTTGCCAACTAGCGGTGAATTTACAATTGAAACAGTTGAATACGATTCCGTTGTCAAATCTAAGACCGCCACGCTTGCGTGTGTCAGGACTATGTCCGCGATGTCCGCAACATGGTGCATTAAAACTAGTCCAGCCACTAGGGCTAGATTTAGCACGTGGTGGGATTAGTGTTCGAAATTTATCTACAACCAGAGTCATGTATACAGTATACTATCTGTATAAGACTTTGTCAACAGTTCCTGAGGTTGGAAAATGTCTGATTCTGAAAAAATTGTATTTTCCGGTAACATTACGATAGGTTTGGCTAGCACCAGACAATGAAACAGTTTCAATATCGGTCCAAACATGGGGAGTCCCGCCTTCACTCAAACTGCCTTGTATTTTAAGTGTACCAGTATAGTTTGTGCTGTAAATTTGGAATGTGTGTAAACTAGAAGCAGTCTGAGTGTGTCCTAGAGCATCGATGAGACTAGAGGTATAATATCTAGGATCAGTATATCCTGTAGTTGCTGGATTGATATATTCAAATTTTGTGATTTCAACGCTTTCTTCAGTTTCGCCTAATACATCGCCGCTGACTTCCACAGTACCAATAGCACCGTACTGTGCATCTTGGAACATAGGAGTTTTAGATGTTACTCGATATTCTGTGCTATTGATAGTTTCTCTAATTTCTTGTACGATACTGTAGTTGTAGAATCCAGATTCTAAATCAAGCAATTCTTCTTTAGTAAGTGTAACATATACTTTACCACCGCTGGCGCTTGACGTTGTGCAGTCTTTGCTCAATACTAAATCTTTGCCCTCTCTAGTGATTATGTTAAATACCAAAGTAGACCCGGTTATGTCAGCTGCTTTTTGATCCGAGTTTCGTACCTGTAAATCAATACGATTATCAACACTGCGATAAATTTTTAAGTTGCGATTATACACTCTACGATACCTCTCTGTTTGCCAAGAAGCCAGCGCATTAGTAAACACGTCTATCTTATTTGGATATAAATAAACTGAATTAAGTTGCATACATTACTGGACCTTTAGCAATATTTATCAATGAGAATAACAGAAAACTTACAAGAAAATTTCCCATTTATCAGCGTTATTAACCACGTGGACAAAGAATATGTGGGTATCATAATCAACCAAGATGCACAGGTGACCAGCATGTACGATTATGTAGCAATACGCACTGAATCAGAAAGAACACGCTTTTTAGAACTAGGAGAAGCATGGTGGTGGGAGTCGAATAGGCAGATTCCTATTAATATTTTCCTAGCTAAAGAAATCATAGAATATAGATATGTGATTAAGAATTTTTCAACCAAGGACGTAAAATTACTGCATGGCCCTTGCACAAGTCTCAACGATATTATTGTAAAAAGAATCAAACGTAAATCAATTACGTTAGTGAGAAAAACAACCTAATTATATTCTATGCTGATCTGCTCACAGATCAAATTCATTTGTACTACAATAGCTACAGCATAGGCAGTAGCATGCGATTTTTTAAAGAAATAATCTGCGTTTTCCGGCCTAGTCCAAACTTCTGCCATCACGGTATTCCAATCTTTACCGATTAGATATCTCTTAGCAGGTCTTATCATAGCGAGGACTGCTGCTAGTTCTTCTATAGATTTGGGTTTAGTCTGTCTGAGAATATCGCCATGTCCGTTTACATGAAATAGATTAGCAGTGAAATCATCTTCCAACAACAGATCCCATAGAGGTTCTTTATTCATGAGTTCTACGAGATGTTCTTCATTGCGGATACCTTTATATATTCCAACATTTAAAAAGTCTACTTTGAAATAACCTTGATCTTCTGCTTGATCATAAGGCACTGCACATAACCCTTCGACGGCGTTGACGGGCACCTCATGAAAATATACACCTGTATTATGTTTTACAAGTTTTCCTTCGTCAACACGACTGGCCTTAACGTGCTTGAACAAATCAAGTGCTGAATCTCTATCTATAAAGTCTATGTCGATATCTGGCATATTAGTTCCAAACAAATTCAAGATTACCTGTAGCAATCTTTTTCCATTGGCTGGGTCCCGATGTAGTATGCGGTGTATATACTTCGCCGGTTTCTCTATCAATCAACATCCATTTTTCAGGACAGCGTGTTTTAATTGTAATGATTACTGATTTTTCTAATTCAGGAACTTCAGAACCATCTGTTAATTTTCTTTTGCTCATTGGAATCTCGTTGTTTCAAACAATAACAAAGGTAATGTATCTGCTAAAAATTGTGCATATTCTTCAGCATCTTCTTCATCTTCGAATCCACTAAATTTAACATAAACATCGGGGGCATCTTGAGCAACTACTACTTCAATATCAATGTCATCTCTAGAAATAAATTCTTCATTATCTTTTAGTTCTTCTTCCACGATTGGTGGAGGTGGTCTTTTTGCCATTATAGTATCCTAGCCTCTTTAACTACTTCTTTAATTAATTCAATGTCTGCAGGCAATGATTTAAATCTTCGCATCCAAAACTGCGGATCAATCATTGGTCCCACAATTTCTAACTGCTCATCATTCATGCGCTGTAACATCTCTTTACCCGACTTGGTATTTAACAACAGCCAAGGAGATATCAAACCTTCTTTGATATGCTGCGTGGCTCGATTCAAATTCACATATTGAAAATAGTGTTCCCACGGAGCATTATTGGCATCTGCCCATTCCATCATTGTTTTGATAGTTCGTTGTACAGCACCGTCCGCTGGTTCTTTTTTGATTAGTTCTGCAACATAGGTTTCATACAATTCATCACGACACCAATGATCTAATTTTACACCACTGCGTATCACAAAATCTATAAACATTTCTGGATATATGGGTGCAGTATTGATCAAAAAGCTACCAAACTTGACCATGGCATTATAGAATGCACTGTTAGCAAAGTCTTCAAAGGTTTTTGGGGTTGTTGATTTCTGTGAAATTTCATAGAAGCGTTGAAATGTCAAAAGACCTGCCTGCACATGACGTTCGTTCTTGCTCATGTGTCGTCGCTTTTGTTCGCAGACATGAACCACTAAAGTTTTTTCTTTAGCAAATTCTTTACCACAATATTCACATTTAAAATTTAATTGCATTGATCTGCTTCTTGTCCCAACCCAACGACTCACAGTATTGTTTGATTTCTTTGTCCGTGGATATTTTAGCCATGGTTTCTATGTCTGACATCTTCATATTAGGAAATAGTTCAGCTAAGAACTCTTCTTTTTTATTCTTTTGTTTCTTCAGCGGAATCCATTCATGAAAGTATGTCTTCTTTGATTCGTGGCTGCACATACACAGTGTCTGCCAAACTAATTTAGGATGTTTTTGTATTTCATTCCAATTCTTGTTGTAGTATTCATTGGTGGTTAATACAAAGTGTTCTTGGAGCTCTCTGTTAGAACTCTTAACATTGCTGATATAACGATTGAGATTCCAAAAATCGCCTTTGATTTCTTTGCGACCTTCTTCTGTAGCAGCTTCCCATAGATCTTTCAACCCAAGGTCCACTGCCGGAATCATATCATTAAAAAGATCTACGTGTTTATTTTGTCCCATGGTCTCTGCTCAATTGATATATTAGTATAGCACGTTCTAATATATCTTGCAAGACTTTGTTTGATTTAGCAGCTCTTCGAATTTCTCCCCAAAGTTTATCTTCCTTGATCTCAGCGAGCTTTTCAGAAACTTCATCAGATATTCGATATAACTCTCGATCGGGTTCTCCAAATTTTCTACGATATATAGTGCCACCTTTATCTGGACTTTCGTAGATATATTTTTGATTCTGCATTATTTTATTTTTAACAATTCTTCCATGCTGTATAATTTTTTCATAAACGGCGAGGGATTGTCAAGTACACTTCGTTCTAAATCTCCTGCTCTTCTTGGGCATGCTCGAACTTCAAAATTGCAGCCGTTAACTTTTTTATAAAGTTCAGTCATTTGTTTAACGGTGGTACCTACACCGTGCCCTAAATTCTCAATTTGGTTAGTTGATTGATCGATAGCGTCGATAACTGAATAACATATTTCGTTCACATGGGTATAATCTCGTACCGCAGATCCGTCCTCGGTATTATAGTCGGTGCCAAATAGATTGAACGATCCGGTTTTTTGTGCATTCATTAAATTCCACATCAAGCCGTCTGGATTTGTAGGAACTATTTGGTCTGATCCAGTTACATTAAAAAATCTAAAAATTGTATATGGTATATTGTTTTCTTTACACCATTGAAATACCACTTCCTCGGCAGCTTTTTTGCTGATACCGTAGGGATTATTCATAGGACCTGCCGATCCTGTACTAGCATGAATGAATCTTTTTGTTTTGATATTTTTTAAAACATTTAAAGTTCCTATGGTGTTAGTAGTATAATATAATATAGGATTATTAACACTTCTGCTAACCGACACCTCGGCAGCAAGATGTATCACACAATCATAGATCTCGTTTAATAGCCAATTATGATCTCGAATATCTTGACAATATTGTTTATGTACCGATATTTGAGGAACATCTTTATCTAGCCCGTGTATTTCATATTCGAATTCTCTAATTAATATATTCGAAAGATGAGATCCAATATACCCAGAATTTCCTGTGATTAAAATTTTTTTCATTTTACGTGTCCAAATTGTTTTCTATTTTTTGAATTACTAAAGAACGGATGACATCTAGCTATTAAAGGATCTACGATTATATAACTAGTATAAAACCTATTTACACAAGCATCAGATGGTAGTATTCCATATTTTCTTACGCTATCAATTATGGTTCTAGCCCCCAG
>JACCDW010608612.1_pt1 | contig 18180 bp, 16 predicted proteins | sample 7449781 | NCBI WGS metagenome assembly JACCDW01 (sample SAMN15323449, study PRJNA562643) | freshwater metagenome | isolation source: river surface water | place: USA:Blue River Watershed | collected 2017-08-18
CCCGTGGGAGCTGTCAGGCGGCATGCAACAGCGCGCCAGCATTTGCCGCGCGCTGATCCATGAGCCCAAGATGCTGCTGCTTGACGAGCCGTTTGGTGCGCTTGACGCCTTCACCCGCGAAGAGCTGTGGTGCACGCTGCGCGACTTGCACGCCATGCAAAAGTTCAACGTCATCTTGGTCACCCACGATTTGCGCGAGTCCGTCTTTTTGGCTGACACCGTGTACGTCATGAGTAAGAGCCCTGGCCGCTTTGTGGTCAAGCGCGACATCGACCTGCCCCGCCCCCGCGACTTGGAGGTGACCTACACACCTGAATTCACCAATATCGTTCACGAGTTGCGCGGCCACATTGGGGCCATGCGCAAAACTGGCGCAGCCATTCAGCAATAACGCGAACCCACCAAGACCATGAATCAAAAACAACTCGAAACTTGGGCGCCGTGGGGCTTGCTCATCGCAACCTTGCTGATTTGGCAAGGTGCCTGCTCGCTCTTTAATGTGTCCGAATTTGTGTTCCCCTCGCCGCTGCGCATCTGGGAACAAATGGTGGAATACCGCGACGTCATTGCGGGCCACGCCTGGCGCACCTTCTGGGTGACCATGGTGGGCTTTGGTATTGCCATCGTGGTGGGTGTGTTGCTCGGTTTTGTGATTGGCAGTTCGCCTTTGGCCTATGCCGCCGTGTACCCACTCATGACCGGCTTCAACGCCTTACCAAAAGCAGCGTTTGTGCCGATCTTGGTGGTGTGGTTTGGCATTGGCGTAGGCCCTGCCATCTTGACGGCCTTCCTCATCAGCTTCTTCCCCATCATGGTGAACATTGCCACGGGCTTGGCTACCTTAGAGCCTGAGCTGGAAGATGTGCTGCGCGTGTTGGGTGCCAAGCGCTGGGACGTGTTGATCAAAGTGGGCTTGCCCCGCTCCATGCCTTACTTCTACGGTTCACTCAAAGTTGCCATCACCTTGGCGTTTGTGGGCACCACCGTGTCAGAGATGACCGCCGCCAACGAAGGCATTGGCTACTTGCTGATTTCTGCTGGCTCAGCCATGCAAATGGGCTTGGCGTTTGCGGGCTTAGTGGTGGTCGGCGCCATGGCCATGATCATGTACGAGCTGTTCAGCATGATCGAAAAGCACACCACCGGTTGGGCGCATCGCGGTTCACAAAACCACTGAGTCGGAAAACTGCAGCGCCGCCAAACTGGCATACAGATCCGCACGCGCCATCAGCTCGGCGTGTGTGCCTTGCTCCACCAAGCGGCCATGCTCTAGCACCCAAATACAGTCGGCACGCTGCACTGTGGCCAAGCGGTGTGCAATCACTAGGGTCGTGCGGCCTTGCATGGCTTTCTCTAAAGCGGCTTGCACCATGCGCTCGCTGTTGGCGTCCAAAGCACTGGTGGCTTCGTCTAGCAGCAGCATGGGTGGGTTCTTCAAAATAGCCCGTGCAATCGCAATGCGCTGACGCTGCCCGCCCGACAAGCGCACGCCTCGGTCACCCAAATACGTGTCAAAGCCCTCGGGCAGTTCGTTGATAAATTCCGTGGCAAACGCCGCCTCTGCCGCTGCATGCACGGCTTGGTCGGTGGCATCGGGTTGGCCATAGCGGATGTTCTCCATCACCGTGCCCGAAAACACCACGGGCTCTTGCGGCACCACGCCAATGCGCTGACGCAAGTCGTGCAAATCCATTTGCTCAATCGCCAAGCCGTCTAACAACACCTCGCCTTGCTGTGGTGCATAAAACCGCATCAACAAAGAAAACAGCGTGGTCTTGCCAGCACCGCTGGGGCCAACAATGGCCACAGTTTGCCCTGCATGCACCTCGCCCGTCAGGCCATTGAGGGCACGCTGCGCGGGCCGCGACGGGTAGTTGAAACTCACCTCACGCAACACCAAGCTCGAACCGTGTGTGGGCCATGGCGCACGCTGTGGCTGCTCGGGCGAACGCACATCCGATTGGGTGTGCAGCAGCTCCATCAGCCGCTCGGTCGCGCCTGCGGCACGCAGCACGTCGCCATACACCTCGCCCAGCACGGCAAAGGCGCTGGCCAGCAGCACCACATACACCACGGTTTGGCCCAGCTCACCAGCGGTGGTCGTACCCGCACGCACCGACAGTGCGCCCATGTACAAGCCCCACAACAAAGCCGCACTCGACGCCACGATGATGAAGCCCACCAAAGCCGAACGCGCCTGCACGCGGCGCAGCGACGTGGCCAAGGCTTGCGCGGTCGAGCCGCTGAACCGCAAAGCCTCGCGCCGCTCGGCCGTGTAGCTTTGCACCACCGAAATGGCATTCAGCACCTCTGACGCCATGGCGCTCGAATCGGCCACACGGTCTTGGCTGGCCCGCGACAGGCGGCGCACGCGGCGCCCCAAATACACACTCGGAAACACCACCAGCGCAAGCACCCCAATCACCTGCAACATCAGCCAAGGGTTGGTCCAAATCAGCATGGCCATGGCGCCCACACCCATCACCGCATTGCGCAGCCCCATCGACAACGACGAGCCCACCACGGTTTGAATCAAGGTGGCGTCACTCGTCAAACGCGACAGCACCTCACCCGACTGCGTGGTTTCAAAAAACGTAGGGCTTTGCTGCAGCACATGGGCGTAGACCTTGTTCTTCAAGTCCACCGTGATCTTCTCGCCCAGCCAGCTCACCATGTAAAACCGTGCCGACGAAAACACCGCCAAAGCCGCAGCCACCATGAACAGCTCAACAAACTGAGTGGCCAGCACCTCGGGCGTGGCCTGCTCGGCCAAGCCTTGGTCAATCAGCGTGCGCAGCGCCCACGGAAAGGCCAAGGTCGTGCCAGCCGCCAGCAACAAAAAAACAGCCGCCAGGGCCACCTGAACACGGTAAGGGCGAATGAATGGAATCAGTCCAGTCAGCGATTGGGGGGTGGGTTTCATAAATAAAGTAAGGCTGCCATGGCCACCAGTGTAGGGAACAAAGCCCCCACCAGCAAACCACCCGCCCCCACCGACGCATCGGCAAACCCCGCACGCAGCAGCGCCACGCCTGCGGGGTTGGGTGCATTGGCAATCACGGTCAGACCGCCGCCGGCCACCGCGCCTGCAACAAGGGTGTATTTGGCTTCGTCCGAGATATCCAAAATCAACGAGCCCAAATACGTCAGGGCGGCGTTATCGGTGAAGGCTGTCAGCACCGTGGTTCCGTAGAACAACACTTGCGGGTCCATGGTCGACACAATGGGTTGCAGCCACCACTGCTGCATGCCGCCCAACACCACCAAACCCGCCAAGAAAAAGCCCACCAACAAAGCCTCTTTCAAAATCAGCGGGTTTTGGTAGCGCTCATAGGCTTGTGCAAAGCCCATGAACATCACAAACAGGCCAATGAACGCCACGGGGTAATGCGCCAACGCCACCACCGCCGCCAAAAAACCCAAATGCACCAGCACGATGGAATTTGGGATGGGCTCAGACACAGCGGCTTCGTCTGCGGCGGTGTTCACGCCCAAGTGGTGGCGCAAAAAGTACACCGCCACAGTGGCATTCACCAGCACAGCCAACGCAGCCTTCCAGCCAAACTGGGTAAACATAAACGCGCTGTCCCAGCCCCACACAGTGGCCACCATCAACACGGGCGGTGCAGCATATGAAGTGAGCGTGCCACCTATCGAAATATTGACAAACAACACGCCCAGCGCAAAGTACTTCACCCGCTCTGGCACTTCAGACCGAAACACTTGGGGTGCCAGCATGAGCGCGGCGATGGTCATGGCCGCGGGTTCGGTGATGGCCGAACCCAGCAAAGGCACGGCAAACAAGCCCAACCAAGCCTTGGCCAACGAAGCCCGCATGGGTATGAGGCGCGATAGTGCATCAACCGCCGAAATCACAAAAGTCAGAATCGGCTTAGACGCTGCCACCACCATCACCACAAATACAAACAGCGGCTCGGTGTATTGGCGCGACTCGGCATAGGCCAAAGCTTGCGTGCGGTCTTGCAGCCAAGCCATGCACAAAACTAAGACGATGGCCCAAAAGCCAAACACCACTTCCACTTCACCTAAGAGGTGAAACATGCCAGCGTGTTTGGGATAGCGGTGGGAAAGCCGTTCAAAGTACTTGGCGGCAAAGGTGTGGACTAAGGCAACTGCAAAGAGAAAAGCAGCCACCCACTCAATAGAAATAGGGGTCATAGCAAACACACAGGTTTTCTCGCGTGGCGGCCCGACCGACGCTAAACCTGTTGACTCATCATTGAATGAACACCCATTTCCATTCTAATGAACATACATGAACAATACGTTTGCTATTGGTTTCAACATTGACATGAGGAGCCGGGCACAACGATTGGGTTGAATGACATGCAACAAGTGAAAATACACAGGTAGCCATCATTCAAAATGAGAGGCCCCTGATACTTTCAAAAGGCGCTTCAACCGCGGCTTTTTTACGCCTTTAATGTTCATTAGAAGCCGTAAGTTCATCGAATTTCTAGCCTTAATTCGATAAATTCGCCAAATTTACGAATATCATCAACATCACTTTTGTCCAGCGCTAGGCCTACCTTGGCACGCCGGATTCCCTCTATTCAAGGCGATACACATGGCATCTTCCAGTGAACACACCACCGAGCACGTGCATCTCGGTCCCACCTCAGCAGACAAGCTCTTTCTGGCCTTTTTGGTCTTGATTGTGGCGGCCGTGACTTGGCTGGGCATTGTCAATTACAAAGAAGCCCTCAAAACCGAACAAGCCAAAAGCAATGGTGAAGCTTGGGTGGCATGGTTGACCGAAACTGGCACCACGCGTTTTGAAGCTAACACGCCTCATCCTGCCTGCAAAGGTGGCGTCAAACCTGCAGCCGATGCCAAAGCAGACACCCCCGGCACTTGGGGCGCTTGCTTGGCTCACATCTTGGCCACCACCGAGCTGAAAGACCAAGTCAACACGTTTTTCAACAAGCCCCCCCATTTTGTGGCGGCCTGTGACCCCAAAGATCGCACCTTGATGGGTGCCGTTTTGTTGGAAGACTTGATGCCTACCCCTCCCGGCTCAGCCACGCCCTTCGTGGCCTCCCAGCTGCTTGAGACAGACAGCGTTGACTACAAGATGCAACTGCGCCTTTCTGTGTGTGACAAAGGTGGCGCGGCTATCAAAGTTGCTGAGTTCGAATTCTGAGGTCTGACATGAATACAACTACCAAACACGAAAAATTCCTCGAAGACCTCGACGTCAAAGCCATTCTGAGCCAAGACGTAGAGGCCGACATCGACCGCAACTTGCCTATGCGCAAGTGGCTTTACTCATGGTTACTCGATCCAAACATTCCCGGCAACTTTCAAAAAGAATTGGACAAGTGGGTCAGCTATCTGATCATCATCAACTTGTTCACCTTGATGTTCGAAAACGTACCTGCGGTGTTCGAACCGTACCGCGTCTGGTTTGAGTGCTTTGACATCTTCTCAGTGGCCGTGTTCACCATTGAATACGCACTGCGCTTTTACCTCGCACCTGAAGACGAAGAATTCAAGAACCGCAAGAACGCCCGCTTGGGCTTTGTGACCAGCCCTTTTGCGATCATCGACTTCTTGGCTGTGGCACCGTTCTACTTGCAAGCCTTTATTCCCATCGACTTGCGCGTGTTGCGATTCCTGCGTCTCTTGCGAATCATGAAGTTGTTCCGCGTCTTGATTCCTGCCATTGCTGAATTCAAAGATCTCAACAAAGGCCGCACCTTCCGTCAAAAAGTGCACGCCTTGGTATTCCCAAGCGAATTCGGCGGCACCATGCAACACATCTTTGAAGTGTTCATTGGTGTGTGGGTGATCTTGTCTGTACTGGCCGTGATCTTGGAATCAGTCAAAGGCATCAACTACATCTTGCATCTGCAATTCGTCATATTGGACGCAGTGGCTGTGGCCATCTTCACGGTGGAGTACTGCATGCGCATGTACGCTTGCGTGGAAGAGCCTGGCTACAAAGGCACCATCATCGGTCGCATCAAGCAAGCCAAATCGCCATCGACCCTCATCGACTTCTTGGCGATCGTGCCCTTCTTCTTAGAAGTGTTCTTGCACCACCTGATGGACTTGCGCTTCTTGCGAGTGTTCCGTTTGGCACGATTGCTCAAACTCACGCGCGGCAGCGATGCCACCGCCGTGTTGGTCAAAGTGGTGGTGCGCGAGTGGCCTGTGATGGGCGCTGCCACCTTCATCATGATGTTGCTGCTGGTCTTGACTGCAAGCTTGGGATACTTGTTTGAATACGACGCTCAGCCTGAGAAGTTTGAAAACATCCCCACCTCCATCTATTGGGCGGTCATCACCTTGGCCTCTGTGGGTTACGGTGATATTTCACCCGTCACACCGATGGGCCGTGCCATGACCAGCATCTTGGCGCTGATGGGCATTGGTATCTTCGCCATCCCCGCAGCCTTGTTGGCTTCCGCCTTCAGCGATGAGTTGGTCAAAGAACGTGACCAGTTGAAAGCCAAACTGTTTAGCATTCTGAAAGATGGCCACATCACTGAAGCTGAAGCTGCCATCATTCGTGCAGAAGCCAAGCGCTTGCACTTGACGGTTGAAGAGGTCAATGCTCTGATTGAAGTGGTGATCAAAGAGCACGAGCTCGAAGAACGCAACCCGCTGCCCATCCACAAAATTGCCGAAAACCCCGCCTTGGCTGTGGAGCACTACAAAGTGTTGTTGGGCCAAATCCGACAACTCGGCGTGCAAGTGGATGCCGCACAGTTTGACCAAGCTGCACAACAAGGCGATCGCCTGTCTGCTAACGAATTTGCCTTGTGGCAAAAAATTCAAGGCAAGGCTTAAAACGCCGCTTGGCTTGATGACTCAAGTCTTAAAAAAAGCGGTCACACACATGCTGTGTGACCGCTTATCAATTAAGCCCTCTACATTCAATATCGTTAGACCTTCGCCATGACAACAGGCCCCAAACAAACACTGATGGAAATATTGGACGGCTCGCCCAAGCACGCTGCCAGCCGTTACGTCGAATGGGCCATCACCCTGGTGGTACTGGTCAACTGTTCTGCGGTGATTCTTGATTCCGTCCCAGAAATTCACGCTGAATTTAAAGACTTCTTCCACGAGTTGGAGTTCTGGAGCGTCATGTTCTTCACGGGTGAATACATTTCACGCGTGTGGTCCTTGGGTGCGAAATATGACAAGGCGCATGGCGGCTCATGGAAAGGCCGCTTCGAATACATGCTCAGCCCATTCGGATTGGTGGACTTTTTTGCCACCATGCCCTACTACATGCACATCTTCTTGCCAGGACTGGATTTGCGTATCTTGCGCGTCTTGCGCTTGCTGCGAATCTTGAAGCTCTCCAAATACAACACGGCACTGCAAGACTTATTTCATGCCATCCATTCTGAACGCCAAGCATTTGGTTCAGCTGTGTTCTTGCTGACCATTGCCACGATCGTGTCAGCCTCGTTGATGCATTTCGCCGAGGGCCATCACCAGCCTGAGTTCTTTGGCACCATTCCACATGCCATTTATTGGGCCATCGTCACCATCACATCTGGCTACGGCAACGTCGAACCCATGACCAAAGCGGGTGAAAGCATTGCGCTCATCACCGGTTTCTTGGGTGTGTGTATGGCCGCCATCATGACGGGTATCGTGGCCTCGGCCTTTTCGAATCAAGTGGCGCGTAAGAAGGCGGCATTTGAAGCCCAGCTGCGTGAAGTCTTCAAAGACGGGAACATGTCTGAAGAAGAACAACAAACACTGCAGCGCTTGCAAGCGCACTATCGCCTCAGCGATGAACAGGTCGAAGCCATGATGCTGCGTGCGAAAAATAAATCCTCATCGAATGAATGAGCGCCACCATGAACACAGCAGCCGCTAACCTCTCCACCTACCAGCGCATAAAGCGTCGCACCTTCGAAATCATGGAAGGTGAAGTGCCTGACAAGTACAGCCATTTCGTCGAAATCTTCATCGCGCTCTTGGTGGTCGCCAACGTGGTGGGGATCATCTTGGAATCCGTGCCGGAGATCCATGAAGCCTTCATGTACGAGTTCCACGCCTTTGATGTGTTCAGCGTGGCCGTGTTCTCTGTCGAATTCATCTTGCGCGTGTGGTCGTACAGCGAAAAGTACCTCCACAGTGGCGGCACCGCATGGCAAGGCCGCAAAGAATATGTGTTCAGCTTCTACGGCATCATCGACTTTGTCAGCACCGTGCCGTTTTATTTGCAACTGATCTTCCCAGGCGCTGACTTGCGGGTGCTGCGGATGTTCCGCTTGATGCGAATTTTCAAACTCTCTCGCTACAACAGCGCGTTTGAAGACATGGTGGCTGCGGTCAAGGCTGAACGAGACTCTTTTTCGTCTGCCGTGTTCTTGCTGTTCATCAGCTGCTTGTTGTTTTCATCGTTGATCTACATCATCGAAGGCCACGAGCAACCAGAAATCTTCCCATCCATCCCTGCAGCGATGCACTGGTTTGTCATCACCATCATTGCTGGTTGGGGCAACGTAGACCCCGTGACATTTGTGGGTACGGTGTTGGTGATCCTCACGCAAATTTTGTCCATCGCCTTGGCCGCGATTCTGACCGGTGTGGTGGCCACGGCCTACACCGCACAGGTGGAGCGCCGTCAAGCCCTGTATGAAATGGAAGTTCGTTCCGTACTGTCCGATGGTGTTGTCACCGAGGAGGAGCAAGCTCAACTTAAAATCATGCAAGCTAAGCTGGGAATGTCTGACGAGCAAGTTGAAGCCATCAAACACCAGATGCAAGAAGAAAAACACATCTCAGAAGCCAACAAGCAATCCAAGTAACTCCCAACAAAGGTCATCATGGACAACGGCGCCTACCAAAAGTACAAACAAGAGAACCCCGACGTCTACACGCCGCTGTCGACCTACGACTACGTCGATCAGTTTGTCCACAAATTAACGAACGCTGAATTGGTGGTGTGTGTGGTGGCCGTGGTGTTGGCCGTGTTTGCTTTGTATAAAATTTTTGCCAAACGCAAAAACAAGCATTCCGACGACCACAAAGAATAACAAGGAAGAACCATGAGTGAAGTGCCAGAAACCGAATTACCAGAGCACGGCAACGACCCCTTTCGCACCCGTTGTGCCATGTTGGTGTCCATCTTGGCCATGTGTTTGGCCATTGCCAGCTTAGGTGGCAACAACGCTGCCAAAGAAAGCATGAGCAACAACATCTTGGCAGCCAACGCGTATTCGTTTTACCAAGCCAAAAACATCCGCCAGACCGACTACAAAATTGCGGCGGACGAATTGCGCATCCAAATCGCCAACGACAAGCTCTCGCCTACCGCCAAAGCCTTGGCTGAGAAAAAGCTCGAATCCTACGAAAAGAACATCGCCCGCTATGAGTCCGAGCCAGATACAGGTGATGGTAAAAAAGAGCTGATGGAAAAAGCCAAAGCGCATGAACACGAGCGCGACATCGCTTTGCGCCAAGACCCATGGTTTGACTACGCAGAAGCCTTGTTGCAAATTGCCATCGTGCTGACCTCGGTGGCCATTCTGACTGGCGCACATGTGCTGTTCTGGGTGCCATGTGCTCTAGGTATGCTGGGCATTTTTTCAACGATCAACGGCTTTTTGCTTTTGATCTAAGCCCCTCACACACCACTCAAAGGCTCCTACTGGAGCCTTTTTAAATCACACCCATGACGACCCACATGACACACCCTCACACTTCGCTGCTTGCCAAGATTTACAAGTGGTTGTTTGACCCAGAGTTCAAACACGGTTTTCACCATGCCGTCGAGCGCAGCATTGGATTTCTCATCGTCGCCAGCGTCATCGCGGTGTTGATTGAAAACACACCCGAGATTTACAACGCGCACACCGCATGGTTTCATTGGTTTGATGTGGTGACTGTCGGCATCTTCACAGCGGAATACGTGCTGCGTGTGGCCACTGCCCACGTCAACCCCGATTTTGCGGGCAAGTCTTTTCCGCGTTTGCGTTATGCATTCAGCTTTTACGCGTTGGTCGATTTGATAGCCATTGCCCCGTTCTACTTCGCACGCTTTGTCGATGTGGACGTAGAGATGTTGCGCGTTTTGCGAGTCATGCGACTGGCGCGAATGTTCAAACTCTCGCGCCAACTCATTCCTGCGTGGCATGAGTTTCAAGAACTCAATGCGGAGCGGAGCTTGCGCGCCAAAGTGTTTGCCATGTTGGAGCCTACCGGTCACTCGGGTCGCTTGCACACCTACATTGACAACTTCATCGTGTTTTGGATTGCCTTGTCCATCACCTGTGTGGTGTTTGAGACCGTGGCGTCAGTGCATGCCTTGTTCGCCACCGAGTTTATGGTGATTGACGTGATTGCGTTCACCATCTTCACCCTCGAATACATTGCACGCGTTTACTCAGCGCCAGAAAACCCGAAATACAAGCACCTGCGCATGCCGCATTGGGCCCATGTGCGCACGGGGCAAGCCATCATCGATTTGCTCACCATCTTGCCGTTCATCCTCGAGAGTTTGTTCAGCCAGCATTTGGACTTGCGTTTCTTGCGGGTCTTCCGTTTGATGCGCATGCTCAAACTCACGCGCTACACCTCGGCCATGGAAACGCTTTACAAAGTGGTGCTGCGCGAGTGGCAAATCATCTTTGCCTCGGTGTTCGTGATGATGCTGTTGGTGGTGCTCACCGCCAGCTTAGGCTATTTGTTTGAGCATCCTGCGCAACCCGACAAGTTTGAAAACATCCCGCAATCCATCTACTGGGCGGTGGTCACACTGGCCTCGGTAGGCTATGGCGACATCTCGCCCATCACCCCCATGGGCCGCGCGCTCACCGTGGTGTTGGCGTTGCTGGGCATTGGTATTTTTGCCATCCCTGCCGGTTTGCTGGCGTCAGCCTTTACTGACCAACTGCGCATTGACCGCGATGCTTTCAAGCACCGCTTGATGATGGCTTTTGAAGACGGCTTGCTCGATGGCGCTGAACGCGAACTCATCGTGGCCGAAGCTGAGCGTTTGCACTTGTCGCATGAAGAAGTCAAGCGACTCACTGCAGAAGCCAAGGCCGAATTTGAAGCCAAAGCCACCGAACAACTCACCCAAGCCAATGGTTTGATACTCGACGCCAAAGCGCACCCACAACTCGCAGCGGCTCAGTTCAACCTCTTGGTCGCACAGCTGGATTTGATTGCCCAAGCCACGGGCACCGACACACTGCGCCAGAGCCTAACCCACACCACAGGGGATGCAACAGCTGCGTTGGCGGTGCTGAACCTGTTGGATAAAAAGCCAAGCTGAGTGTCATGAGTTAACCCTGCGACAGCAGGGTTGCAAGTTTGCGTTTACCGTATCGCAATGATGCATTTTTACGAACCCAAAAACGGCCACGGCCTGCCCCACGACCCCTTCAACGCCATTGTTGGCCCCCGCCCTATCGGCTGGGTGTCCACGCGCAGCAATGACTGCGTGTTGAATCTTGCCCCTTACAGCTTCTTCACCGCGTTCAACTACATCCCGCCCATCATTGGTTTTTCTAGCACCGGCCCCAAAGACTCGCTGCGTAACGTGCAAGAAAACGGCATGTTTGTGTGGAACCTGGTCACGCGCCCTTTGGCCGAAGCCATGAACCAAACCTGCGCGCCTGTGGGCCCCGAAGTGAATGAGTTTGAATTGGCCGGTTTGAAGACCGCGCCCTCACGCGTGGTAGATGTGCCGCGTGTGGCCGACAGCCCTGTGTCGTTTGAGTGCCGTAGCACGCAAATCATTCAGCTCGAAGGACTGGACAAACAAAAAGTGCCCACATGGTTGGTACTGGGTGAAGTGGTCGGTGTGCACATTGCCAGCCACTTGCTCAAAGACGGTGTGTACGACACCGCCAACGCAGGCCACATCTTGCGTGGCGGTGGTCCGGCTGATTACTTCAGCATTGGGCCAGAGCAGCTGTTCAAGATGTCACGGCCACCCGCCTGAGGCTGACATCTCAGCTCACAGCATGCGCAGCACTTGCTTGGCGACTCATTTGCATTTCTCTTCGTCTAACTATTTTTAAGCTCTACACCAGCAATACAAAAACTGTTGGCGTGTCCCCATAGGGGTGTTGTGTTCGGCTAGCTGGCTTCCCATCATCTGAAAGCCTTCGCCAAACTCATGATGCAAACTTTGATCGTCGTAGCGCACCACATCTAAACCACTGCACTGCAAAGGGCCGTCAGGTCCAAACGTCGCCATCAACACATAGCCGCCTGGTTTCACAGAACGTCGAACCAATTCAACATAGGCCTGTCTGGCCGCTGGGTCTGTCAGGAAATGAAACACGGCCCTGTCGTGCCATAAATCAAACCGCTGGTCACCAAAGTCGTGTTGCGTGATGTCGCCCACATGCCACGTCACCTCTTGAGCAAGCGGCCCAAGACGTTGGCGTGTGAAGTCAATCGCTGTGGACGAGATGTCTAACACCGACACATCGACGTATTGGCGATACAGCAAGTCATCCACCAAAGTGGACTCGCCACCACCAATGTCAATGATGGAGGCGGTGGTGTCGGGGCATAACTCTTGAATCAAACGCAGCGACTCGCCCAAGTGAGGTGCATACCAACTCACCGCATCAAATGATTTTTGACGATAGACGTTTTCCCAATGGTCAGATGGGTGCATGGTGCACTCCTGTTCAAAAATAATATTAGTCAATAATATTAGATCCTACTTATTTAACAACCCGTGTCCACGCGCTTGCTAAGCGGCCCACAACGCCTGATATTTTTGACTGTCGCCATCGCGTTACACGTGGTGGTGATCATTGGCGCGAGCCAACATTTGTTTGGCGTCAGACAAGCTGCCAAGGTGCAAGAGCTAAAAGCCGAGGTGTTTTTCATCAAAGCCGAGCCACCACCTAGCGCTGCACCACAGATCGAGCAAACCATGTCGACCATGGATGCCGACACGACCCACGCCAAAACCGAAAAAACACCTGCCACCCTGTCGGCCCCCTCAGCGCCTACCGCTGAAGAGTGGGCATTTGCCGCTCAGTACACCAACAAAAACAGCAAAGGCTATCGTCACAGCTGGGGCCAACAAGTGCGCAGCATGATGGGAACAGCGGTGGAGGGGCCCGATCAGGGGGAAGTGCGCTTTCGCATCGAAATAGCGCCCAACGGCACGCTGGCTCAACTGGATACTTTGTGGAGCACCTCGGCACTCGCAGAAAAACTGGCGCGCCAAGCGATTCAAAACATGCCACCCTTGCCCCCTACGCCCACTGGCAAGCCCCTGATTTTTGAAAAAACAATTTCGTTTTCGCCATTCGCATCAGATGGTGCGCCAAGCTACAAAGACGACTGTTTGCCAGACACGCCGGCATTTAAAAACCCGTTCGCGTGGGACGGCAAATCTGAGCAAACAAAAACTCACAGCGAACCCCCTCAGCCCAAATTAGATGCAAAGGCCATGGAAGAGTGCTTGAGGCAGTTACCGAAAGACTCCGTCGAAGCTGAGATGGCGCGTGACCAACGCGTGATGGACCAATGGGGCAGTTCTAAAAAGGGGCGCTGAGAGAAGGGTGCCCTTCATGACAGTCCAATAGATTCAATCGTGGATAAATAGCTATCCCCAATAAGGGCCACGCTATAGCGACGACTTGTCAAACGTCACATGCACACTCAAGCCATGCGGCTGCGCAGCAGCAAGGGCAACACGCGCGCCCAGCAGCTTGGCATAGGTGCCCACAATGGCTAAGCCCAGACCCACACCCGCTTTGAGCGCCTCGCCCGCTGCGCCTTGCACCCAACGCTGGCTGATTTGCTGCAGCTTGTCGGGCAGTACACCCGCGCCGTTGTCAGTGACCGACAGCACCACGCTGTAAGGCGTCGTCTCGACCGCAACAGTGATATGGCTATGGCCATTGTCTGCACGGCCATAACGCAGCGCGTTGTCGATGAGGTTGTTCAAGATGCCTTCTATCAGTGCCGCATTGGATTGCACGACCACCGTGTGGTCAATGCCCTTTGCACCGAGGTCTACGCCGGCAACATCGGCCTTGGGCAAATAACGAAGCACTGCTTCGCCCACGAGTGCATCTAACGACACCTCTGTTTTTTCTAAGTCTTGATGCGCTTCATCGGCCAAAGCCAGCGCCAACAGCTGGTCTACCAAATGGCTGGCTCGCTCTTGGCTTTTAGCAATGCCGTGCAGCTGCTCGTGCCACACCTGTGGGTCGGTGTGGCGCAGGCCGTAGTCGGCCAAGGCGCGAATGCCTGCCAACGGTGTGCGCAGCTCATGCGCCACATTGCCCGAGAACTCCCGCTGCGCTTGCACGCTAAAGGCAATGCGACCCAACAGCGCATTGATGGCCTGGCCCAAGCGCTGCACATCGTGGGTGGTGGCGGTCACGGGCACAGGTGTGAGGTCGCTCACGTCACGTTGACCCACCGCCGTTTCTAGCTCGGCAAGGGGCACCAAATCTTCTTCAATCGCGCGGTACAACCACGCAGCCAACAAACCCAACAACAGCACTTGGGGAATGACCGAGAAGGTCAGCAAGCGTTGCAACAAGCTGTCTCGGCTGGCCGTGGTTTGCGCCATCACCACATAAAAATCTGCCGGTTGTTGGCGGTGCACCGTCACGCTGCGCAGTGTGCGGCCTTGGTAATCCAACGCATCAAACATGGGCTTCAAGTCTTCTTGCAGCCGTGTGGGCCGCAGCCCTGGGTGCCCTGCCAACAGCGAGCCATCTGGGCGCAGCACCGCAAAATACAAAGTTTCGCTTTGGTCAAACAACACCGTGCTCATCTCTTGCGCAGACAGGCTCAGTTCTAGGCCACCACCGCTGGCGTCATTGGCGCGGCGCACATGGCTGGCCACCAAATAAGCATCGTCTAACAAAGCACGGTCAAACGCCTGCTGCGCAAAGTACGAGGCAATGCCCACCACCAAAGCCGTGCCCACCAGCCAAGTGACGGCGAGTGGAATCAACACATGGCGCAGCAGCCGGTTGCGCAACGAGGGTTTGCTTTGGGTCTGACTCATGGCTGTTCTTCTAAAACATAGCCGATACCGCGCAGGGTGCGAATGCACGCACCACTGTCGGTCAATTTTTTGCGCAAGCGAGAAATAAAAGCTTCGAGTGCGTTGTCGCCCAAAGCTTCATCAAAGCCAGATAGCTTGTCAGACAACACGCGTTTGCTGACCGCTCGGCCCGGTGGTGTCATGAGCTCGCACAGCACCTCAAACTCACGGGCGGGTAAAGCCAAATCGGCGTCATTCACAAAGATGCGGCGCAGCTTGCGGTGCAGGCGCAGTTGGCCCACTTGCACCTCGTCGTCCACACCTTGGGTGCGGCGCACCAAAGCACGCAGGCGGGCTTCCACTTCGTCTAAATCAAAGGGCTTACCCAGATAGTCGTCAGCCCCAGCATCTAGACCGGCAATGCGTTCGTCGGTGCGGTTACGGGCAGTCAGCACCAGTACGGGTGTGCGGTTGCCACGCGCGCGTGCTTCGCGCAGGAGCTGCAGGCCGCTGCCTTGGGCAGCGTGGGCTTGGCCGTTCAAAGGCAGGTTGAGGTCCAGCAGCACGGCGTCATAGGCCTGCACTTGCCAAAAGTGTGCAGCTTCTTCCAAATGGCTGGCGGCGTCCACGCGGTGGCCCGCATCGCCTAGGCTGCGCAGCATGACCGCTTGCAGCACGGCATCGTCTTCAATCAACAAGATTCGCACAAGGGTGACAGATGTAAAAATTAAGTCAGGGGCTGGTCAGCCACGGTCAACGATAAACGTGGCATGAGCATACGACAGAACCTGCAAGCGCCCCTGCGCCAAGCCGCCGCCCTTTTAAACACGCCCACCAAACGCATCATTGCAGGCGGTAGTGCATTGGCCATCGCCGTGTTGGCTTATACCCTGCTCAACCCCACCCCCACAGCCAAGCCACCCACACCCGAACCCATCGTGCAAGGCGAGCAACTGCGCTTTCCTGCGAGCCACCCACAAATTGCGCTGCTGGGCACGGTAGCGGCCAAGACCGCCGAGAGCATCACCATCGAGCTACCCGCCCGATTGGTGTGGAACGAAGAACGCACCCAGCGGATCTACCCCGCGTTTGCGGGCCGTGTGATGAGCCTGAATGCTGACATTGGCCAAAGCGTGAACGCAGGGCAAGTGCTGGCCACCTTGGCCTCACCCGAGTTTGGCGCAGCCCAAGCCGACACCGCCAAAGCCATGGCCGATGCCCAAGTGGCTGACCGTGCGCTGGTCCGCCACCAAACCTTGTTTGAAGCCGATGTGATTTCGCGCAAAGAACTCGACAGCACCGAAGCCGAAGCCCTGCGTGCCCGCGCCGAACTGGCACGCGCCCAAGCCCGCACGCGCATGTATGGCAGCGCCCAAAACGTGAATCAACAGCTGGGCCTCGCCGCCACCGTCAAAGGTGTGGTGGTCGAGCGCAACCTCAGTGCTGGCCAAGAAGTGCGCCCAGACCAAGGCGGCCCCGGCAACCCTGCCCTTTTTGTGGTGAGCGACCCCAGCGTGCTGTGGGTGCAAATTGATGCACGCGAAGTCGACATTGCCTCGCTGCAGCCGGGCACCAAGATTTCATTGACCTTGCCCAACTACCCCGACCAAAGCTTTGAAGCCAAGATCGCCGCCACGGGTGATTTCATTGACAGCGGCACGCGCGCCATCAAAGTGCGCGCCGTGGTGGACAACGCCAAGCGTTTGCTCAAAGCCGAAATGCTGGGCACAGCCCACATTCAGCGCAAGCTAGCGGCAGGTGTGCTTGTGCCCTCTAGCGCGGTGCAACTGCGTGGTACGGAGCACTGGGCTTATGTGCAAACAGAAGCGGGTGTGTACGAGCCCCGCCGCGTCAAGCTGGGCTACGAAGGCATCAAAGAGGTGCTGATCGTCGAAGGCGTGCAAGCGGGTGAACTCATCGTCAAAGACAACGGCTTGCTGTTGGCCCGTGAGTTCCGCATTGCCCAAGAAAACGCACACAAACCGGCAGAAGCCAAATGAAGCGCCTGATTCATTACGCGCTGAACCAGCCGCTGTTTATTTTGCTGGGCACGTTGCTGTTTGTCATGGCGGGTGTGTTTGCGTTCAAGAACTTATCGGTTGAAGCTTTTCCCGATGTGACCGACACGCAAGTGACGGTCATCTCGCTTTACCCCGGCCGTGCGGCTGAAGAGGTGGAGAAGCAAGTCACCCTGCCCATCGAAGTGGCGCTGGCGGGTTTGCCTAATTCGATTCGTGTGTTCTCGCACACGCAGTTTGGTTTGTCGTTCACCGTGGTCACGTACAACGACAACGCCGAGGTCAACCTCGTGCGCCAGCAAGTGAACGAGCGCTTGCGCGGCATTCAACTGCCCGAAGGTGTGGAAGCGCAAATTGCGCCCAACGCCACACCGGTGGGCGAGATCATGCGCTACCGCCTGCGTGGCGATGGCCTGAGCACCACCGAGCTGCGCACCCTGCAAGACTGGACTGTGGAGCGCAGCATGCGCCAAGTACCGGGCGTGGCCGATGTGGTGGCCATGGGCGGCTTTATCAAACAATACGAAGTGCAGCCCGACCTGCAAAAGCTCAGCCAGTTCAAGCTCACGCTGCAAGATTTGTCTGAAGCCTTGGGCCGTGGCAACAGCAACGCGGGTGGTAGCTATGTGACGCAAGGCGTGCAGCAATATGCCATCCGTGGTTTGGGCTTGCTGCATTCGGCAGACGACATTGGCCGCGTGGTGGTCACCGCGCGTGGCAACACCCCCATCCTCGTGCGCGATGTGGCGCAGGTCACTATCGGTGCTGTGCCCCGCTTGGGCACAGTAGGCCAAGACTTAGACGACGATGTGGTTACCGGCATCATCATCATGCGCAAAGGTGAAAACCCCAGCGTGGTTTTGAAGGGCGTGAAAGAACGCATTGAAGATTTGAACGCCCGCGTGTTGCCAGCAGGTGTGCAGATCGTGCCGTTTTATGACCGCAGTTGGTTGATGGGCAAGACCCTCACCACTGTGTTTAAAAACTTAGTCGAAGGCGCGCTGCTGGTGGCGCTGGTGTTGTATTTATTCTTATCGAACATGCGTGCATCACTGGCTGTGGTGGTGGTCATTCCGCTGTCGCTGCTGGCCACTTTCATGGGCCTGAAGATCATGGGCGTGCCTGCCAACTTGCTGAGCTTGGGCGCGATGGACTTTGGCATCATCGTGGACGGCGCGGTGATCG
>JACCDW012024916.1_pt1 | contig 18180 bp, 14 predicted proteins | sample 7449781 | NCBI WGS metagenome assembly JACCDW01 (sample SAMN15323449, study PRJNA562643) | freshwater metagenome | isolation source: river surface water | place: USA:Blue River Watershed | collected 2017-08-18
AGTTTGGAAGAAACCCCGCCTGCTAATGAAGATCAAGAGACAGAATTGGTTTATTTGAAATCCAGCGATTATAAACTTAGCGTAGCACAACAAGTGTATGAAACCAGTTTGTTAGCCTTACCCATGCTTAGAAATTGCGATTTATTAGACGTTAAGCCTTGTAATGCAGACATGTTAGCGAAATTGGATAAGTTGCAAGCTAGTACCTCAGATACCGAAGAATCCATTGATCCACGTTGGTTGAAACTTAAAGAAATACTTAAAAAATAAAAGGAAATGGCACATCCTAAACGAAAAATATCAAAAACACGTCGCGATAAGCGCCGTACACACGACAAAATCGAGGTTCGTCCTATGATTGCTGATCCAGTAACCGGAGATGTATCTCTGTATCACCGAGTAAATTTAGAAACAGGAATGTATCGCGGCCAAAAGGTAATGAAGGGCCGCAACGAAAACTAACCGATGAAGATTGGTATTGACGCGATGGGAGGGGATTATGCCCCACTTGAAGCTGTCAAAGGAGCTTCGCTCACGAAACAAAAACATCCTCACCTCGAATTGGTTTTATTCGGAGTGAAGGAGGATATTTTGCGTGTTTGTGAAACCGAATCTATACCTACTTCTTATTTCGATATTGTTGATTGCCCAGAGGTAATCGAAATGGCGGAGCATCCGGTTAAAGCCTTAGTGGCAAAACCGAACTCCTCATTAGCACAGGGTTTCTATGCCTTAGCTAAACAAAATATCGATGCATTTCTTAGTGCCGGTAACACCGGTGCTATGTTGGTTGGTTCCTTGCAATTCTTGAAAACCGTTGATGGTCTTGATAGACCTTGCTTATCGGCAGAGATTCCAAGACCGGATGGTATTCCGGGTTTGTTGCTGGATGTTGGTGCAAATTCTGACTGTAAACCTGAACATCTTCACAAATTTGCTATTATTGGTAGCTTGGTGTATTCAATGATGCACCAAACAAAAAATCCCAAAGTAGGATTACTCAATATTGGTGAAGAAAGGGAAAAAGGGAATCTATTAACCAAAGCAACCCATCAGCTGTTAGCACATACCGATGAAATTAATTTTGTTGGTAACGTAGAAGGTCGCGATATTTTTAGCGATCATTCCGATGTAGTTGTTTGTGACGGATTTACAGGAAATGTAGTAATTAAACTTTGTGAAGGTCTGTATTATCGGTTCGCTAAACGCGGAATCGAAGACGAATACTTAGATAAGTTTAATTTTAAAAATTACGGAGGTAGCCTCATTCTTGGGGTTAATGCTCCCGTTGTTGTAGGTCATGGTATTACCAAAGCACCTACATTTGTAAAAATGGTAGAATTAGCAGCAGAGGCAGTGGAAAGTGGTTTAATTCGATCCATCCAAAATGCAATGAAATCTTTTTCAACCGTTTCTTAATTAGATTCTTTAATGAAAATTCAAGCCGCAATTACCGCTGTAGGTGGATTTGTTCCTGAGACAGTATTAACCAACTTCGACTTAGAAAAGATGGTCGATACTACCGATGAATGGATACGTACACGTACTGGTATTGTTGAAAGACATATATTAAAGGAAAAAGGTCAGGCATCTTCCGATATGGCTGCGAAAGCAGTACTTAATATGTTGGAGAAACGCGGAATTTCACCCTTGGAAATTGATGTTATCGTTTTAGGTACTGTAACTGGAGATTATATTTTCCCTGCTACTGCTAATGTATTAGCGGATAAAATAGGTGCAAGAAATGCATGGGGTTTCGATGTTTCAGCTGCTTGCTCTGGCTTTCTATTTTCATTAGAAACTGCTTCGCGATTCATTCAGTCAGGCGCCTACAAGAAAGTAGTGGTAGTAGGAGTAGATAAGATGTCAGCTATCGTAGATTACGAAGATCGAAATACCTGCATCATTTTTGGAGACGGAGCAGGATGTGTTTTACTTGAACCTAACGAAGAAGGATTAGGAATTGTAGATTCAATACTTAAAGTGGATGGTAGTGGAAGAGAATGGTTGTATCAACCCGCGGGCGGTTCAATGAATCCGCCATCAGAGGAGACAATTAGAAACAAACAGCATTACGTACACCAAGAAGGTAAGACCGTATTCAAGTTTGCAGTTACCAATATGGCCGATGTAAGTTATGCAATCATGGAACGTAACGGCCTAACTGCGGAAAATGTTAACTGGTTAGTACCCCACCAAGCCAATCTCCGTATTATCGATGCAACTGCAGAGCGAATGGGGCTTGACAAATCTAAGGTTTTAGTTAACATTCAACGGTATGGCAATACAACCAGTGGTACCTTACCCCTTTGTTTGTTTGATTTTGAAAAGCAATTTAAAAAGGGTGATAATATGATTCTGAGCACCTTTGGCGGTGGCTTTACTTGGGGTAGCATTTACCTAAAATGGGCATACGACCCCGCTTGATTTACTTAAGTTCTTCGGAAACTAAACTTATTATAGACTATAGGGACTTACTAAAGGTCCTTTCTGCTATTTGATTGAAAATCTACTTTCTTCTTAATATACTGCGGAAAATAAAGTCTCCGTCATATTCAATCCCACCACAGAATTTCTGCTCTAATAATTCCCAATCATGGTTTGACGTTATCGACAAGTCCAGTGCTGCAATATCTTCTGACTCTAGTTTGGTGTTATTGTTCACATTATGGGATTGGGTAACGTTATTGTTGTTGTTGGAGCCAAGTTCTTTATCCTTTGATTGATCTCCGATATGCAAGAATTGTGTTATTAATTCTTCGTTTTCCCGCGCAAATAGAGAACAGGTGCAAACAACTAAATAACCACCTTCGGTAACGGATGCTGCCGCATTTATCACCATAGATAATTGCGATGAAATCATATCATCCCATTTTTTAGAGTCATAAAACCACATTTCCTCAGGATTTCTTCGCCAGGTTCCACTACCAGAGCACGGAATATCGGCCAATACAACTTTAAATTTCGTTTTTCTATTTTCGCTGTTGGCTAAGTTGTGTTTAAAAACAAAAGGTACAGATGATCCAGCTTTATTAAAGCGTTCTACGCAATTGTCTAAAATACCTTGTCGGATATCCGAACATTGTATATCTAACTTTGGATAGTTAATTCGTAAACTCAACGACTTCCCCCCAGCACCGCAACAAGCGTCCCAAACCATACTCATTCCCGAAGAATTAGTAAGGACCGTCTCTTCAATTTTATCATCCAAGACCATAGATTGCTGTGAACCAATGTCTTGAATGATAATAAGACCTTCTTCTTCGAGTGCGTTAATATTGGATTGACTTGCAACTGCTAATGCACCAATTTTCGGAAAATCATGAACTATTTGAATATTGGACTCCTTAAGTCTGTTTTTAATCAACTCCAACTGTTGTATGTTAACCACCTTTATCCAAACGGGAGGCTCTTTAAGTATCCATTTCGAGAACGAAAATGATTCTTCTATAGAAGTTGAAAATGGATTAAGGAATTTTGATAATGTTGGAAATTCTATAAATCCACGATTATTAATTATCAAATCGTCAACCAATGTTTCTTTCGTTTCATTGGTTTGTTTTAACCAACGTATAATTGAATCTATACTCTCTTTATCGGAATACTCCGCTCTGCGCCAAAATAGGTAGCAAAATTGTCTGTAATTTCTTCTATCACGACTTCCCCAAGAAGGATTCTTTTTGAATTCTTGTTTTAAATATAAATGGAAGGGAATTTCACCAGTATAGTGAAATATCAACTCGGCACAATTGCGAAGAAAAGGATAGGGGAGCGCTTTAACGATTTCCAATGGGTTATGGCTTAAACAACATCGACATGTCGTTTTCAATTTTCACTAATCTGATTCCAACATTCATAATTCTAAACCATTCTCCAGCATCTTTCTTTGCAAATCCAGAGGTACTTATATTATTAATTAATCCGTAATAAATAACTTTATTGTTCTGATTATTAATTGAAGTTTTTAAACCGAAATTCTCCCATTGAGAATACATATAATTGGAAAGTAAATAACGGGCTTGATCATAGCCGATATATGAAAATCTGCTGGGCTCAACGAGTTCTTTTCGAAAATATCGTTTAGCGAAATCGATGGATAAACTGTCGGTTACAGCTACATAATTCACGGTAGGATACAAGCAGTTGGATTGATTTTGATTTTGGTAGAAACGTTTATCTTCAAACCAACTTAGGTCTCCGATAATCCAGGAACTTGTATGATTTTCAATAGCCGGTGAAACCAAATTTCTGTATTTTGTATCTTCACTGCAAACAATTAATACACAAGAATCTTTTTTATTTATAGTTAACGGGATGTTGTTTTTCAATCCGATAATTTTAGTTGATTTATTACTACGCAAAGCATCCAATGTTGATTTCATTGATTCTGCTTTTATTGTATTGGTTGGTTTTCCGTCGGTTATTATAAATATATTGTATCGGTTGAAAACCAAGCCAATGGTATGAGCAACAGCTCTAGCTTTCAATGAATCAGATAAAAAGAAGTTAAAGGTTGTTCCCAATCCTTTAACATCCAGATATTTTAAGGGGGACACATGTAAATAGGGTTGGGGAATAGCTGCCGTACTAAATGTTTTAAAATTCTGTTCGTAAACGGGTCCAATAATTACGTCGTATTTTTTTGCAGTTAATGTAGCTAAGGTTGACTTAATCAGTTTGTTGTTTATTGGAGTAGAATCCGAAGGATCGGAATCGTAATAATCAACAGATACTTTTAATGGATACCCTTCCTCTTTTAAATCTTCCAATGCTAAGTTGAACCCTGCCGCATAGTCAAGCATTAAATCGGTTAACTCCGAATTTTTTTGATATTGGCTTTGAAAGGGTAACAGTATTCCAATTCTTGTTGGCGAATTGGGCATAGACTTTTCCGTTTGTGCTTGTATGTGGAAAGTGCAAAAACAGATTACGATCACCCAAAAGCACTTGGATAATTGAATGTGTGTATTTGCTAATCTATGAAGATGTTGGTTTATTCCCATTCTATAGTTGCTGGTGGTTTTGAACTAATATCGTAAACAACGCGATTGATCCCGCGTACTCTATTTATGATGGTATTGCTAATTGTTGCTAATATGTCGTATGGTATATGAACCCAATCCGCCGTCATTCCGTCTGTACTGCTTACAGCGCGTAATGCTACAACTTGCTCGTAAGTGCGCTCATCACCCATAACACCTACACTTTGAACGGGTAATAAAATAGCGCCTGCTTGCCAAATGTTGTTGTACCAGCCGGTTTCTTTTAAAATATCCATGTAAATAGCATCGGCCTCCTGAAGTAATCGCACTTTATTCGGGGTTATGTCGCCTAAAATCCTTATGCCTAGTCCAGGGCCAGGGAACGGATGTCGATGTAAAATCTCGTGCGGTAAACCCATGGCATCGCCAACACGTCTCACCTCATCTTTGAATAAGCTACGCAAGGGCTCGATAACTTTTAGATGCATGTCTTCCGGCAGGCCACCCACATTGTGATGACTTTTAATGGTAGCCGATGGTCCTTTAACACTCACACTTTCAATAACATCTGGGTAAATTGTTCCTTGTGCTAACCATTTTGCATTACTGATTTTTTTGCTTTCTTCTTGAAATACCTCAACAAAGACTCTTCCAATCGCTTTGCGTTTTTGTTCAGGATCCGTAATTCCGGCAAGTGCGTCGTAAAATTGCTGACTAGCATCTACTGCAATCACGTTTAAATTCAATTGTTCGTATGCTGCTTGTACCGATTCAAATTCATTTTTACGCAATAGTCCGTTATTGATGAATATACAGTGTAGTTGTTTGCCTATAGCCTTATGCAACAACAAAGCAGCTACCGATGAATCTACGCCGCCAGATAATCCTAAAATAACTTGATCTTCGCCTACCGTCTTTTTGATGTTTTCTACGGTATCATCGATGAAATGACCTGGAGTCCAATCACCGCTGCAACCGCACATCCCGTAAGCAAAATTCTTTAACAAAGCGGTTCCTTCTGTACTGTGATAAACTTCAGGGTGAAATTGAATTCCATAGGTAGGAACTGAACTATCTAATTGAAATGCAGCCACAGGAATGCTATCTGTTTTAGCAATAACCTTTGCATTTTTTGGCAACTCCATAATGGTGTCACCATGACTCATCCAAACCTGACTTTCCATGCTTAATCCTGAAAACAAGGGTGAATTTGCATCCATTATCTGCATTTGGGCTCTGCCATATTCTCGATGATCACTCTTGCTAACTAATCCGCCATTGATTTTCGCCATGTATTGGGCTCCATAACAAACCCCCAAAACAGGCCCTATTGATTGTAAGGCTTTTAAATCCACTTCTGGCGCACCAACCTCATTCACGGAACAAGGACTTCCACTTAAAATAATACCCTTAACATCGGGTCCAATTTGTGGTATATGATTGTAAGGATGAATCTCGCAGTATACGAAAATCTCACGCAGCCTTCTAGCTATTAACTGAGTATATTGTGAGCCAAAATCAAGAATTAGAATTTTTTCAGTCATTTACTGATGCAAATTTAAGGTAAAACCTCCACTTGCAGTACTTGTTTTATTAGTGAAAAAGCGGCATTAGCTGTTCTATGAATAATCTGTTCCCGGTTTCCAATCATTCGGAATTTTTTAACTAAGACATCGTTATTAAAATAAACACCAACATATACCAATCCCACCGGCTTCTCTTTTGTACCTCCACCAGGACCTGCAATTCCCGTTGTTGAAATACCTAAAGTAACTCCCATTTTACGGCAGATACCCTTTGCCATTTCCTCAGCCACAATTTCACTAACCGCACCGTTGGCGTTTATACTGTTTTCTTGTACTCCCAATTCTCTTATTTTAATTTCGTTCGAATAAGAGACCATAGAGCCGGGAAATACAGAGGAAATTCCGGGCTCCTGCATCAATTTATGCGCAATAAAACCACCAGTACAACTTTCTGCGGTTGAAAAGGAAATGGAATTGTTAATTAAATACTTTGATAATGCTTGAGCTGGCTCTTGATCACCCAAACAAAATACATCAGAACCCAATTCCTTTAATAAATCATCAAAATACTGGTTGAATGTAATTTCAGACAAAGTAGAATCTACTCTAGTTAAACGCAATTTAACTGTATTAAATGTAGGTAGGTAAGCTAATTTAATGCCCTCGGGTAGCGATAATTCAAAGGATTCTAATCGCTTTGAAAGCAAACTTTCGGCAATCATCACGGTTACCAAAGTTCTATGCAAAACTGTAGGTAATTGAAATACATTCAATAGTTTAGGTAACAAGGATTCTTCGGTGATTGTGTACACTTCATTTGGAACACCGGGCATAGAAATTACCACTCCATGCTTATTTTCAAACCACATTCCTGGCGCGGTGCCAACTCGATTGAACAAGGTTTCAGATGCTTCCGGTAATTGTGCCTGAATGATGTTGGTTTCCAATAATTTCCTTCCCCGTTCTGCAAATATGTCTTCCAAATGCCTAATTACGGTTTCGTCTGTTCTGTATCCACATTGGAAATACTTGCACAAAGTATGTTTGGTGATATCGTCTTTTGTTGGACCCAACCCCCCAGTGATAATTACAACATTCGCTCTAGATTGTGCTAATGATAATGCGGATAGAATATCTTGTTCATTATCAGAAAGAGTTGACTTATAATTGATTGTAAAGCCATGTTCTCCCAGTTTTTTACCTAACCAAGCACTATTGGTATCAATAGTTTGACCTAAAAGCAACTCATCACCAATGGTAATTATTTCTGTTTTTATAGTTTTGTTTAACATGGCGTTACAAAAATACTTCGGGCATTCTATGGTTGTTCAGGTTGGAAAATTAAATTTTACTCCGATTTTTGCCTAGCTTTTTAATGCGAGAATCGGTAGCCTGATGCATTTATGAAGAAAGTTTGTGAATTATACTAATTAAGAGTTTTATCATGTCTTCTCAATCAATCATAATTTATACCGATGGTGCAGCCTTGGGAAATCCTGGGCCAGGGGGATATGGAGCTGTTTTAATGTTTGGTCCTCATCGCAAAGAAATTTCGGCAGGATTCAGATTGACAACCAACAACAGAATGGAATTATTGGCAGTAATTGAAGCGCTGCGAAGTATTAAGGTGGCTGGATTTGCTGTTGAGATTTTTACGGATAGTAAATATGTCTGCGATGCAATAGAAAAACGCTGGATATTTGGTTGGAAAGCAAAAGGATGGAAAAATGTGAAAAATGTAGATCTTTGGCTTCAGTTTTTACCTTTATTCGAACAATTCAAACCTAAATTTCATTGGGTAAAAGGTCATGCCGGAATTTTGGAAAATGAGCGCTGTGATTTTCTTGCTACATCCGCGGCACAAGCATCGCCAACCCATACAGACCTTGAATACGAAGCGTTAAAAAATGGCAATCAGTTATTGTGATTTATTACAGAACTCATATTCTATTGATAATCAACGCTATAGCTTTTTATAAGGTCTTTTGCCGCAGATAATGCGGATTCTGAAGGGTTATTTCCACTTAGAATCGTGGCAATCTCTTTCTCTCTTTCCTCCATTGATAAGTATCTAGCTTTAGTTTCGGAAAAATTATCGATATGCGATTTAAATACAAACAGTTGATTTTCACCGGCAGCTGCCACTTGAGGTAAATGGGTGATGGCTATAACCTGTTGGTTTTTTCCTTGTTTTCTCAATAACTCTCCAATTCTAGTTGCGACTTGACCACTTACTCCGGTATCTGCTTCATCATAAATTAACGTAGGAAGTGATTTTTTCTCCGCGATTAAATTTCTAATGCAAAAATTAATTCTTGAAATTTCACCACCAGAAGCAGCTTTGCTTAATTCTAACACTGGAGAACCAAGATTTGCTGAAAATAGAAAAACCAAAGAATCCAACCCTGTGCTGCTCAATTCTGTTCTGTTCAATTGCAAATCAATTTGAACATATGGCATTTCTAACGAATTTAAATCTTCTTTGATTCTCTGTGCAAAATCTTGTAAAACTGTTTGTCGCTTTTCGCTGAGTAGTTTGGCTAATTGATCTCTCTCTGTAGCTATTTCATTTAAATCTTCGGATAATTTTAATATTGAATTTTCTAAGGACTGGGTTGTGTTTTCGGTTTTCTCTAATTCGTTGGCAATGTCTATCAACTCGTGAGAACTATTAACTCTGTGTTTCTTCAATAAAAGTTGTAGTTTACTATATCGATCTTCTAAGAGTTGCAGTCGTTCTGGATTGGGGTTGGTTTTTGATCCAGCAGTTTCAAAATCCCGAGATAATTCTTTGGTCTCAGTTAAAAGGGTCTCAATACGTTGGTTTAGTTGTGAAAATTCGTCTGAAATAGTAGCAATACCCTTGGTGTTTTGCTTAATTTCAGACAGCATTCCATATATGGATTGTTCGGAATCTGTAAGTATAAATCCGGCTTTATCGCAAATGCTGACTACGTCCTCTGCCGAATTCAATAACTTTATTTCTGTTTCGAGTTTGGACTCTTCGTCGATTTCGGGTTTAAATTGAGTGATTTCGTCTAGCAAGAATTGTTTAAATTCTCTCTCTTGAATAAGTTGGTTGAGTTCTTCTTGCAACTGACGTATTGATTTGTCAGTTTGTAAAAATCGTTTGTGTGTAGTTTGATATTTTTTAAGGTTTTCTACATTGTCACAATAAATATCAACTGCATTTAATTGTTCGGATGGCTTTGTAATTGTTAATGAACTGTGTTGCGAATGAATTTCAATTAAATAACTACCTAAAGTTCTCAAATCACTCACCTGTACAGGTGAATCGTTTATAAAGGCTCTTGATTTGCCTGTAGGTAGCCATTCTCTGCGGATTACTGTATTGGAGTCATATTCCCAATTGTATTCTGAAAAAATATCCTCCAACTTTAATCTTGCTATTTCAAATTCACCTTCAATGACACATTTGTTTTCATTATTAGGGATGGCACTTAAATCGGCACGTTCACCCAATAATAATCCCAATGCTCCTAATAAAACACTCTTACCTGCACCCGTTTCTCCTGTAACACTCGTATATCCTTGGAAAAATTTAATTTCCGTTTCCTTAATCAATGCATAGTTCTTTATTAGAAGTTTCTGAAGCATAGAATTAGCGAGTAATAATATTATTTAAAGTCCAAAGATTATCCTCAATGTCCTTTTTACGTTCAATGGCCTCTTTAAAAGGAGTAAAAACTATGTCTTTACTGATTATTCCAACGGCTTCATTGCGATGACCCTCGAGTAATGCTTTTACAGCGTGTGCTCCCAATCGTGATGCTAATATTCTGTCATTAGATGTGGGCTTACCGCCTCGTTGAATGTGTCCTAATACCGTTACTCTGCAATCTGTTTCCGGGTGATGTTCTTGGAAACGTTTTGCAATTTCATAAGCATGACCTTCTTGTTCTCCTTCGGCCACCACAAAAATTGAAAATTCTTTTTTTCGCCCTTTGTTTTCATACAAAGCAACTATATCCTCCAATTCGTGTTCTCTCTCTGGTACAAAAATACCCTCAGCACCTCCAGCTAATCCTGCATGCAACGCGATATGTCCAGAATGTCTTCCCATCACTTCTACAAAGAATATTCTATCGTGCGATTCTGCTGTGTCTCGAATTTTATCAATGGCTTCTACCGCAGTGTTAATTGCCGTATCATAACCAATGGTGTAATCTGTACCCCACAAATCGTTGTCAATGGTACCTGGACAACCCATAGAGGGTATACCATATTCTTTTTCAAAGACCATTGCACCCGTATAGGTTCCATTACCGCCGATGCAAACAATTCCATCAATGTCATGACTTTTTAAGTTTTCATAGGCTTTGCGTCTACCTTCGGGAGTCATAAAATCTTTACTTCTCGCTGTTTTTAAAATCGTACCGCCATATTGAATAATATTTGCAACGCTACCCGCCGATAATTGGCAAATATCGTTTTCTATCAATCCTTGGTACCCTCTTCGAATTCCGAAGACTTCAATGTTAAAGTGCACACAGGCCCGAACTACCGATCGGATACAAGCATTCATTCCGGGAGCATCCCCGCCGGATGTTAATACAGCTATTCTTTTCACGTTTACAAAAAAACTACTTTTTCAGTTGCGAAAATCAATAAAAAACCCCGACGAATCGGGGTTTTTACAAATCTTATACACAAAGTGTAGTATTTCCTAAATTATTAGTTTTAGTCTGTAATCTTTTTGTATGAAAATTCAATGAAATCATTATGATTACCAGCATCTTGAGGATCTTGGATGCTAGTTACCTTAATTATATAAAGATTGAAAGGCAAGTTTTGACCAGATTTCACAAGGTAGATATCATCTTTAGCAATTCCTGTAACTTTATCTGTTGCAACCGCAGCATTTGCCTTCCACAAATTATAAAGGAAAGTAGTGGTAGTTGCATTGGTATAATCGCTGGATGTAACTTTTACGAATTTACTTCCGTTTCCAGAACCCCAAGACTTAGAAAACTGTGCATCGCCACTAACAGTCAAATCCAACAAGTCTTTTTTCGTTTTATCCAAAACACTTGGTAAAATATCAATAGCCGATTCCAAATCGTATGCATTTCCGTAGTTCAAGTTCAACGAATTCCAAACCTTTTGAGATTGGAAACCAATTAACGGTACAGTAGGAGGAACAACAGTAATATCTACCGAAGTTTCAGCAGTTTTTCCATTGGCATCCGTTGCTTTGAAACTAACCTTAATAACATCACCCACAGAACCTGCAATCATCTTGCTTAATACATAACTTACAGTTTTTCCAGAAACCGCAGTATCTTGAAGTGTTGTTGCGGCTGCTCCGTTTATAGACGAAGTTACAGTGATTTTACTTAAATTTTCAGAACCTGCTGTTGCCGAAATTGAAAATTTCAAAATAGAATCACTTTGAATTGTTGTGTTTGCACTAACTGTTCCCGCAGCGGCAGTTAGGCTAATTGTTGGAGATGGATTGGCGGACTCACCACCGCATGACGCTAAGAAGGCAATAGCTGGAACTGCCAATGCCATTAAAATGTGTTTGAATTTCATAGGTTTTAGAATTTGATTTTGGCAAAAATCGGAAATCATATCAGTAATACCAAAAGCCTTTTAAACTTTACATTAATTATTTATAAAGACAATTTGTCATACAGTTAATTTAAATCCTTTGAATTTGTCGGTTTTTATTGTTTGGCATATCCCTTGTTGATTTAATGCGATGTTTAAAAGTGGTGATAGCTTGTTCTTGAATAATCAAGATAATGATGATTTAGAGGACGCTCCAGAATTTTTGCCTCTATTCTCAAAACAAGAGGAGGACGAAAGTAATCGCATGGAGGTTCCCGATGAAATGTCAGTGTTAGCTATGCGAAATACCGTGCTATATCCTGGTGTAATCATCCCAATTACTATTGGCAGAGATAAGAGCATTAAGTTAATACGAGAAGCAAACAAAAAAGATAAAACGGTAGTTGTCGTGGCGCAGAAAAATCCTCAAGTGGAAGATCCTGCACCCGAAGATTTATATTCCGTGGGTACCTTAGCCAAAATCATTCGATTAATGCGTATGCCCGATGGTAGTTCCACCGTTATAATTCAAGGTAAAAGACGAATTAGAATCGATGAATTTACCCAAGTTGATCCTTTCTTTAAAGCCAAGGTTTCTACCTTGTCCGATTATGAAAATTCAGAAGACAAAGAGTTTAAAGCTATCATTGATTCAATTCGCGATATTTCGCAGAAAATAATTAATCTCGCTCCCAATATTCCTTCCGAAGCCGCAATCGCCCTGAAAAATATAGATTCCTCTACATTTTTAGTTCATTTTGTGGCGAGTAATCTCAATATTTCGTTGGAAGAAAAACAAGACATTCTGTCCGCAACCGATGCCAAGCAACGAGCCACTCTGGTGCTTACTTACGTTACTAAAGAGCTTCAAATGTTGGAATTAAAGGATCAAATCCAAAATCGCGTTCGTACAGATATCGATAAACAACAAAAGGAATATTTCTTGCAACAACAAATTCGGGCAATTCAAGAAGAATTAGGTGGGGAAACTCCTGATCGAGAAGTGCAGAATTTGCGTGAAAAAGGAAGTCAAAAACAATGGCCGAAACAAGTTCATGAACATTTTAATAAGGAGTTAGATCGATTAATGCGAGTTAATCCAGCATCTCCCGATTATTCAGTTGGCTTAAACTATGTTCAATTGATGTTGGATTTGCCATGGAATAACTATACATCGGATAATTTTGATATTAAAAACGCTGAAAAAGTATTTGATGAAGATCACTTCGGTCTAGAAAAAGTTAAAAAACGTATTATCGAATACTTGGCTGTACTTAAACTAAAGGGCGATATGAGAAGCCCCATAATTTGTTTGTATGGACCTCCAGGAGTAGGAAAGACCTCTTTGGGAAAAAGTATTGCACGTGCATTGGGCAGAAAATATGTGCGTATGAGTTTGGGCGGTTTACATGATGAAGCAGAAATCCGTGGACATCGCAAAACGTATATTGGGGCAATGCCGGGTAGAATTTTACAAAACTTGAAGAAATCGGGTTCGTCCAATCCAGTTTACGTGTTGGATGAAATAGATAAACTTGGGAGAGATTTCAGAGGAGATCCATCTTCGGCAATGTTGGAAGTATTGGATCCTGAGCAAAATACAACCTTCTATGATAATTATCTTGAATTAGATTACGATTTAAGTAAAGTACTGTTTGTAGCAACAGCAAACTCGTTGGATTCAATTCAGCCAGCCTTGTTGGATAGAATGGAAATTATTGAAATACAGGGATATAGCTTAGAAGAGAAAGTCCAAATTGCCAAAAAGTATTTAATACCAAAGCAAAGGAAAGCTCATGGGCTTAAATCCACTCAATTCAAAGTTTCTGATAAAGCGTTGGAGGTGCTAATTGAACAATACACAAGAGAAAGTGGAGTAAGAAGTTTAGATAAACGAATAGCCTCCCTCGCAAGGTCTGTAGCAAAGTCAGTAGCTATGGAAGAAGAAGTTAAAAAGTCGTTATCGGAATCCGATGTTGAACGAATTTTAGGCAACGAAAAAATGGAGCCCGAATCTTATGAAAATAACGAAACGGCGGGTGTGGTTTCTGGATTAGCATGGAGTCCAATGGGTGGATCCGTCTTATTTGTGGAGAGTAAACTAGTACCCGGAAAAGGTCAGCTGCAAATAACAGGTCAATTAGGAGATGTGATGAAGGAAAGTGTGATGTTGGCACGTTCTTACATCAAAGCGCATGCAGATTATTTAGATATAGACCAACGTGTATTTGATCATTGGGATATACATGTGCATTTTCCAGCCGGGGCAATTCCCAAAGACGGACCCTCAGCAGGTATCGCCGTACTTACCAGTTTGGCATCTTTGTTTACACAGAAAAAAGTAAAATCTAAATTAGCCATGACCGGTGAGATTACACTTAGAGGCAAAGTATTGCCCGTTGGCGGAATTAAAGAAAAGCTACTGGCTGCGAAAAGAGCAGGTATTACCGAAGTAATTCTTTGTAATCAAAATAGAAAAGATGTTGAGGATATTGAACCACAGTATTTGAAAGGCGTTTCGTTCACTTATGTTCATAATATGCTTCAAGTCTTAGATATTGCTATAACAAATCAAAAGGTAAAAAATGCAGTAGATTTGATGAAACCAATTCTTGAGGCAACTACAACTACGTCCAAATAATTGAGTTTTCTCCAATTTACTTTACCTATATTTGTTTATGATCTTTAAGAAAATTTGGTCGTATTTGACATTCAAAAAACAAGATGGCCCCAGTAATTTGAATATTAAAGTTATGCATGGAATTAATCGAATTTCCATCTTAATGTTCTTAGTTGCCGTGGTTGTAATGTTCGTGCGATTCTGTAAATAATATTTCTTTGTAGTTACTGCTCTAAAATTCAACACGGTGATTAGAGGTATTTGGGCATATCTTTTAATTTTCACAATAGTTAATTGTGCAAATGCTCAAATTCGTAAAGCGAATTCGGTTCAGAATTTCAAAATTCAATTGTCCAAGAATATTGCCGATGTTGAACAACAACAATTATTGCAAGTGTTGCCCCTGTTTATGATTAAAGGGGATTCCATTCATCAACCAATTGATTTTAGTGCCGATAAACCAGGAATGAAATTGCAACAGGTGAAAATTGTAGTACCAAATGGTTTGTCAAACGGTATTCACGCCTACGGTTTTAGTTACAACCAGCATGGAATACCTCCTTTTCCTAATCATACATTGATTTTTGTAGAAAGACCCTCTGGGTTGCAGACACAACCTACCCGTGTTTGGGCGGATGTCAATCATGATTTGGATTTTTCCAATGATACTTTCGTGGTTTTTAAACATAGCAAGCCAACGGTATTGCCGTTAAGTTCCAATAAATCGAAATATAGTATTGAAATTTCAACATTTAGGAATAATGAGTTTGCTTCTTTTCAGTCGATGTATAAGTCGGCTATCGACTTAATACGCGGAGACAGGGTTTATTTTGGGACTCAATTTAGTTTTCGTGAGAAACGATTAAATACAGCGTATGGGGTATTGAATATTGGTGACGATACTATTTATATCGGAGTTAAAGATGTTAATTCCAATGGATCGTATAAAGATGCCGATTTGGATAGGGTGGTATTATCTCCTTCCATTCAGCGGTTTGAATTAGATAACAGTAAACCATTAACCAATAATTTACGATTAAATTGGTTAGGCAAATCCTTTAAATTAATTACTGTTTCAGCAGAGAATGAACTCATTATTGAGTACGATCCGAAGTACAGACCAACTAGAAAGGAAATTAAGTTGTCGAAGAGTTTGCTAGTTGGACAAAAATTTCCGCGTTTGAAGTTTTGTTTGGCAATTAAGAAAAAATCAACCTTCACCAAAACAAGAAAGTGCATTTACTCGTATAAACCGGATCGAATACTTTTTAATAGTAAACATGCTAAGCGTGTATGGCCAGATCGAAAAAAGTTTGATTCTATCCAAACATTAATTGTTGTTTGGAATGCATACGATAAACAATGGGATTTGGATTCATCGTTAGTTCATCAATTAGCTAGATTGCCTAAAAATAAGATTTCCAATCTTCAAGTGATTATGTTGAATTTCGGTGGTAGTGGTAAATATGTTCACCGCTATAATCAGCGATATGAGTTGAATAATGCTATTCAAGGATTCTGCTCTGCTGATTTGGCAAGAAAGTTCAAAATTCAAACTATGCCACAATATTTTCTCTTAGATTCTAGATTTAACGTATTGGAAATCAATCCAAAACTAAATCAAATCCAACGATGAATTTAGTAGCTATCCTCTATTCCATAATATAAAAAATGTCACATTACCCACAATTTTTACATAATTTATTCACATTTATAAAATAATTATCTAAATTTGCCTGCTATGAATAGAACTGCACTAACAGTCATTTTAATTATTCTACTGTTGTTTTCAATTGGAGGAAATACTTTTCTTTATATGGAAAAGTTAGGTGCCGATGAAGAACTCAAAGAGAAATTGGCGCTACAACTGTCCAAAGATTCTTTAAACAAAGAGTTAAACCGAATGGAGGATTCTTTGAACATGGTAATTCAAACTTTCCAAGACGAGAACAAAACGCTTATTTTGAAAGTAGAAGAATTGGAAAGCGATAAAAATCCAAAGATTCAAGCGGCCTATGCTCAGATTTATGCATTGCGTAGACAACTAGCCGATGGTGGTAGCAGTTCAAGTAGTTCAAGTACAACCGCAGATTATGCTGGACCTTCTAAATCTGGATCTAGTAAATCCTCTAAGTCATCTGGTTCAGGAAATATGAAAGTGGAGGATTTGCGTAAACAATTGGAAGAAGCAAAAAGGAAAATTGCTGAGTTAATGGCTCAGATTGAAGTATTAACCAAGGAAAAAGATGATTATTTGGCACAATTAAATAACGAAAAGAGTGCTAAAGCAATTTTAGAAGCCGAGAATATTGATCTTAAAGATCGATTGGATAGAGGTGCCCGTCCTCAGTTTGGTGCTTTATTAATAAATGGATTAATGGATAAGAAAGGCATGTTAATGCTTACCGATAAAGCAAAAACTGTTGCAAAACTTCAAATAAATTTTGATGTTTTAGAAAATCCATTGGTTACTCAACCAATTGAAGAAGAAGTAATCATACGTATTATTGATCCCAATGGAAATGTAGTTACTACTAATGCCAAGTTAACAGATAAGAGTAAATTGGCATCCATGAATAATACCATTACGTTTGATGGTGGACTTCAAAAGGTGAAATGGACCTATCCTGAAAAAGGTGTTTTGACGGGCAAATTACTGAAAGGTAAATACGTGGCTGAATTATGGACCAGAGGTTTAATGCGTCAGAAAAATAATTTCACTTTAGAATAAGATAAATCCCCAATGGATTTTAACCTAAAGGTAGGTTGAATAATCCAAATAACTAATTTGTTGCAAAGCCCCGGAAACGGGGCTTTTTTTATCTTATGACTCAAATATATCTTCCTCCGTTTAAATGGTTTGATTTAGAAATTATATTCTAAATTCACATTGAAATGATTGAGAATTTCGGTTGTTAACATCTATTGGGCATTGGTTTCCGTTCTTTTTAATGTGTAAATAATTTACTCCCCTCAGAAATTAACTTTTCCATACAAGTATATTCTCACTATGTTTTGAATAATTAAAACAAAAGAGCCCCAATTTGGGGCTCTTTTAACTTTAAATGCAATAAACTTATGAGGGAAATTTTATATAACAGCAGATCTTATTTTAGTCTCTGCCTTTAGGTCTTAGCATGGTATCGGGATCATAATGTTTACCCATCCAACCATATATTCTGGCTTTAGCTCGTTCGTTGATATAGTACATCGCAGGAACTAACACAAGAGTTAGGAATGTTGCAAATCCCAATCCAAAGATCATCGTCCAACTTAATGGTCCCCAAAATGCAACGTTATCACCTCCTAAATACAAATGGGGGTTAAACTCGCTGAATAATGTGGCAAAATCCATATTAAGACCAATTGCTAATGGAACTAATCCAAGAATCGTAGCTGAAGCAGTTAATAGAACAGGGGTCATACGAGTTTTACCGGCTTCAATAATTGCTTCGCGTAAGCCCATGCCTTGTTCGCG
>JACCDW010201696.1_pt1 | contig 18175 bp, 18 predicted proteins | sample 7449781 | NCBI WGS metagenome assembly JACCDW01 (sample SAMN15323449, study PRJNA562643) | freshwater metagenome | isolation source: river surface water | place: USA:Blue River Watershed | collected 2017-08-18
ATCATCTGGTGAAAGTAATGACAATTCTTCAACTAATTTATCATATTCAGAATCGGAAATAATTGGACTTCCAACTCTATAAGCGTCATTCGCTTTAATAATCTGTTCTTTTAATTGTTCAATCATACTACAAAGATAGTAATTTATTTTTAATAATCAAATTATTTAACTATTTCAAAGTATCTATCTCTTAAGAGCCTTAGATACAAGTCATTAGGCATTCCATAGTTTCCGATAGCCCACATGTCATTATATTCAATAACGACATTATCTCCGTTTTCTAAAACACCAATATCAATAGTGTATGAAATAGGGAAATCTTTATTAGTATCAATAATACCTTTTAAGTATTCTTCATTCGGATAACAAAACAAATCACCGGAGTAGTTTCTAACATCAACCACTCTGTTATTGTGTATATAACAACGAAATTCTGATTTAATTTTACTTGAAAAAACATCATATACCATTACATTGGTATCATCTGGAACATCAGATATTGATGTGTGAACCATTTGGTCTAATATAAATCCAGTGAATAATTTAATATCAAATGGTTTGATAAAAATAGATTGACCTGACTTAGCAATTTTCTTAGCATCACCCAGTGTCATAACTTTATGTTCTCTGTTAGAATTTTTAGGAACTCTAACATTTTCTTTACCAATTTTAGAAAAGACTTCTTTCATAAATTCAACAGAACCGACAAACAGATTATTTTTTATAAGCATGTTAAATTTACCAGACTGAACTTCCTCAAAAGTAGTTAGTCTATAATCTTGACCGATTTCAATAGCACCAAACATTGCTGATGCAACATCAAAATGATGAGGTCTTGTTTTTTCTATATTTGATTGAATGTATATCACTTTAATATCTTATTTAACTTATCCTCTCTTTCTATCAATTTCCAATTTTCGATAATCTCAAAAACTAAATTTGGATTAATATTTTCTCCATCACAATCACACCAATTAACTTGATAACACTCAGCTTGAGCCCAATCATCAGCATCTTCTGTTATATAAGAGTATCCAACATTATAACATTTTTCTGAAATTATGAATTGAAACTCTTCTCCACTTTCACTATAATATTCATCACCATATGAAATTTTAGTTAATTTAAATTCTGGTGAATCCTTTAATGATTTTAAGTGACAAAAAAGGTCATTTATATTCATTAATCTACTAAGTTATTTAGATTTTTATCACGATTATAAGACTTTTCATCATAAACCTCAATGACATAACCATCAATCTTAAATTCAGATACCCAAACGTCATATCCTTGTTTATATCTTGGGTTTTCATTTAACGCTTTTTCTTTTGCTTCATCACTAGATTCAGCAACTACGGTGATATTAGGTAATGAACCACTGTGCCAACCACCATCATTGAATGTAATTTTATAGATTTTCATATTACAAATATAATAAATCAAAAACAATAGTCAAAGAAATGAGTAAAAAATAATATATACTAAAAAATCATGTAAATAAAAATGGCCATTCAATCTTCCTTTCCTAAAGTAGCAGATCAGGTTTTAACATTCAATAAAAATGTAGTAGAAATTTTATCAAAAATAAACTCTCTTGTAGCAACGACAGACTCGTCTTCAAGCTTACAAATCACAGATGAATCAGGAGTTATAAGAAATTTTACATTACCTTCTTTTAACTCACTAAAGGCGGATATTGATAGATTAAATAATAATATCAATTCTCTTTATAGTATTGATGCTGCTGGTGCTTTAATCACAACTGATAACACTAACAGGTTTAAGAAAATAATTACAGTAGATTTAAATAGAGAACCAAGTGAAGTCACAAGTTTAGGAATTGTTTCTCAATTTAAGTCTTCTCCTAACTGGTTTTTTGACTCTTTATTAGATCCAATGCTTTCAGTAGAATTTGACTTATCTGGTCAAATCGAAAATAATGTTAGAAAGTGTCAAGTTAGAAGATACATGGTTGATTTTGCTAGAGATGTAGATGGAAATCTTACAAATCTAGGACAATCTGCTCTAAATAGTTTTAACTCTAGTTTTGTTGGAAACTCAAACATCGTAATTACAGAATTCGAGAATTGGCATAATACAACACCGGGTGTAGTTGAACCTCTTAATCCGAAATTTGATGAACAAGTTTTTGATTTAGAACCAAATAGTTTAAGATATGATGGTACTTTCAATGTACTTAGAATACAAGAAGATAGACTTAATAGAAAACTTTGGTATGTTCTTAATACTTTAGACTATTTAGAAATTGCGACTTCAGCAGTTGTTCAATTAGCTGTTGGTAATGAAATAATGGTCAACTCGGTTAGAACATCAACAAAATATAAAATTATTGAAGTTTCAACATCAGAATCGAATCCAAGAATTAGAGTTGAGAGAGTAGAAGGTATTGAGCCAATTCCAGTTGGAATTGGAACACTTAAGATTTACTCACCGGTAACATACACAAGTAAAGTAAGAGTGAGTGTTGGATTTGATGAAAGAAATGTAATTTTCATAAAACCAATGAATGCTGACAATCACTTAGTAGCTAGAAGATGGAGTCTAGGTACTGGTTTTTACACAGGAGATTTAATATTAAACTCTGAGTCTTCAGCAAATGGATTGACTATGCAACAATTTTATACTGATTATGTATATGATTATGGTGAAATTCTACAAGACTTAGTTGCTAAAAAGACACCAAACAAACTAGCAGGTACTCCAATAGCACCTACGTTGAATTTAGATAACTTCAAAGTTGTACAGATTAATACACACTTGACAGATACACCTGATGCAAACTTAATAAAACAAAAACACAACTATCAATTAAACTTAAAATCGGAAGTTGAACAAATACAACAAGCTATAAATGATAGACAAAAGAAACTTAAAATAACTAAGTTTAAATCAGAGGCTCAAAAGAAACAATCATCATTAGAAATTGATGATTTATCAAAGAAAAAAGAAAGTAGAAGTAAGTTACTAGCTACTGTCACTCAAGAAATTATAGATTTAGCTAAATTACCATCTACTAAAGTTGAACCTAAGTTTAGACTTAGAGGTTTTTGGTCGATGCCAGAGGCTGTTGCAACAAGAGGTACGAAACCACAAGAAGTAGTTCAGTTTAGAGTTCAATATAGATATGTTAGTAAAGATGGAAAAGAAGCACCTGTTGAGACTTTCCAAGTTGATAGTGAATCAACAAAAGCTGCTTTTTCTAACTGGGTTGAATTTAAGACAGATGCAAGAAAAAGACAATTTGATCCATCAACTGGTGAATATTTCTGGCAAGTTGAAGACGTAGCAAATGCTGATACTCCAAATATAAATCAAATTGATATTTCAATTCAATCAGGTGAAAAAGTTGAAATGAGAATTAAGTCTATATCAGAAGTTGGTTGGCCAGAAGCTCCAGTAGAATCTGATTGGTCTGATTTAATATCAGTTGAATTCCCAGATGACTTAAATAATGTTTTAAATGAGAATGACTTCATATTAACAGAAGCTACTAAAGAAGATTTAAAAGTAAGAATGGATGGTGAATTATCAGCAAGAGGTCTTGACGAACATCTTTCTGAGCAAGTTACTGTTGATAATGTGACTTATCATCATGATTCTGAAAAAATTCTTTCTGGATTTAAAGATGACAATGGCACATCGTTGTCATTATTTGACTATTTAAGAAGTTTACAAGATAAAATAATCTCATTAGAAGAGAAAATTGCAAGAGCAAAAGGAGAACTCGAAGTTGTTATACTTAGAAACAATCAAGAATTTGTTGTGTCAAATGGATCTGAAACAGTATTTAATATTGAATGTGAAGATTACTTAGAGTCATTCAGTGGTACTGGAATACCAACTGGTAGAGTTTATGCTAACAATATTTATGTAGTTAAAGACTTCGTTATTAGAGTTAAAAATAAAGCTCTTTCATCACCTCTTGGATTACTTTCTTCTAGAACTTATTTACAAAATTCAGATGTTTATAATACAACAGTACCTCAAACATTCTGGGTAAATGATAAAGATGAATTATTAACAAGTGATGTTACTGGTTCAACTAAAACACAAATTAATAACCAGTTTATTTGGCAGATAAACTATGATTCAATCACTGACCAAACAGTTACTAAATTATCAGAAAATATTGGAAACGCATTCAATACATCAAACTCAATAACTGGAATATTATCAAGTAATGAATTTAATGTTGGTTATAATGAATCTACGATACTTAACTTCTTGGGTAATAATAAGTCATTATTAGAACCATCAAAATGGATTGACACATCTACTTCTGTAGCATCAACAACTAAGTTGTTGACTTCAATACATCCAGTGGTTCAAGATCTTGAAACTGTATCGGAAACTAATAGTCAAAAAGTAAAAACTGTTAATCCGGGTGACCAAAACTCAGTAATAGTTCCATTAAATATTTACTTTAAGATGAACTCACTAGATACCACACAAACTGGATTAAATTATGAATATTTGAATTTAAATGGTGTAAAGAAAACTGTTAAACATATTAAAAAGGTCAAATTTTTATTAGAAAATGAATCTGAGAACAGACCATTTACTTTTAGTATCAAGTTCAATATTAATAGAAATAAAATCATATTGAAAAAGGTTTCACCAGCAATAAATACTCAAATTAAATAATGAATAGTTTTGCTTTATTAAGAACAAATGTAGGTTTGACAACAAACGTAAAGGTAATGATAGATTCCAACTATAATCTGTCACTTGATAGTATTGAGTCAAATGAAACTCTAAGTATTGACAAACTTAAAAAAGTAAAATTTAATAAGACTAACTACTATGATGAGTTAGTTCCTTATTTTTATAAAAACATACCTTCTAATATTGCGTTTGAGATTAAATTTGATAATGATGTTGATTCTATGTCTGATGATTTTAGTTATCAATTTGATGAGATTTATCAATATGGTGCAAGAAATATAATTGATAATAAAAATTACAGTGAGGAATTTGAGTATTTCGCTCCTCTTTATATCAAAAGAAATAAACTTCCAAAGAAATTTATAATTTTTAGAATTGATGGTTCTGGTATTCAACTTAACTCGAAGGAAAATTTCAAGACTGAGATGGTTGATAAATTAAAAACTATCAAAATATTTGACCTAACAAAAGCTACTCCTTTAGGTGAGTGGTTAGATAGAAATTACACACAAAACACTAGTTTTCCAGAAGCTCCTCTAGAAATGGACTTTAGAAATTTAGAATTTTGTAAATGGAATGGTATTGATTATGAGACTGGTGGGTACTCTACTAAATCATTTTTCATGGATGATATTTTGGATGAAGAAAAAGAAATATTTGAGTTAGAAAAGTTAGTCTTTGATCAATATGCAAATAATAAATTAGTTTTCCCAAATATAATAAACCTATCATTTTTATTTGATGATGAACCAGCAACGTCAGAATCACTTAGAAAATGGTCAATCAATAGATATTACGGATTTTATTTAGATGATTTAGAGTTAGTAAGAACAATGTCTCCTTATATAACTCCTTTCTTAAGACAAGATGTTGAAATATTAGAAGGTAATATTTTATATTCACCAACAAATGTAGATCCATTTATTGAGGGATTTGTTGAAACTAGACCTTTTTATGTAGAGTATCAAGGAAATTACTACAAAGTTGATAAATTTACAGAAACCGGTTCTACTGTTCTTGCTCAAAGTCCAAGTGGTAACTATGTTAATGAAGAATATCAAACATCAATACTTACAAAATATAAAATTATTTCAGAAATTGATTTAGAAGGTAAACAACTAGAACTAAATCAAAACTATGGATATATTGACTCTGATGGGGTTTTAACTAATTATTTTAATACACCTTTAGTTATAGATGACTTTGATACAGCTGATGTTTGGATCATAGAGATAGATGGTATTTTACATAATTTGATAAAAAAAGATGGTAAAATAAAAGTTTATTCAGACTACAGTTTTGATTTTAGAGAAAATGACTATTCATATAAAGTTGCTGGAAAAGAAACTAAAATTAGTTTTGTAGTAGACTCTAAGAATTTTCCACCAAAGAAATTTAATATTTATAAAGCAAACTTCACAGAAATTAAAGATTTTGATACAAGAATTGTTGATACAGAATACTCAAAATATGAGTATGAGAAAGTTGATGAGTTGACTGAGACCGATGAGACTAAAATGTATTTAGAGAATTTGCTCAGTAAATCAGATCCAAAAGATTTAGATGACTTTATCTATAAAGATGAGGTAGTTAATATACCAGTTTCATCTGAATATACAGCAAATTGGGAAACGTTTAAAGTAGAAAAAGAAGAACTGTCTGAAATTTGGAGAAAGAATTCAGTTTATTGTAGATGGGGATTTCAAAATTCTTTGTCAGCTAATGATTGTCCATATTTACTTAATAATTCTGAGATATTTGAAGATTATAATAGAACTTGTAATCCATTCACTCAAGATCCATCAAGGATTGAAAGAAACTTAGATTATTTTTACAGTATTAATTCTTCAACATCTTCTTACTTGTATCATTCATTACATATTGAAAAAAATGACGATAATGGAAATTTAGATAACTCATTTAAATTTGAGTTAGATAAATATCTAAATCTAGGAACATACTCTGTTGGTACAACATCAGCAACTTATTCTTTCGACTACTTCACTAATTTCTTTTATCAGAATCAAAAGTTTAATAATGGTGATGTCAAAACAAATAGAAAAAAATATTCAGAGTTTAATATAGGTGATAGGTCTATACCAAACATAACACTATTCAGAGGTCTTAAATTTTTGATTTACAATGTAGATTCAGTTGAGTTAGATGGTGATGGTAACATAGAAAATGTAAATTTATCTACTTCAAATGAATTTGAGGACTATAAATTCTCTATCTTATTATCAGATAATGATTTATCTGTTAATAATTCTGGAGAACTTGTACAATCTTCTAATACAATGGAATGGACAATTGTAGAAAACTGGGAAATGGATACAACATATGCAACTAACTCAGTGGTAATTTATGATGGTGTACTTTATAAAACAATTACCGAGGTTTCTACACCAGATCCTGAAAAGGTTTTATTAAATTTGAGACGTATTAAGTCAGCTCCTTATTTACAACCGTCTGAATATGTTGATTATTTTCAATCTACAGCACAGCCGGTTATTTATTGGTCTCCTTATCAAAACTATAACAACAATGATTTAGTTTATAATAATGGTGAGTATTACTTTTATGACTCACTCGGAACAGATGACTTTTGGAATCCAACATACTCAGCTGGTGACGGTTATGATGTTGGTGATGTTGTTTTATTTAAGGGTAAATACTATATGTCAATGACAAGTAGTAACAACTTTCCTCCTAATTATAAGAGACCATTTATTAACAAGATTATAACATCAACTTCTTCGATATCTTTTGCAAAGTATCAGTCAGTTTGGGTAGCTACACAATCTACAGCTCCTAAATGGTGGGAAGTTCAGCTTTGGTCACCTATTGAAATATACTATCAAAACGAACTTGTTGTTCATAATGAAATAGTATATGAGGCTTCATCTAATGTTCCTTCTGGTGAAATACCAGGTATATCAAATACTTATTGGTCAAGAGTCTATAGTATGTTACCTGATACAGATTATACTTATCTTCCTAATGATAATGCGATAATCGAAATGAATAATAAAACTTACTTATTAAATTCAAACTCGAATCACTCCACATTAGATAATGGTATAATAATTTATATTAATAAAAAATGGAAAAACATTTTAATAAACATTAATATTTCAGATAATACACTACCAAATTTATCATCAGCTGATAGAGACTCGATTTATAATGATCTTTACAAAAAAGTAACAGCATTTAATTTCACACAAGCTATAAATGATATCTCAAATAAATATGACTTTACTGATTATGTTACTTATGTTGTTATTGATGAGAGTGGAAATATATCAAAATATAACTTGAAAAATAACATAAAGAATTTACCATATTTTATAAAGTGTGAAGGTCCAGATGAGTTCAATACAAAGGTATTTTCACTTAATAAAAAAGAAGTTTTATTACCTGCTAAATTAAAGTCTCAGAGGTTCTTAGTAAATGGTACAATAAAGAATATAAACCAATTAAATTATTTTAACCAAACTCCAGTAGCTTGTAACATAACTGAGAATAAATTTTTACCAAAAGTATTTGAGAATTTACATGGTCTTAAAAATATTGTATCGAGTGAGATTTTTAGGCACACTGGATATTATATGCCGATATTTTATGAAATTGAATTGTTTAATAAAGATTTAGATAGAAACTACATCGGTAATTATAAGTTTGATACAACTCTTACTGATTTTGCTATGATGAAAGAAAGAAAATATAGAAAAATAAACAGAAAAGGTTCAATTCTAAAATTAAAGAATGAGACTGATTTTAGATCGATATATCCTATGTTACAAGAGTTTGGATTATCATTTAGTGACTTCTTTATATTTACCGGAACTTGGGATATTAACTATCATATTGAATCATTTGAGTTAAAAGGAAAAATAATAGATATTGAGATTCCTACAATAACAACTACTATATCAAATAATTATGGACAACCTGTTCAAGTACAATCAGGAAATCAAAATAATCAAATTTTATAATGAGAAGAACTTATATTTCACCAGAGTATATTAACAAAAAAGTTTATGGTAGCTTTAACATGGTTGAAGAAAGTAATTTCTTCTCATCAAAGATGTTAGATATTGAAGATTCTATATACATATCAAAACAAGATTTAATTTATTATCAAAATTCCAATGGTGAGCAATTAAACTTTGCAATTGAATCATCAATTGCATCACTAGTCTACTCATCAAATACTGATAAACTAAATAATCATTCTTTAATAATTGAAGAATCACAAACTCAATATCAAAAAGATAGAAATACTAAATGGATTCTAACAATAAATCTTTCTGACATTCTTAAAAACTATCTTTTTGCTTCTATGAAGAAATTCAGAAGTTTTGAGGGATTAAAAAATTCAATGACTAGAAACGGTGATGTAAATGTAGCATTAAAAAACTATGTAGATTTCAACGTGGTTAATCGATATAAATTAAGTAAGGTAGATCTTTACGTAGCTTATAAAGATTTAAGAGGTCAAAGTATTTTAAGATATAAAAACACTTGGAATCCTAATATTGATTTAGAAGCAAATAGAGTTGTTAAAATTCAATCTGAAACAGCTTACGATGGTTCTAGTATTAAATTAATGTTCAATCAAGAAAAAGATAGTTCTCAATTTGCATTTGATTATTATTTTAATATTTTATTTGAGAAGCTATAAACAATCCACTCAATTTATATTATAAATGTATATGGAATCGAATGATGAATTATACAAAAAAATTGTAACTCTTCTAAAGATATTTAAGAACAGGCCTTATCATTTGGCTAAATACTTGATGGAAAATAATGCCTTCAACAAAGCGTTCATTAATAAGATATCTAAATCAAATAAACTAGATGAGATTTCAGCCGATGATGAAATAAATAAATATTTACCGGCCAATTTTAATAGTATTCAACACATGCAAGATTTCTACGACTCACTTTTAGATGAGATTAAACAAATTTCAACTAATAAATCAAAGAAACAATTAGAGATTGAATTGAATGAAAAGCTTGATGATTATATAAAGTCGGAGAAATTTGAGGAAGCTGCGAAACTTCGTGACTATATGTCAAAAAACTCTATAAAAAGAAAAAATAATAATTTGTAAAACTTTTATAGAAAATCAAAATATACAAACTTATAAAATATGAATATGATAAATACAATCGGAAACCCAGAACTTGATTATCTTTTTGAGGAAGATAACTTCAAGACAAAAAGAAAGTCTAAAGAACACCAAGAACTTTGGAAACTTTACGAGTCAACTATGACTGAGATGCCAACGAAAGGAGACATTGTAAACGCTAAGTATATGGGATTGTTTTCAACAAACTACATCTTTAGTGTTCCTGGTCTTAAAGATGACATCAGAGTTGATAACCGTCTAAGTGAATCCAAATACTTGAAAAACTGTCAAGTTGGTGAACAAGTGGACGTACTTATAGTAGACATCAATCACGATGAATTCTATATTAAAGGAAGTATTTCCTCACTTTATGAGTCTATGGCTCGTCAAAACCTTAAAACCTTAGAAGAAGGTGAATCTGTTACCGCTACAATCAAATCATTAAATCCAGCAGGATATGATGTAGAGATTTCACACGGTGGTGTCACTCTTCCAGGATTTATGCCAAACACACTAGCTGGTATAAATAAACTTTATGACCCTACTTCAATTGTTGGTCAAACATTTGAAGTGATGATTGAGTCTTACGCTGAATCAGAAGGAACTTATATCGTAAGTAGACGTAAATATTTACAGACTTTGATTCCAGATGCCGTTAAACAACTTGAATACAATGTCGCTTACGACGGACACGTTACTGGTACAACTCCGTTTGGAGTATTCGTTGAGTTCAATGAATGTCTTACTGGTATGATTCACAAAGCAAACATTAACCCAGATTGGGCTGATAGAATTAGTGAAATCAAACCTGGGTTCGAGATTACTTTCTATATCAAAGAGATAATCAGAGAAAAGTTCCTTCCTAAATTGATTCTTACTCAGATTCTTAGAGAAACTTTGTGGGACACAATCAAGAACGGTCAAATCATCGAAGGAACTGTTAAAGATGTTAAACAGTTTGGAACACTTGTTAACCTTGATGAAGAAACAGTTGGTTTAATCCACACTTCAGAAATGGAGAAACTTAAGAAGAGATTCCAATCTGGAGAATCAATTAAAGTCAAAGTACTTTCAGTTGATAGAACTTCAAGAAAAATATTCTTGACAGTAGCCTAAAAAAAGAAACCTCAGTTTAACTGAGGTTTTTTTATATATAATAAGATTTGGGAAACGATTAAGATACAATAATCAATAAAGAAATAGGTGGGTAACGATTAAGATACAAGCCTATTTTTTTATTTCTCTAAAATCAATTGATCTGATCCAGTTCTAAGACTATGTTCATCAGACTCTCTAAATATAGTTTTAATTATTAACTTCCAATAAGTAAGACTTACTTCTTCAGCTATAACAGCCATTGATAAATTTCTTTCTTTACTTCTAATAATAAATTCAGTTTGATTTACTATATCACCAGAAACTATAGATTGAGCAATTTCTCTTTTAAACCAGTTAACAAACTCAGACATTTCAGCATTAGAAATAGGTGTGTCGTTAAAAGTTTCTAGACCTCTTGAAGCGAAATCTTGTCTTTGTTCAGCATGTTTAGTTTTGATAACATCGAAGGCAAATGTAACTTCTATTGTAGAAGCAATTTGAGAGATTCTTTTTTCAAGTATTAAAAATTCATTAATATTCATAGTGGTATATATTAAATACCACAAACAATTTTTAATACTACTTCTTCGACAAACTCTTTCATATCATCAACACTAATTGAGTCAATAGTATCTTTCTCTGTATGACAATTAAAAAGCATTGAATAATCTAAATATGTATTTTCATCCCATTTTACTTGTGATGTATTTCCATTATCTAATGGTGGTAGAGGATTAATAACAACAGAATCAATTCCATTTTTTCTAAAAGTAACTGAATCATTATATGGAGTTCTTACAACCGGACAATCAAAAATTGATTTAATGTGATTTGTTAATTTACCAGGATAATCACCAATGAAAAAGTATTTACCACCTCTTCCAGTGAGTTCTAGATTAAGAACCCATTCAATATCATCAAACTCACCTTTGTTTATTTGTTCTGATAATCTTTGCGAACCTAATCCACCACATTCTTCACCATCTAATAAAACAACATTTATTTCAGGAACCAGTTTTTTAAGCATAATAGCATTAATAACTGAACATGAATTATCATTTGCATTATCAATGTATGGATTACTAACATCGTGGTGAGCAACTACTACTCGATTAGAAGTTCCTCTGAGTATGATATTATATCCGACTCCATTTTTATTGTACCAACCTGGATTGATACTAAATTTATCCAATTCATATTTGATTTGTTCAGTATCTAATAAATCTAAAATAAACTGCACTCTTGGGGTAGGAACATCTTCATTTTTATAGATGTTACCAATATTTCTTACTTTACAGAATTCGTAGATTTTACTATACATTACCTAATATTTTTCTTAATTGAAACTCACGATAAATTTCTAATGGTATAAAACATTTATCGTCAAATAAACCTACTCTTGAATTTGTATCAACATGTAATAAATCTAAAATAACTTTTTCAGACATTTCAATAGTGTCTAGTACTTTATATTTATCTCCTACTATGATATTTTGTTCTAAACCATAAATTTTATTGGTTGAACAAATTAAAATATCACCTTTTTGAGTCTTCATTTGATAAAGGTAAGGATATTTTTTTAAATAAAATAAAAAAGTCCTCTTAAAGAGGACTTTTTAATTAATCGTGTTCACAATCTTCAATGGTAAACCCATCTTTAGTGACTGTGATTTCAGCGTGGTCTCCAAATTTCTTCAGATAAAAGTTGTCATCAAAATTAGATAGGAAATCAACAATTTCATCAGAACACTTAGCCAAAATAGGATCGTATTTTTCATTGTCTACCTCAACTCTATTATCATATTGTCGAGTTTGTGCATTCCAAGTTCCCCAATTAGTTGTATTTTTTTCAGAAATCCATTCTGATTCTTCAACATATTCATCGTTAATTTTTAGATAGTCAGTATTGGCTGAGAAAATACAAGTATCACCATCATTAAAATATGGAGTGTATTGTGACCATCCAAAAGACTCAATTGGATATTTCTTGAAAATTTCAGAAATAAAAATATCGAAAATATCACTTGATTGGTCAATAATTTTCTGATTTAATTCACTTAATTCTTTTTGTTTTAATTTTAGTTCTTCGAGCTTTTCTTTATATGTCATATTTTATTTGTTTTCAATTTTTTCTAAAATTTCTTGTAATGTCATGTTTAAGATACCTGAATAATCATCTGGTGTAATACCTAAATTTGATCCAGACTTTTGACAAGCCCAATCAACAATTGAAAGGTGGTGTCTACTTGTATCAATGATTGATTTAGATAACATACTCATTAATTCTAATTCTTTATTAGAAACCAACTCAATCTTTCTAATGTCTTTTGATTTTACAATTTCTGGTTCTTTTCCATGTAAAACTGAATTCAGAGAAATCTCACGAGCTTCCTGTGGATTTAATTTTCTAAATCTCCAAGATGAGAACTTCAATGTTCTTGGAATTCCGACAAATTTAATTTTTTCTTCTCTGCTAGTATAAGGTTGTCCGTTCCAACCAGGTCTTGTTTTTGAAGTTATAGATATCTCTTCAATTTGATACATACATCCTTTACCAAGTGTTTTATAACTATCTGATTTACAAACTAAGATATCACCTTTTTTCAAATCATCTATTTTAGTAGTTTCTTGTACCGGGTAGGGTAAAATGATATTTGTTTTAGGTAGAGGACTTCCATTAACATCAGTGAAACTATCGACTGAAAACCTACCGACTCCTAAAATCTCAACTTTACCTTCTAACCATTTTTGGTTTGTACCATCATTCCATAAACTACCAGATTCATATTGAACTCCTTTAAGTAATTTCTTAGTTGGTCTTTTACAAATAACTATCATATATTTAATCTAAATTAACTTTAATATTTCCTTTTTGTGACAATCTCTGAAATGAACTTGGACAACCTTTGATACCATTCTGCATCCAATCTTGAAACTCCATATTTTCTAAATAATCTTGAGCAGTTGGAATAAATCTCATACCAAAGTCTTCTAAAATATGTTGTTCACAAACATCTTTTACAGAAAAGACTTTACCATCAGAATTAATCATAGTGTATCCAAAAATTGGAATCATTACTTCGTGTATCCAAAAATTAGTGTGAGTGAGTGCTCGGTGTCGATTATCAGCGACATAAGCTTTAGAACAATCCATTTTTATATGAATCGACAAGTAATCATCTGGAACTCCTCCAAATTTACGAGCTGATGATTTTGAGTGAATGTAAGCGTTTGCCATTATAATTTGATTTGATTTACCAATTCAACTAAATCCTTTTTTTCTAATTTATTGAAAATCGTTTCAAGAATTATTTTGTTCTTTTCTAAATTATTATAACTCATATACTCAGATACAAAATTAGCATAGTCTTCAATATCACCGAGTCCAATACTTAACATTTTTGAGTCTCTTTCCCAAGATAAACCTCCAGTAACTTGGAAGTCACCAAATTCGTGAATATTTTTTGTGAATTCTTCATATGGATTGAAGGACTCACCTCCTCTTATATAAGGTTTTGCTAACTTGATTTCCTTAACTAAACCAATATGATTAAACATTTCATCAGCAATATCTTTAGACTCTCTTAGACCTAATCCAGTGCAATCTTTGATTAACTTAACCACTTGAAGTTTATTTTTACACTCAGATAGTAACTTAAATCTTATCTTTATCATACCATAATAAGTTTTTGTGACATTTCAGATTTTAGATATTCGTCTATAATTTGTTGGTCAATTTTATTTACTTGCGTTAGACAATCTCCAATTGTTAAATTGACATCATTGTAGTTATGAACTACAAAATCAGAATATTTTGATTTATCGATATCTTTCATTTCACCCTGTGCTAAATTATAGATAGATGAAACAGTTTTTTTGGTAAGATATTTACAACGTTCTAATCTATCATTAGTTGATGAAAAAACGTTGATGTTATAGTGCATTTTTTTATTCCAACCTCTCTCAAATAAGATAGAACTATGGAATATAGAATAAATTGATTGTTTGTTTTTTTCGTTAAATCGTTTATAAGCCTTGAATAAATCTGGCTCGATTATGTCGATGATTTTATCAAAATTACGAGCTGACTTGACTTTATTATAGTCTAGTAAACCATCTTGATCAAAGTACTCATATCCTACTTTATTCATGATATCATTCTGTAACTCATAGTTATACATCAAAATAAACTTCATAACTATGTCAGCCTCAAAGACTGGAATACTAATTTGCTCAAATAAGGTTGAAACTCTATCTTTTCCTGAATAACGGTTACCTGAAAGACCTACTTTTATCATTCTTTTTTTATTTTACAATTACAAATATATAAACAAATTATTGAATAATCAAGTAACTTATCGATTTTTTAAGAATATACTAAAATAATGAACTACACAATTCAGAATCTTGCTTTTATACTTTATAACAATCGTTCGGTAGAAGGTGTTGTAAAAAACTTTATACCCAGTGGACTAAATCCACTTATTTTACAAAGAGTTGAGATAAACTTAGATAAATGTAAATCAAAATATAAACTAGATGATAGATTAGTTGAAGTAAACATAAATGAATTTGATTTAGAAGTTGATGATGTAATTGTTAAACAGGAAGATATATCAGAACTATCGGAATTATTTATTGAAAATATCGGAAGTTTTTCAGATAAAGAATTTGATTACTTAATTAGCAGAGGAGTTGGTGAAGAAACAATACTCAAATGGAAACTATTAGGAATATCATCAATTAAAGACAAAAAACATTTAGAAATTATAGGGGCTACTTGTCATCCAACTACTAAGAAGTTTTTACAAGATGGAATTGAAAGTGGTGGAATTATCATACCATTATTTGATGAAAATGAGATATTGATAAATTGTGCAGTAAGAAAGATAAACTCACACAAATCACTGAAATATTCTTTAGCTTCTCCAGATATACCTGTTTGGGGTTTAGACGAAATTGAAAATGATGAACAAGAAGTTTGGCTTTGTGAAGGACTATTTGATATGATGGCTCTTTGTAAAATGAATAAAAAAGCGGTGAGTTGTTCATCAGCAATGTGGAGTGGAATTCAATTGTATCAATTAGTAATTAAAAAACCAAGAGTGATAAATATCTTTTCAGATAATGATGAAGTAGGTCTTAGAAGTTCTGCAATACTAAGAGACTTTTTTCAACTTTCTAATATTGAATCTAAAATATTTGTAACTAAAGTTGCTAAGGATCCAGCTGAACTTTACTTTCAGAAGTATAGAAATATGACAGATTTAGTCGAGATTGGAGTTAATGAAAAATTGATTGAAAATAGAAAAGATGAATCATTTAACTTCATCGAATACCTTAAAAATAGAAAGTATTAATTAATATATACTTTATGAAAAATAATCTTAAAAGATACAAAGACTTCATAAAAGAGTCTGTAAATTCCTCAGATGAAACAGATAGATTTTCAGAAAGAGATAGATTTTCAGATGTGGTCAGAGGAGAACTGAATGATGAAATGATAGTTGGTGCTAGATCATACTCTGATGTTTGTAAAAAGAATGGAGATCCAGATAAAGATTTTAATGAAATGCAAGATTTTATGGACTCTAAAGGATTTACAATAGAAAAAATAAAAGAAATATTTTCTGCGCCTGGTGTTGGATTTTCTTTGCTTGAGATTGTAGATACCTACAACCAATTAGATTCTATATCAGCAACAGTAGATGTTTACTTTTATAAATTATTCGAGAAATTAGGATTAGACAGTAGTATTGTATCGTTGGGTGGTTCTGGTTGGTGTGATTGGGAAATCGGTGAATCAGACGAAGCTTTCATAAGATATAGTTATGGATATCATAACACAAAATATGGGCAGTTAATGATAAAAGAGTCAGGTAAAACTGAAGAGGAATTTATAAGAGATGCAATTTCATATCTTGAAGAATACGTATCTAATGAGTTTATTTCAATTTTAACATCAGTGTATAAAAATAAATATGATGTTAGTTTGTATTCTAATATCAGAGACTCGATAAATCAAGATGATTTTATGATACAAGATGATGAAAGATTTAGTATTGATATAATTGGACTTTGTAATGAACTGAATACTGTATTTCCAGAATATAAAATAAAACCTGATGACTTAGTTTCTGAGTTTTATAAAAATTTAGGAGAATTAAAAATTCAAGTTGTTTACACTGGAGCCGATTTAGTAATTTATACAGAACCAATTAATAAATAAAAATATAATTTATATGATAATAAACTTAAAATCTCAAACAGACCTTTCAGGATTCTATGTAGTATATGAAGGATCTACTAACCTAGAAAAATCAGGATGGTATGGTATATCACACCTTATGGAACACTTAATGTGTAAAAACTTTGACCACCTTCAAGAAGATTTTGATAAAGACGGTATTGAATGGAATGCTTACACATCAAACAATGAGATTGTTTTTTATCTTACAGGACTTGATGAAAAAGTAAACAAGTGGAAAGGTGAGTTTATGGACTTACTAGGTGACTTTAATGTAACTAAAGAAGAGTTTGAGAATGAAAGAAACATCGTACTTGAAGAGTATATGGATTCATTCAATGAACAAACAGCATCTCACCAATTGAATCTTTCGAGAAAATTATTTGGGGATTTTGATCCAATCGGATTAAAAAAAGATTTACAAAATCTTAAATTCATGGATTGTCTTAATTACTATGAATTACAATACGCTAAACCATCTAAAATTATCAATGTTTCTAAAAACAAAAAATATAACAATCAAGCAATTGATTTTGTAGATAGACAAATTGTGAAGAATTTAGAATTTGGAAATCATAATGTACCTTTAGAATTAGGTAATGAGTTTAAGGACAAAACATCTATTGTTATTTTAAGTCCAGTTATCGAAGAAGACTTCGCTTATGTTCACTTTATTAACGCTATGTTATCACTAGGTCTTAAATCTCCTCTTTATCAAGAGATTAGAGAAAAAAGAGGTTTAGTTTATTATGTTCATTGTTATCAAAGTAGAATGAATCAACAAGGTATTTCTACTATTGCTACCCAAACATCTAATAGAAACTATAATCAAGTGATTGATTCGGTTGAGACAATTATTAAAAATCCTGGTAAATATCTTACAAAAGATAGATTCAATTTGGTGAAAGATTACTACAAAGTAAGACAACAAAAAGATGAAATCCTTAGATATAAAAATGTCAATCAATGGATAAATCCAGAAGGATGGTCTGTGTATGATATA